>Ga0123519_10014221_pt1 | contig 11341 bp, 7 predicted proteins | sample YelNatPaOPRAMG02_FD_87396 | JGI IMG/M metagenome (GOLD analysis project Ga0123519, IMG submission 87396) | Hot spring microbial communities from Yellowstone National Park - Yellowstone National Park OP-RAMG-02 (version 2) | ecosystem: Environmental > Aquatic > Thermal springs > Hot (42-90C) ... | reverse complement strand
CAGCGGGCCAACTCCTCGGCAGTCCAGGGACGGCTGCGGCTTTGGGCCAGGGCCTCCGCGACCACGGTGTGGAGGATGTCCTCGACCTGATCGGCCAACCGGGGGAACTTCCGCCGCAGGTAGTGGCATAGGGGGCCACGAAATTGGGCATCGAAAACCACCCATGGGTCATCGCAAGACATCCCACACCCATTAGTCAAAAGAACCGGCCGTGTGCCACTGCTTCGATAGAAGCAGTGCCCCAACAGCGTAACGGCACTGCTTGGCTTGCGCCAAGCAGTGGCACACCGACCATAGGACCCGGCAGCGGCTGGAGCCGGGAGCGTAAGCTCCCGGTGGCGCCCGCACACGTATCGGTCCATTTCCATCGGCAGCTTTTCCACGTGCAGCTTTCCACCCGCAACCTTTTCCACCGGCAGCTTACGCTGCCGGCTCGTGCTCTCTGTGTGCCACTGCTTCGACAGAAGCAGTGCCGAAGTCGCCCACAGGCACTGCTTGGCTTGCGCCAAGCAGTGGCACACAGGGCCTAATGGGCGGTCAGACGAAAGCTGAGCTGGGTGCTCGGCTCCAGGCCAGCGGCGGCGCGGCCGAGGATTTCCGCTTCCTCCAGTTCGCTGCGGAGGAGCCAGCGGCCGGGGGTGGCAGGCCGGCACGCCTCGGGTTGCGGATCCAGATCGCCAGAGGCCAAGGTGCCGCCGTCGGCCTGAAGTTCCAGCCGGCCTTGGCGGCAGCGCCACACCAGGCGGCGGCAAGGGAGGTCGGGCAGTACGAGATGAGCGGGCCGGGTGGGCGAGACCAGCATCTCTTGATCCAGCAGCACCACCCGGCTGAACCGGTCGCCATCGCCGCTGTGAACCGGGGCCGGATCGCCCGGCCGCGATTCCAGAACCGCGGTGCTCGATCCGGTCACCGGCAGGCGGAAGACCAACGCACAGGGCGGCTGGCCCAGGGCGATGTGATCGCCGTGGCCCAAAAGCGCGGTCTGGAGCACCGGCTGGCCGTTGACCGTCACCCGACACGGTGCCCCGTGGTCGTCCAGGCAAGGTATCAGGCGGTATTGGCCGGCGTCGCGGAGGATGCGGGCATGACGGGCGCGAAGCCCGCCGGCCAGCGGCACTTGCACGCCAGGTTCGCCGGGACGCCCCAAGAGCACCTCGCTGGCAGGCACCACCCAGGCCCAGGGGCCAAAACCCCAGCAGCTTGCGGGGAGGGCAGCCGATCGAGACAGCGGATTAGCCGGGGTTATGGCCGTCTGCCACTCGTGGGCCAGACGCAGCAGTTCGGGGTCGTGGGGGAGGATCCGGGCGGCCTTTTCCAACAAGGGGCGCATCAGATGGGGCTGGCCCTGGTCAAGGAGCTTGCGGGCGCCGGCCAGGTAGCGCTCAAAGCGGGCCAGCTTTTCTTCGATATCCAGACGGAGGCGATCGGCCTCGGGGTGGTCGATAGCGGCCAGCTTGCCCAACGCGGTCCGCACGTGGCCTTGGGCGGCTAGGCGTTGGGCGTCATCGAGCCGCTGGGCCTGCCATTGCTGGTGGCGGAGGGCTTCGGCGCGGGCGGCGGCAATCGCTTGCTGAAGTTGAAGGGCTTGGCCTTCCAGCGTAATGCACTGGGCCGCCAAAGCGATGGCTTGCCACGCGGGCTCCAAGGCCCCTTGGGCCCATAGCTCGTTGGCCTGGGCCACCAGGCGCGGCCCCAGCTCCAACAAAAGCCGACGCACGGCCCGATGCTCGCGGTGGCCACCGCCGGCCAGAAGGCGCACGGCCTCGGCCAGTTGCCCGGCCTCAATGAGTTCGCGGGCCTGGAGGCATTCGATCGGATCGAGGATCGCCATGATGGGGACCTCCGTTACGGCTGCACTGTAGCGGGGCTTGCGGCAAGGCACGTGGCCCCGCGTGGCAAGGGGGAGACAGGCCGGGCTTCCACCGGCAGCTTACGCTGCCGGCTCGTGGCGTGGCCGTGTGCCACTGCTTCGACAGAAGCAGTGCGTAAAGGCCGTAACAGCACTGCTTGGCTTGCGCCAAGCAGTGGCACACCGCACTCCAGGGCACTGCTTGCCTTGGGGCAAGGACTGGCACACTGCGCTTTATCCATTGGACATAACGGACCGGGCCATTGCGAGGTGCCACAACACGGCGGTACCCCAGGCCCCGGCCGCCAGAACCCCCACGCCAATCATCCCCCGTCGGTACCCTTGTGTCCAGCGGTCCAGGCGAAACGCCAGCCAGCCCAACAGAAGCCACCACGCGAGTGTGCCGCCGCCGGCCGCCAGACGCACAAGCCACACGGTGCGCACCTCCGCCGCCAGCCGGTCCAGGGCCGATTCCAGCACCCGCGGGTCCATCTCCACCTCGATGCGGTAACGGTGCATCAGGCCGTATTCCGTGGGCTGTTCTTCGGCCGTCTCCTGCCAACGCACCTCGGGCATTTGCCGCAACGTGCCCAGCAGCCGGCCGGCGGCCAGCTCAGACGAGGAACCCCATCGCTGGGCGAGGGCTTCGCGGGCCGCCTCCAGCAGCCGCTCCTGCGCCTGGCGCTGGGCGACGGCCGGGTTGGGTTCCCGTTCCGACACCGCGTGCCAATGGAGCCTTCGTGGTTCGGCGGCGCTGGCTGCCGTTGCCGTCGCGCTCCAGATCGCCGTCAAGATTAGGGGCCAGGGGTACATGGCAGTGTTCCCATAGGGCTCAGCCGTCCGAAAGTTGCCGTGCGTGCTCATAAGCACCATGCCACGGCTGCCGCCGCAGACGCCTGGGCTGTTGCAAAGCGTGCATGGCTTCTGACGAAGCCGTGGCACGCAAGCCGAGCTATCGGCCCTTGGCCACCGAGCTTGTTTCCTTGCCAAACATTGCGTCGAACTGTTCCGTGGCGGGGCGGTCGTCAGCGTCTACCGGAATCTCCCCGCCGGGCAGTTGCTGGCCGGCCATCATCCGCTGGGTAACGCGGATGCGTTTTTCGATGTCGTCGGCCAGACGCTTGGCATCGGCCAAGTGCGACGAGTCGAAGTGGAACTTGCCGGCCGCCTGCTGGGCCTCGGCCAAGGCCAACTCCGCCTTGAGCGACTCCACCTTCTGGGCCAGCATCTCCCGCTGGTGCTGGAACTCGCGGATCTTCTCCACGGCGGCCTGAAGCGTCGTCTGCCGCGACTGGAGCAGTTGCTTCTTCGATTCCAAAAGGGCCTGCCCATCCTTATACCGTTGGAGCCGGCGGGCGAGGTCCTTTTCCACGTCGGCGCGGGTGAACTTCTGCCCGCCAAAAGTGTACTCTTCTTTGCTCTCGCGAAGGACATCGCGAAGTTTCTGCATCTGGGCGCGGGACTTTGCCAAGGCCTTCTCTTGGGCATCAATCTCTCGCCGGAGGTAGTCCGCCTCCACCTCCAACTGCGCCGCCACCTTCTGGTTGGCCTGGATGTCGCGGATGAGGTCCTCGGTCATCCCGGCCAAGCGGTCAATCTCGAACTTGATGGGCACCAGGTCGCGGATTTCTTCGCCCACTTGGCGGCGAATGGTCTTGAGGTACGAAACCGTGGTGCCTACACCGATGGTGGCCACCACTACGCCAAGCCCGATCGCCCACCACGCCAGTCGCCCGAACTTCACCATGGCCCAGTCTCCTGTGAAGAAAGCCCGTATTGCGGGGCCAAGAGGCCCCTGGGCCGACCCCCGCGGCCGGCCCTCTATCTGGATTAGCGAGCCAGCCGAGGCAATCTTACAGCGGGCGGCGCCAAGAGACGCGGCTGGGCGCTGCCCCAGTGCGGTGCCGTGCGGCGACCTGGGGTTTGGGGGCTATGTGGTCTCGTATCCCAGATTGGCGGCCAGATGGCGTTCGACCTCAGCGGGCGACATCCCTTTGCGCCGCGCATAATCCTCCACTTGGTCGCGGGTGATGCGGTCCACGGAAAAGTAGCGGGCCTGCGGGTGGGCGAAGTACCAGCCGCAGATCGAGGCGGCGGGCTCCATAGCCAAGGTCTCGGTCAAGCGGATACCGACGCGGCACTCGGCTTCCAGAAGGGGAAAGAGGGTGATTTTTTCGGTGTGATCGGGGCACGCGGGGTAGCCAGGCGCAGGCCGGATGCCGCGGTAACGCTCTTCGATCAGGTCCTCCGGCGCCAGGCGTTCGTCTTTCCCGTAGCCCCAATCGCGGCGGGCGATTTGGTGGAGGCGTTCGGCGAAGGCTTCGGCCAGTCGATCGGCCAGGGCCTTGGTCATGATTGCGCGGTAATCGTCGTGCTGGGCCTCGAAACGGGCCACCACCTCTGCCACGCCCAGCCCCGCCGTGACGGCAAAAGCCCCCAGGTAGTCGCCGCGCCCGCTTTCCAGGGGGGCCACGAAATCGGCCAGCGCCAAAAAGTGTTCCTGCCCTTTGCGCTCCCACTGCTGCCGCAAGGTGGGGAAGCGGGCCAAGGGTTCGCGACGCGCCTCGTCGGCGAAGACCAGAATATCGTCTCCCTGCGATGCGGCCGGCCAGAATCCGTACACCCCCGCCGCGCGGATCGCCCGCTGCTCGATCAACTCGGCCAGCAACTGCTGCGCATCATCGAACAGCCGGCGGGCGTCGGAACCCACCTGCGGGTCCTCGAAAATCCGGGGATATTTGCCCCGCAGCTCCCAGACGGAAAAAAACGGCGACCAGTCGATATAGGGTACCAGTTCGGCAAGCGGGAAGTCGGCCAGCGTGCGCAGCCCCAGGAAAGCGGGCCGCTCGAGGGGCACCGTGCTCCAGTCGGTGGGAAAGCGCCGGCGGCGGGCCTCGGCATAGGGCACCAACTTGGCCTGGAACCGCCGCTGGTAGGCCTCGGCCAGTTGGGCCTGCTGGGCCCGATTCTCGGCCTCGAACGCCGGCCGGGCGCCGGGCGACAGCAACCGTTCGACCACGGCCCCCGCCCGCGAGGCATCGGGCACATGCACCGTCAGATGGCGATAGGCCGGGGCAATCTTTACCGCCGTGTGCTTGGCACTGGTGGTGGCCCCGCCAATCAACAGCGGAATCTGAAAGCCCTGCCGGTCCATCTCACTGGCCACATGGACCATCTCCTCCAGGCTGGGCGTAATCAGGCCGCTCAGGCCCACCAGATCGGCATGCTCCAGCCGGGCGGTCTGGAGGATCTTCTCGCAGGGCACCATCACTCCCAGGTCGATCACGCGGTAGTTGTTGCAGGCGAGCACGATGCCCACGATGTTTTTGCCGATGTCGTGCACATCGCCTTTGACCGTAGCCAGCACGATGGTGCCGCGGGTAGTGGGCTGGCGGGGGTGGCCGTCGCCGCTGGCCTGTTTCTCCTGCTCCATATAGGGCGAGAGGTAGGCCACGGCCTTTTTCATCACGCGGGCGCTTTTGACCACTTGGGGCAGGAACATCTTGCCCGCGCCAAACAGATCACCCACCCGCCTCATGCCCGCCATCAGGGGCCCTTCGATGATTGCCAGGCACGAGGGGTACTGCTGCCGGGCTTCCTCCATGTCCTTTTCGATGAAGTCGGCGATGCCCTGGACCAGGGCATGAGCGATCCGCTCCTCCAGGGCCCGGCTCCGCCAGGATTGTGCGGACGGGTCGGCACCGGTTCGAGCGCCCTGGAGCGACTCGGCCAGGCGGATCAGCCGTTCGGTGGCATCGGGGCGGCGGTCCAGCAACACGTCTTCGACGTGGTTCCGCAGTTCGGGAGGGATATCTTCGTACACATCCAACTGGCCGGCATTGACGATGGCCATGTCCAGCCCCGCCCGGATGGCGTGGTACAGAAACGCGCTGTGCATGGCGCGCCGCACGGCCTCGTTGCTGCGGAAGGCGAAAGAGATGTTGCTTACGCCCCCGGAGGTCTTCACCTCGGGAAACAGTTGTTTGATCTGGCGGACCGCCTCGAGGAAGTTCACTGCATAGCGGTTATGCTCCTCAATGCCGGTGCCGACGGTGAGGATATTGGCATCAAAGATGATGTCGCGGGGCGGCATTCCCACTTCCTCGGTCAGCAAGCGATATGCCCGCCGGGCGATGCGGACCTTGTGTTCCACAGTGACCGCCTGGCCTTCCTCGTCGAACATCATCACCACGCAGGCAGCGCCGTAACGGCGGACCAGGCGGGCCTGGCGCACGAACTCGGCCTCTCCCTCCTTCAGGCTCAGCGAGTTGACGATGCCTTTACCCTGGAGGCATTTGAGGCCTGCTTCGAGAATCGGCCACTTGGAGCTGTCGATCATCACGGGGACGCGGGCCACGTCGGGCTCGGCCGCCAGCAGATTCAAAAACCGCGGCATCATCGCCTCGCCGTCCAGCAAGGCGTCGTCGAGGTTGACATCGATCACGTTCGCTCCGCCTTCCACCTGCTGGCGGGCCACTGCCACCGCTTCTTCCAGCCGGCCTTCGCGGATCAGCCGAGCAAAGGCCCGCGACCCCGAGACATTGGTCCGCTCGCCGATCATCGTCAATGGGTTCTCGGGGCGGAGCACCCAAGGTTCCAGTCCGCTCAACCGCGTGTAGGGCTGCGGGGGCGGAGGGCAGCGAGGCGGCTTGCCCGAAACCGCTTCGGCAATCGCCCGAATGTGCTCCGGCGTGGTGCCACAACACCCGCCGACGATGTTCAGCCAGCCAGCCGCTGCAAACTCGCCCAGCACCCGGGCCATCGTCTCCGGCGTCTCGTCGTATGCCCCGAACTCGTTGGGCAAGCCCGCGTTGGGATGGCAACTTGTGCGAAGCGGCGCCTTCTGGGACAGCTCTTCCACGAACGGCCGCATCGCCTCCGCCCCCAACGCACAATTGATGCCCACGCTGAACAAATCGGCATGCTCGATCGAAATCAAGAAGGCCTCCAGCGTCTGGCCGGAAAGGGTCCGGCCACTGCGGTCGGTCATGGTTACGGAAACCATCACCGGCACCCGCCGGCCCCGCCGCTCGAAACAGTCCTCCAGCGCGAACAAGCAGGCCTTCAGATTTAAAGTGTCGAAGACGGTCTCGGCCAGCAGAATGTCCACCCCGCCTTCCAAAAGCGCGTCGGCCTGCTCGCCATAGGCCATAACGAGTTCGTCGAAGGTAACCGCGCGCCGGCCAGGGTCGCTCACGTCGGGCGAAAGCGAAGCCATGCGGTTGGTGGGCCCCAGCGAGCCGGCAACGAACCGATCCTCCCCCTTCCCGCCAAGCGACTCGATCGCCCGCCGGGCGCATCGGACAGCACCCATGTTGATCTGCTGCACCCAATCGGCCAGACCGTACTCGGCCAACGAAATGCGGTTGGCGTTGAACGTGTTGGTGGTAATGATCTGGGCACCAGCCCGCAAATAGCCCCGATGGATGTGCTCGATGGCCTCGGGCTGGGTAATCGAGAGCAAGTCGTTGCACCCCTTGAGCTCCCGGGGATGGTCCTGGAACAAGCGCCCCCGGAAGTCGGGTTCGGCCAGCCCGAGTTGCTGGATCATCGTGCCCATCGCCCCATCCAAAATGAGGATTTGGGTGGCGGCCAACCGATGGAGCCGGGCCAACGTATCGTGCTGGGCTGCGATGTGCATGGCGGTGGGCACTCGATGGATTTGGAACATTTCGGCTGGACGGGACACTCGCTATTCGTCCCCGACTGAGGCACCGAGCGGAAAGGGGACAAGCGGCGTCGCGCCAGGAAGCCAGCGGATCGACGCGGAGGTTTAGCCAAGACCGAGTGGTCTAGGACCACCTTTTGGTGTCATCCAATCCAGCGGCGTCTCTGGTTCGCCTGCAATTCTACCTTGGGTTCCGGTGGGCGGGGAAATCGGGTACCCGCCGAGGGGGCGGGGGGCGCCTGATTTAACACAACTGCACTTGTCTAAAATTGGTGGCCACGGTATGATTTCATCGGTTACGCACCGTTCCCGTAGTTTTCGCCGAGGCCCAGAAGGTATGAGCGTAGCACCGCAGACGTCGGACGCGGAAGTGCTGGAACTTCTGCGAACGGCGGGCCCCATGGGGGTGCGAGAATTAGCGTTCCTCAGCCGGGTAACACCCACGGCGATCAGGGAACGGCTGGCCCGATTGTTGGCCCAGGGACTGGTTCGCCGGGAACCCGTTAGGGGGGCACGAGGCCGCCCCAGGCATCGGTACGAACTTACCGAGCAAGGGTTGCGCCTGACCGGCTCGAACTTCATGGACTTGGCCACAGCCTTGTGGCGCGAGATCAGCGGCATCGAGGATCCCAACCTCCGCCGCACCCTGTTATGGAAAGTGGTTCGGGCTCTGGCAGACCGGTATGGGCAATATGTCCAGGGCGACACGGTCGAAGAGCGGATGCGGGCCATCACCGAGCTTTTGGCTGAGCGCCGCGTGCCGTTTTCCGTCGAGCAGTCGGGCGACGTACCGGTGCTGAGGGCGCACGCCTGTCCCTATCCGAACCTGGCCAACCAGGACCGCACGATCTGTGCGTTGGAACGCGTACTGTTTTCCGAGTTGTTGCATCAGGACATCCGATTGGCCCAATGTCGGTTGGATGGCGCACCGTGCTGTCAGTTTCAGCCTTACCAGCGGGGGGGTATACTCTGAGGGTTTGTTGGAATGGCTGGCCGCCTGCCATGTGGAGCGTGGCCTCGCAGCGAACCCAGGCGCGCCGTTTAGGGGCAAGGGAGAGCGGTCGGCCAAGGTGTCGGGTACACGGATGGGAATTGATCAACGCAAGCCTCAAGAGGAGTCGCGGGCCACAGGCCGCGACCGGACAAGACCAGCCATGCAGCCTCATTGCAACCCTCCGTGGATCGAAGGCCGATTCGAGGAAGGCGTCGTGTTGGCGAGCCTGGAGCAGATGCTCAATTGGGCTCGGCAGGGGAGCCTTTGGCCCATGACTTTCGGCTTGGCCTGCTGCGCGATCGAGATGATGGCCACCGGCGCAAGCCGGTACGACCTGGATCGCTTCGGCGCCGGGGCCTTCCGTCCTTCGCCGCGCCAGGCCGACCTGATGATCGTGGCCGGCACCGTCACATATAAAATGGCCAGCCGGGTGCGGCGCCTGTATGACCAGATGCCCGAGCCAAAATACGTAATCGCCATGGGGGCATGTACGCTGGGGGGCGGACCCTATTTCCAATACGGCTATCACGTGGTCAAGGGGGTGGACCTGGTGGTGCCGGTGGACGTGTATGTGCCGGGGTGTCCGCCTCGGCCGGAGGCCCTCCTCGAAGGATTGATGCGACTTCAGGAAAAGATCCAGGGGCATCGGATCGCCCGCATGCCGGGCGATGCCCCTGGCGGCAAGGTCCCGGACGAGCTTCCCTTGCCGCAGCGCACCGGGGTGCTTCAGCTTTCCGAAGCACCGCTAGTGTTCCACCATCAGAAGGTCAAACCGCAATGAGTGAAATCCTCCACGCTCCTTCGCAGGAAAAGCCGCTTCGCGAGTCGCCGGCCGCCGGCGAGGTTCTTTCCATCCGCAACCTCCATGTGCGCGTGGCGGGCAAGCCGATCTTGCGAGGCGTCAGTTTATCGCTCCGCCGCGGGGAGGTGCATGCCCTGATGGGGCCCAACGGTTCGGGGAAGAGCACGCTGGGGTTTGCCATCCTTGGGCATCCGGCTTATGAGGTGACCGAAGGCACGGTGGAGTTGGACGGCGAGAACCTTTTGGAGCTGGAGCCGCACCAACGGGCGCGCCGCGGGCTGTTTTTGGCCTTTCAGCGCCCGGTGGCCATCCCGGGGGTCAAGCTGGCCGACTTCCTCCGCCACGCGGCCAGCAATATCCGCAATCCCGCCCGGCGCGAAGGCGAAGAACTGATCCCCATGCGGCAATTCCGCAAGGAACTGCGGGAGCGCATGGAGCAGCTCCGCATGGACCCGGAGTTCGCCCGCCGATATGTCAACGACGGATTCTCCGGCGGCGAGATGAAGCGGGCCGAAATCCTGCAAATGGCCATCCTCCGCCCCCGGTTCGCCATCCTCGACGAGACCGACAGCGGCCTGGACGTGGATGCGGTCCGCCTGGCCAGCCAGAGCATTGCCGAGATCGGCGGCCGCTCCATCGGCCTTCTGATCATCACCCACCACGAGCGCCTGTTGGAGCACAATCGGCCCGACTACACCCACGTGATGCTCGGCGGGCGAATCGTCGAATCGGGGGGGCCCGAACTGGCGGAGGAACTGCACCGCCACGGCTACGACCGCATCCGCGCCCAGTACCCCGAGGCGGCTGCGGTGACCGCCGAACTGACCCGCATCCCCGCCTGAGAGGCCTTCCTTTCTCTTTGTTGGGGTTCCATCATGGCGACCGACACCAAACCTCACGCCGAACCTATCGGCGAGATCAATAAGTACGATTTCCGCAACCAGGAGCGGTATGTCTTCAAGGCCCGGAAGGGGCTGGACGCCCGCATCGTCGCGGAAATCTCGGAGATGAAAGGCGAGCCTGCGTGGATGCGCGACTTCCGCCTGCGGGCCCTGGAGATCTTCTTCGCCAAGCCCCTGCCCACCTGGGGCGGAAAGATCGATATCGATTTCCAGGACATCTACTACTACATCAAACCCACGGAGCGCCAGGGACACTCGTGGGATGACGTGCCCGAGGAGATCAAGACCACCTTCGACCGGCTGGGCATCCCCGAGGCCGAAAAGAAGTACCTGGCCGGGGTGAAGGCCCAGTACGAAAGCGAGGTGGTGTACGGCTCGCTCCGCGAGGAGCTGGCCCGGCAGGGCGTGATCTTTACCGACATGGATTCGGCGGTCCGCGAACACCCGGACCTGGTCCGCCAATATTTCGCCACTATCATTCCGCCCACCGACAACAAGTTCGCCGCCCTCAATTCGGCGGTTTGGTCCGGCGGTTCATTCATCTACGTGCCGCCGGGGGTCCGGGTGGAGTTTCCCTTGCAGGCGTACTTCCGCATCAACGCGGCCAATATGGGCCAGTTCGAGCGGACCCTGATCATCGTGGATGAGGGGGCCTACGCGCATTACGTCGAGGGCTGCACGGCCCCCATGTACAGCACCGAGAGCCTGCACTCGGCCGTGGTGGAGGTCATTGCCCGGCGCGGGGCCCGCGTGCGGTACACCACCATCCAGAACTGGGCCAACAACATCTACAACTTGGTGACCAAGCGGGCCGTCGCCTATCAGGATGCGCTGGTCGAGTGGGTCGATGGCAACCTGGGCAGCCGGCTGACGATGAAGTACCCGGCGGTCTACATGCTGGAACCGGGCGCCCGGGGCGAAATCCTTTCGGTGGCTTTCGCCTCGGCAGGCCAGCACCAGGACGCCGGCGCCAAAGTGGTGCACTGCGCCCCCCACACCTCCAGCCGCATCGTCTCGAAGTCGATTTCCAAGAGCGGCGGTCGGGCCAGCTACCGCGGACTGGTCAAGGTCCAGCCCGGGGCCAAGAAGTCCAAGTCGAACGTGGTCTGCGATGCCTTGATCCTTG
>Ga0123519_10014217_pt1 | contig 11344 bp, 8 predicted proteins | sample YelNatPaOPRAMG02_FD_87396 | JGI IMG/M metagenome (GOLD analysis project Ga0123519, IMG submission 87396) | Hot spring microbial communities from Yellowstone National Park - Yellowstone National Park OP-RAMG-02 (version 2) | ecosystem: Environmental > Aquatic > Thermal springs > Hot (42-90C) ... | reverse complement strand
TGCACGATGGCCTGGCTGCTGACCTGCGCCTGGCCGACGCCGGTGCGACCGAATAGCCCTCCGGAGACCGTAGAGCGCCAGGAGACGACGGTATCGGTGCCGCCAAAGCCGCTCGCTTCCACGTGGTAGCCGTTGCTCACAATCTGCTGCAGGTACTCGCGGATCTCTTTGCGCCCCTGGTAGACGGGGCGCATCCCCGGCAGCGGCGGGTCGAGCTTGAGCACGGCGTCCTCGGCAAAGCGGTCGGCCATGGCCTCCACGTCGCCGCGGTTGGCGGCGTCGATCACCGCCTGGATCACGGCCGCGGGCTTGTCTGCCTTCATGCTTCCCTCCTTGAGGCCAGAGGCACGGACTGCGTTTGGCAGGGCTTGCTGCATAATCCGTGCCTTGGCCTCGTGCCCCAGAGGGGCCGGAATGACCTGGCGAAGGCCGGCCAGCGGGCTCCGCGGCCACCCGGCCCGCCACCAGAAGAGGTGTGGGGCTGGTTGGCCGAGCCGTGGCCGCCCGCGGGCGGCCACGGCTCGGCCAACCAGCCCCACAATCAAAGGGTCAGCTCCGGGTGGCTGCGAAGCATCATGCCCGGATGGTATGCCGCTATCTCACTGACGCTCGGCCAGGCGCTCTCCGCCCTCCGCGGCAGGGGCTGGAGCGTGCTGGCGCGGGGCCGCCGCCAGGGCCCGCCGCAGGAGCTCGGGCACGTCGTCCTCGCGCACGCGGTTGAACTCTTGCCCGTTGATGACGACGTTGGGCCCGCGGTCGCAGCGTTCCAGGCAGAAGGCGCCCTGCAGGTCCACCGTGGCTTCGACGCCCAGCTTTTCGATCTCTTCGCTCAGGCGGCGCAGCACGTCGCGGGCGCCGCGCAGGTAGCAACTGGTGCCCACGCACACCTTCACTTGCAGGCTGGGCTGGCGGGTGGCGGCCTCATCTGGGCCGGCGATGCGGCGGCGGTGGCCGTAGCTGGTATGCAGGGCATGGTGCGCGGCGGGGCCGTTGGGCTCGCCCAACCAGCGGCTGTAGAGCTCCTTGACCAGGATGTTGTCTTGGGCGAAGCGGAGCTGCTGACGCTTGTCGGCGGCGCGCAGGCCGCGCGCACGGGCCTTGCGCTGTGCCGTTTCGTTGGGCAAGGGCTGGCCACCGCCACCGGCGCAGCCACCGGGGCAGGCCATCACCTCGACGATATCGTAGGCCACCTTGCCCTCGTCCATATCGGCCAGCAGGCGGCGGGTGTTGCCCAGGCCACTGACCACCGCCACGCGCACCGTGCGCCCGCCGATCTCCAGCTCGGCCTGCATCACCCCTGGCCGGCCGGGCGCCGGCTCGAGCGCCAGGTCGGTGATGCGCTTGCCGGTGAGCACAAGGTTGGCCTCACGCGCCACGGCGGTGGCCACGCCGCCCGACGAGCCGTAGATCACCCCCGCGCCGGTGGCCAGGCCAAAGGGCGTGTCGTACGAGTCCTCTTCCAACTCGCTGAAGACGATGCCCGCCGCCTTGATCATGCGCGCCAGCTCCTGGGTCGTGAGGACGGCGTCGACGTCGCGCGTGCCGCCCTCGGCGAACTCGGGCCGCTGGGCCTCGAACTTTTTGGCCGTGCAGGGCATGACCGAGACCACAAAGAGGTCGGTGGGGTCGATGCCCTCCTGCGGCGCATAGTACTTTTTCAGCACCGAGCCGAACATCTGCTGCGGCGAGCGGCAAGTGGAGAGTTGCCCCAGTTTCTCCGGGTAGTACTGCTCGGCCATCTTGACCCAGGCCGGGCAGCACGAGGTGAACTGGGGCAGGCGCTCGCCCCTTTGCAGGCGCTGCACGAACTCGTGCGTTTCTTCGATGGTCGTCAGGTCGGCGCCAAAGCTGGTGTCGAAGACGCGGGCAAAGCCCAGGCGCCGCAGGGCCCCGACCATCTGGCCGGTGGAGATGGCGCCCGGCTCGAGGCCAAAGGCCTCGCCGATGGCGACGCGCACCGCCGGCGCCGTCTGCACCACCACGCGTTTCCGGGGGTTGCGCAGGGCGGCCCACACGCGGTCGATCTCCGAACGCACCGTCAGCGCCGCCGTGGGGCACACGGCCACGCACTGGCCACAGGTGACGCAGTCGACCTCGCCCAGGCTGCGGTTGTAGGCCGGGGTCACCCGCGCCTGCGCGCCGCGGTAGGCGAAGCCGATGGCGCCGATCCCCTGCACCTCGCTGCAGACGCGCACGCAGTCGCCGCAGAGGATGCACTTGTTGTTGTCGCGCACGATGCCCGGCGTCGAGAGGTCCAGCGGCTCGGTCTGCTCGCGCGCCGGGAAGCGCACGCGGTCCACGCCAAAGCGCGCGCACAGCTCCTGCAGCTTGCAACTGCCGTTCTTGGCGCAGGTAGTGCAGTCGCGGCAGTGGTTCGCCAGGTACAGCTCGAGCATCATCCGGCGAATGTGCATGAGCCGCGGCGTGTTGGTGCGGATGGCCATGCCGTCGGCCGGCGGCGTGGAGCACGAGCTGATCACCTGGCCGCGGGCGTCCTCCACCACGCACATGCGGCAGGCGCCGTAGATGCTCAGCTCGGAGTGGTAGCAGAAGGTGGGCAGGTCGATGCCGGCCTGGCGCACCATCTCGAGCAGGTTGCGCTGGCCCTCGATGGGCACTTGAATGCCGTCGATGGTCACATATCCAGCCATGAGTCCTATCTCTCCTCCACGGCGCCGAAGCGGCAGGTATCCATGCAGGCGCCGCAGTGGGCACATTTGCTTTGATCGATCGCATAGGGCTTTTTCAGCTCGCCCGTGATGGCCCCGGCCGGGCAGGCCCGGGCACAGCGGCCACAGCCCTTGCACTTGTCGGGGTCGATGGCATAGTGGCGGAAAGCCGCACAGACGCCGGCCGGGCAGGTGCGGCCCTCGACGTGGGCCAGGTACTCCTCGCGGAAGTAGCGCAGGGTGCTCAGCACCGGGTTGGCCGCCGTCTTGCCCAGGCCGCAGAGCGAAGCATCGCGCACCACCAGGGCCACTTCCTCCAGGAGGTCCAGGTCCTCGATGGTGGCCTTGCCATCGACTATCTTTTGCAGGAGGGCCAGCATCTGCTTGGTGCCCTCGCGGCAGGCCACGCACTTGCCACACGACTCGTTCTGAATGAACTGCATGAAGAAGCGTGCGACCTCGACGATGCAGTTGTCCTCGTCGATCACCACCAGGCCGCCGGAGCCGACCATGGCCCCCTTGGCCTGCAGAGTGTCATAGTCGAGGGGCAGGTCGAGCATCGCCTCGGGCAGGCAGCCCCCCGAGGGCCCGCCGATCTGCACCGCCTTGAGCCTCTTGTCGCCGGGGGTGCCGCCGCCGATGTCGAACACCATCTCGCGCAGTGTGCAGCCCATGGGCACCTCTACCAGGCCGGTGTTGCGCACCTTGCCGGTGAGGGCAAAGGTCTTGGTGCCTGCGCTCTTTTCGGTGCCCAGGTTGCGGAACCACTGGGCGCCGTTCTGGATGATGGCGGCCACGTTGCCCAGCGTCTCGACGTTGTTGATGACGGTGGGGCAACTGTAGAGCCCCGAGACTGCTGGGAAGGGCGGCTTGGGCCGCGGCATGCCGCGCCCGCCCTCGGCCGAGGCCAGGAGGGCCGTCTCCTCGCCGCAGACAAAGGCGCCCGCGCCCTCCTTCACCGAGGCGCGGAAGGAGAAGCCGCTGCCCAGGATGTTATCGCCCAAGAGGCCCTTCTCCTCGGCCTGGGCGATGGCGGTGCGGATGCGCCGCACGGCCAGCGGGTACTCGGCGCGGATGTAGAACACGCCTTGGCTCGCGCCGATGGCGTAGCCGGCGATGATCATCCCTTCCAGCACCCGGTGCGGGTCGCCCTCCATCAGGCTGCGGTTCATAAAGGCGCCGGGGTCGCCCTCGTCGCCGTTGCAGACCACGTACTTGGCCTCGCCCGGCTGCAGGCGGGCAAACTCCCACTTCTTGCCGGTGGGGAAGCCGGCGCCCCCGCGGCCACGCAGGCCCGATGCCAGTACCTCCTGGCAGACCTGCTCGGGGGTCATCTCGCGCAGCGCCTTGGCCAGGGGCTGGTAGCCGCCCAGGGCAATATACTCTTCGATGCGCTCCGGGTCGATGGCGCCGCAGCGCTCCAGCACCTGCCGCCGCTGGCGGCGGTAGAAGGGCGCCGCCTCGGGCCGGGGGTAGGGCTGGCCAGAGGCCGGGTCGCGGTACACGAGCCGTTCTACCACCCGGCCATCCAGGGTTGCCTGCAGGATCTCGGCCGCGTCTTCGGGCTTGACGTGGGTGTAGAGCACGCCGGCCGGCTCCACGTGTACGAGCGGGCCGGCGGCGCAGAGGCCACGGCAGCCGGTCTTGACCACGGCGTTGCCTTCGCGGGCCTCGTCTTCCAGCAGCAGGTCGATATCCACCAGGTCGCCGCTGGCAGCGGCCAGGCGGGCGAGCTCCTCGTAGATGCGCATGGCGCCGTTGGCGATGCAGCCGGTGCCGGCGCAGACCAGGATGCGAACACGCTCGCGTGCCAGGCACGACGAGTACTCTTTTTGTGCCTGCTTGAGCTCGAGTTCGGTTGCAATCATCCGTTTCTCTCTCCAACCGGTGCAGACTCGGGGCCGGGCTCAGCCTGGCGCTGCATGAGCCCGTCGATAATGGCCTCGGCAGCCTCGGGCGTCATCTGCGGGTACACGGTGTCGTTGATGACCATCACCGGCGCGATGCCGCAGGCGCCGAGGCAGGCCACCGTCTCGAGGGTGAACAAGCCATCGGCAGTGGTCACCCTGCCCTCGCGCAGTTTGAGCTTCTTGGCCAGGCGGTCGTAGATGCGCCGCGAGTTCTTGACGTGGCAGGCAGTGCCGTCGCACACGCGCACCAGGTACTTGCCTTTCGGGTCGAGCGAGAACTGGGCATAGAAAGTAGCCACGCCAAAAACGGTGGCGGGCGAGATGTCGAGCGCCGTCGCCAGGTAGTTCAGGGCCTCCTCGGGCAGGTAATGGTAGGCTTCCTGGATCTCCTGCAGCATGGCGATGAGGTCTGAGCGCCGGTAGCCGTGGCGGGCCAGGATGCACTCTACTGTCACGAGCATGCCGGCGTTTCCTCGTTGCTGCTCGTTAGTGGCTGTCAATTCCTCACTCACTTGAACCTCTCCGCGTTCGCCAACCATGCCAGCGCCCCCGGCAGAGCGGGGGCGCTGGCGCCAGTCGCGGGTAATGGGGCACAGGGTTTGTGCCATTTTTCACAAGCAGGCCCATTATGCCGCAAGCGCGGCGCCATGTCAAGTGATGGGTCTGGAGGTTCCCCTGTGAGTAGATTCATGATATAATGGGATTGTACTATCCTCCGCATTGTCACAGACCGGTCCGAAAGACGGCAGGGCCCCGATGGGCAGCCTTTCCGGATGGAGGGCTGCCGCAGGGGGCGTTTGCGAGGGCTTGCGCCTGGCGGGCTGGTATGGCGATTGCTTCATCTCCGCTTGCGGCACCACTGGCGACGGCGGTGGGCGCGGGCCCGGCTGCAGCTAGACCACGCACCCACGGCGCGGCGCCATGATCGATAGGGAACGGGCAAGAGGAAGCGTACGGAGGTGACGCAGTGGACAGGCAAAGGGGACCGTCCAGCGGAGAAGCAGGAGCGCGGCCGGCGCGAGTGCGGAGCGCACTCGTGTGGGGCGGCCTGACGAGCTTGCTCTTCCTGGCGGTGGTCTGGCTCATTGCGCTGATCGGCCGCGTGGCTGCGTGGTCGGGGCCAGACCTGCTGGTGACTGTGGCCGTGGCTCTGGGCCTTGGTGCTCTCATGGGCCTGGGGGTCTACTGGCAGTGGTCGCTGGCCGAGACGTGCAATGCGCGGCTCCTGGAGCAAGCCCGCAACGGCGGGCTGCAGGCGGCTCCGGGCGACGGCAGCGACGCGAGCAGCGGGTAAAGGGTCATTCCGACAAAGCGGGGATTGCCGCCTCAAGTGGCCCGCGGGCGACGCAGGGAGTATCCCAGGGCTCGCGCAGCCCTGTGCCGGGCAAAACAACTTGCTGCGACCAGGGGCGGCGAGCCGGGCATCGCGCTCCGCCCGCTCCCGGCCCAGCCCCTGGCTGGGGGTTTGGTGGGTTGGCTGGCGCCGGCCGCCCGCGGGCGGCCGGCGCCAGCCAACCCACCAAACCCCCTTTCACTTCTTCGCCCCCTTCCCGCGAGGCGGGAAGGGGGCCAGGGGGATGGGCGCTGCATCCACTGTTTACAGGAGTCCCTGTATCCTGTATAATATCCCCACCTTCGCGATGACGCGGATACAGGCGTTGCTTTTCCTCATCTGGGCGCCGCCCAGACCAGCCCCACACCTGAAGGAGAAAGCACCATGAAAGCCGGACGCCTGGTCGTGCTCGTGCTCGTCGTCGCTCTCGGCCTTGCCCTCTCGGGGTGCAGCTCCAAACCGCCCTCCACAGCCCCGACGGGTGCCCCTGTGGCCGCGCCGCCCACCTCAGCGCAACCGGCCACGCTGGTGATGGTCATGAATATGGACGATGTCGTCACCCTTGACCCGCACCATGCCTACGAGACTACGAACCTGATGATCCACGCCTCGACCTACGACACGCTGGTAGAGTTCAAGCCCGGCAACCTGACCGAGGTGAGCCCCCGCCTGGCCGACCGTTGGGAGACTTCCGACGGCGGCAAGACCTACACCTTCCACCTGCACCCGGGCGTCAAGTTCTCCTCGGGCAACCCCGTCACGGCGGAGGATGTGCGCTTCTCGTGGACGCGCCTCAAGAACCTCAAGGACAACCCGGCCTTCTATGCCGACTTGATCGACAAGGTGGAGGCCGTCGACGAGACGACCGTCAAGGTCACCCTGACCGAGCCCTCGCCCGTGTTCCTGAGCGTCTGCGCGGCCCCGGCCATGAGCATCGTCGACAGCAAGGTGGTCAAGGAGCACGGCGGCACCGATGCGGCCGACGCCGACAAGACCGACAAGGCCAAGGATTGGCTCGACCAGCACTCTGCGGGCAGCGGGCCCTTCATCCAGGTCAGTTGGACGCCCAAAGCCGAGATCGTCCTGGAGGCCAACCCCACCTACTGGCGCGGCAAGCCCAAGCTCGACAGGGTCATCATCAAGCACGTGGCCGACCCCACCACCGTCCTGCAGATGCTGCAGCGTGGCGATGCCGACCTGACCGACAGCCTCGACCCCGACCTGGTGGAGCAGGCCAAGGCCGACCCCAACTTGAAAGTGACCGTGGGGCAGACGCTCAACCAGAACTACCTGGCCATGACCTCGAACCCCGAACTCTCCAAGCCCCTGGCCGACAAGCGGGTGCGGCAGGCCATCGCCCTCAGCATCGATTACGACGGGCTGATCAAGGCCCTGCTGCGGGGCTACGGCAGCCGCGCGCCCAGCATCATCCCCCTCGGCATCCTGGGCGTGGACCCCAGTATGACCCAGGGGCGCGACCTGGCCAAGGCCAAGGCCCTGCTCAAGGAGGCGGGCTACGAGAACGGCTTCACCGTCGACCTCTCGTACGGCTCGAACCCGACCCGCGAGACCATCGCCGCCAAGCTGAAGAGCGACCTGGCTGAGGTGGGGATCACGGTGAACCTGAAGCCGATGGAGCAGAGCGTCTACCTCAGCGAAATGCGCGCCCAGAAGCTCGCCCTCTGCTTCGGCGGCTGGACGCCCGACTATCTCGACCCCACCATGTGGACCGACTATTTCTCGTACCACGACCGGGGCATCGCCACCCGCATGCTCTACAACAACCCCGAGGCCGAAAAGTACGCCAAGATCATCGACACCGAGTTCGACACGGCCAAGCGCGCCCAGGCCATCAAGGACCTGCAGAAGGTGCTCATGGACGATATGCCGTTCACCATGCTCTATCAGAACCAGCAGATCGTCGTCATGAACAAGGCCGTGCAGGGCTTTGCCTACCACCCGGTGCAGTTCGTCAATTTCGCGGACCTGAGCAAGTAGGGACCTGAGGGGTTTGGGCGGCCTGCTCCACCAGCCCGCCCAAACCCCCAAAACCCTGTTCGACCGGGCGCGGCAGCGCCAACCGGTTGGCTGGGTGGTTCTGCCCGTCTTGCGGGCACCGCCGGCTGTTACCTGTGACCTGGCCTGGAGGCGATAAGGATGGGCCTTTCTGCCCACATCATCCGCCGTGTGCTCTTGATCGTGCCGATGCTCATCGGGGTGACGTTGCTCACCTTTGTGGTGTCGCACCTGGTGCCTTCCAACCCCCTGGTGGTGATCGTCAGCGAGAAGGCACTCGACAACCCCGAGATCGTCGAGGCTGCCGTGCGCAAGTGGGGGCTCGACCGGCCGCTGCCGGAGCAGTACCTGTACTATGTGTGGAACCTGGCCCACGGCGACCTGGGCGTCTCGTTCAAGACCAAGCGCCCTGTGGCGCAGGACCTGGCCCAGTACCTGCCGGCCACGGTGGAGCTGGGCCTGGCCTCGCTGGCCTTCGCCCTGGCGGTGGGGCTGCCCCTCGGCATCCTGGCCGCGCTCAAGTCGGGGAGTTGGGTGGACCATCTGGCCCGTTTTGTGTCGCTCTTGGGGGCGTCGATGCCCCCCTTCTGGTCGGGGCTGATGGCGCTGTTCGTGTTCTACTACGTGCTGAGGATCCTGCCGGGGCCGGGGCGGCTCGATACCCGCCTGATCGCCCCGCCCACTGTGACCGGCCTGGAGCTGGTGGATAGCTTGCTGGCCGGCGACTGGGCTGCCTTTGCCAGCGCCGTGCAGCATCTGATCCTACCCTCGGTCATCCTCGGTTGGTTCACCCTGGCGCTGATCTGCCGCATCACCCGCTCGTCGCTATTGGAGGTGCTGCGCACCGACTATATCCGCACCGCCCGCGCCAAGGGCCTCCACGAGCGCACAGTGATCCTCGTGCACGCCCTGCGCAACGCTTTCATCCCCACGCTGACCGTCCTCGGCCTGGCTTTCGCGGGGCTGATGACCGGCGCCATCATGACCGAGACCATCTTTGCCTGGCCGGGCATCGGGCGCTACGCCGTCGAATCGGCCGCCAACCTCGACTATCCGGCGGTGCTGGGCACGACGCTGCTGATTGCCGTGATCTACATGGTGGTCAACCTCATCGTCGATATCCTGTACAGCGTTGTGGACCCGCGCATTCGGGAGGCGTAGCCGATGGCACGAAGGGCAAGGGCAGGGGCTGCCGTCTCCGAGTCGCCGTGGGCACGCAGCCTGTACATCCTGACCCACAACCGGATGGCGATGGCGGGGGCAGCCATCATCCTGATCTGGGCGGTGGTAGCGGTGGCGGCGCCGCTGATCGCCCCACACGGCGCCCTGTTCCAGCAGGTGGAGGACCGGCTGAGCCCGCCCTCCGCGAGCCATCTCTTCGGCACCGACGAGCTGGGGCGCGATGTGTTCAGCCGCGTGGTCTATGGGGCACGCATCTCGCTGCCGGTGGGGGTGGTGGTGGTGGTGTTCTCGGGGCTGCTGGGGACGCTGGTGGGGGCGCTCTGCGGCTATATCGGCGGCCTCTTCGACCTCCTCCTGATGCGCGTGGCCGATATCACGCTGGCCTTCCCGTCCATCGTCCTGGCTCTGGCCATCGCCTCGGTGTTGGGGCCCAGCCTGGGGAACGCCCTCATCGCCATGGTGCTGGTGTGGTGGCCCGAGTATGCCCGGCTGATGCGCGGGCAGGTGCTCAGCATCAAGGGCTGCGACTATGTGGCCGCGGCCGAAGCGGTGGGCGTGCCCGACACGCGCATCCTGGCCCGCTACATCCTGCCCAACGCCAGTGCGCCGGTGGTGGTGAAGGCTTCGCTGGATGCCGGCAGCGCCATCCTGACCGTGGCGGCCCTGAGCTTCATCGGCCTGGGTGCCGTGCCGCCCACGCCCGAATGGGGGGCGATGATCTCCATGGGCCGCTTCAAGTTCTACCAGTGGTGGCTGACCACCTTCCCCGGCCTGGCCGTCCTCAGCGTCGTTTTGGGGTTCAACTTCCTGGGCGACGGCCTGCGCGACGCCATGGACCCGCGGCAGCGGGGGGCGTAGCCTGGGCGCGGCCGGGATAGAATCCCGGCCTACGGCTGGTGCGAGACCGTTTGGGGGGTTTGGCGGGTTGGCTGGCGCCGGCCGCCCGCGGGCGGCCGGCGCCAGCCAACCCGCCAAACCCCCGAAAAGGTCAGCTCCGGTCACGTGCGAAGCGTGATGCCTGGAAGGAATCCACGCCCCGACGGACAAATACGGTCCTGTTGGGCCTTCTTAGCGAGGCGCGTACTTTTCGCGGATGAGCGCTTCGACCTCGGCGATGGGCCGGCGGAAGGGGCCGGGCTCCTCGAGCTTGAGGCTGGTGAGGGCGGCCGCCCAGATGCACGCCTCCTCGGGCGAGGCGCCCTGCAGGCGGCGCGCCATGTAGGCGCCGGTGCAGGTGTCGCCGCGGCCGGTGCGGCCGGCCAAGCTGCGCGCCACGAAGGGTGCCTCGTAGATGCGCCCGCCAGCCCAGACCAGCACGCCGCTGCGGTGGGTGAGCAGTACCTCGCGCGGGCCCAGCTCGGCGATGCGGCGGGCGGCGGCGTGGATGTTGCGCTCGCCGGTCATCAGCTCGGCCTCGGTCGCATCGACCTTGAAGACGCCGACGTAGGGCAACACTTCGCGGCTCTCGGGCCAGGAGTCGGTGCGCAGCTCGCCATCGCGCACCACGCGAATGTACCCCTGGGCATCGAGCGACAGGAACACGCCCCGCGCAGCCAGCGCGCGCACCATCTCGGCCGGCACCTCGCCCCGTACCGAAGGGCCCACATGGAAGGCGCGTGCCTCGATGCCCGCCACATCGTCGATCGTGAACGGCTCGGCCTGGCTGGTGAGGCGGACGGTGCGCTCGTCGGGGTTGTCGGAGGGGTAGACCAGGTCGAGGCAGGTCGAGCGGGGGCTCTCGCGGGCAAAGGTCTTTACCCCCACCTCTTCCAACTCGTCGAGCGAGCGCCGGTCCTCGGCAGCCAGGCGGGTGATCACCGCCACCCTCAGCCCCATCAGCCGGGCCACGCGGGCACCGTAGCGGTAGGGGCCGCCATCCTGCACGGTTTGGCGGCCAGGGTAGATGATCGTATCCTTGGTGTAGTGCCCGATGAAGGCCAGGTCGAACTGCTGTTGGTCAGACATGTTGTGTTCTCCTGTCGTCTCGTTGGAGGATTCCATGTTGAGAAACCTTGCTCCACTCACCGGCCGGCTCTCGCGGGCCGACCTGGAAAGCTGCCCCGGTTGGGAGGCCTCCTGGGCCGAGGCCTACCGGGCCGACCCGGCTGCCCTTGCCACCATCGGCGCCCACGCCGGGGGCCTCGAGGCGCTGATCTTCAACGCCACCTGGTGCCCCGACTGCCGGCGCGAAGTGCCCCGTTTCTTCAAGATCCTCGACCAGGCCGGCCTGGGCG
>Ga0123519_10014210_pt1 | contig 11347 bp, 7 predicted proteins | sample YelNatPaOPRAMG02_FD_87396 | JGI IMG/M metagenome (GOLD analysis project Ga0123519, IMG submission 87396) | Hot spring microbial communities from Yellowstone National Park - Yellowstone National Park OP-RAMG-02 (version 2) | ecosystem: Environmental > Aquatic > Thermal springs > Hot (42-90C) ... | reverse complement strand
TCGCTACTCCAGAAAAAAAATAACCTGTTACAAATTTTTTATGAAGTTTTGACTTTCCTATATCGCAAGAAGGTTAAGTCCGGTTTGGATATCTCTCTTCCTTTCCAATACCCTTCCTAAAGGAAGAACAACAATCTCCAGGGTTGCGGGGACATAGCCCGAGAATAGATGTCCACCATAGGCATTGAATTTTTTGTCAGTAATTGTCACATGGATGTGTATCACTGGTTGTTTTTCAAAATAAGAAATATTGCCAAGGAAACTTGTGAACTCGTATTCACCTTTGAATTGCTTTTTTATATAAGACTTCTTATGTGCATCAAAGTATCCCAGTGTAAGATTCTCCCCCACACCCAAGCCATAAAGAAAAGCACCTTTAATCTCTGTCTTCTTTGCGAAATTAGTGAGCCTATCAACAATCTCATCATCCTTTTTTAGTTTTATGACATAATACCCTTTATATTTTTTAAATTGCATATGTTCCTCCATTAAAACCCAAGTTGTATAGCAGACATTCACTTTGTGCAAAAAATCTCAAACCATTCTTCCTCCTATGGCAGACTCCGTCGGACCCGCCATCCGAAGTAAAACTTTTGCGGCGGACGGGCAGAGCCTTTGGCGTCGGACGAGGGTGAAGAGATGGGAAGGACATCAGCATATCAGAAGAACAGGTTATAAGTAAATTGACATCTGATCTTCTGGTATCCTGATATTCTGATAACCTTTAATACACCCTAACCTTAATCCTCTTTCGTTAAGGGAGAGAAAAATCTTCATTATATTTTTATACACTATAAATGGTGCGACTACATTTATTATAATTTCAATCGTTCTGTTAGTCATTGCCCTATCAAAACCTGTCCAGACGGCGAGTCAAGATTATTTTTCTTTTTTGTATTGCTATAAGTTTGAAAAAGGGGGGGCCAGAGGGGAATTTTATTATGCAGAACAAGATTGCAGCAACACCACCCCTTTCAACTTACTTGCAATCACAGTGAGTATGGATAATCTTGATTACAACCCTCTTGAGCTTTCTATAGCCTTTATCTCAATTTGATGTGAGACAAAGCTGGTTTGATGAAAAACAAGAACCTTGCTACTCAAATTTTTGTGCACTTCTATCATCTCAATAGCACCACTTTTTCGGTCTTCTTAAATTCCCCGATTTAAGACTGACAAAATAGACACCGAGCGGGTAAACTGATAATAAATTTTATTGTTTCTATTATCATCGTATTAGCACTAACTTCTTGGCTTCAACACCACGCTCATATGAAAGAAGCAGGAAATAGATCCCGTCTGGAACCGGACATTGGTTATTGTCTTTGCAATTCCAGTAAACAACTTTGATTCCCGGTGGCTCAATTGGGCGTTTCACCAAGGTTCTTACCAATCTGCCCGAATTATCATAAACATTTAATGATGCTGGACCTATTTTTGTAGTCGCATATGAAATTGATACATAAGATTTCGCGGGATTGGGAGAGATATTCAAAATCGCTGAATTGAGATGCGTTTTTACTGATTGTTCTTCTTCAATACAAACTGAACCTATATGAAAGAGCTCGTGCTCTGGAATGTATGTATTTGCATGATAACCACTTGGCACAAAGATACCCAAGTTTTCATAAACTGTATTTGTAACAACAATTGGGGTGACATTTCCAACTGGATGGGGTTTCGGTAAATTCCAATTGGTCCAGGTATCAATATATGGATTATACGACCAGGTTTCCCCAGTTTCACCAACAGAAATTTTGCCCCCAACAAGCCATAACTCCTTATTCAATTTATCAACCCCACAGGGTACCCTATATCTACCACGATCCATGCCAGGAATTGTATCCCAGGTACCCCAGGTAATATTTCTTGGATCATTAGAATTTATGATACCAACGATATAATCCTTACAAAAAATACCTCCAGATTTAAATCCACAGGCGACTATCGCAAATGAGTCGATAATACCACCGGCGCAGGCACCGCGACCACCACCAGGAAGAGGGGTTGCTGAGCACCAAGTGTTTGCATATACATCATAAAATGATACATAGTTTGATGGAGGATGACTCCAGTTGCCGTTGCCGAAGGTATAAATTAAAGAATCTTTGTAAACGCCAGTGATGTGATCAATTAGCGCAACCGGCGAGGGCATTCCCGATGACCAAATGCCGGAAGATGGATCAAAAATGTCAACTCTATTCAAAGGAGTGGGAAAGTCATTTGTTCCCCCAATGCGGTAAAACCTTCCTGCTACAAAATTAGCAGTGCCGTAAGAAGCCGGCCCAAAAGGATTTTTTGGACCGGCCAACCAGGTGTCAGTGGTTATATCATAAATTAGTGTCGTATCAAGATATGCCAAAGGCGTGTGAATACCAAATACCATGTATGTGCCATCATCTTTAGAAGCAAGCGAGTGGCCGGAACTTGGCAAGGGAAATGGCGTCGGCAATAACTCCCAAAACCGGGATGCAACTACTGTGTGTTGTGTTAATGTATCATTCAAAGGATATTGATCACCGGTAAGAACGGTATATGTAACAATATTATAGGTGCTGCCCTCGTCACCACTCGTCCAAGGATTGAAGGTCACAACGGTTTCGCCGCTGGGGGCAAGAACAACATTTGAACTATCGTGGTAAATACCAATCCCTCCAGAGTCAATTTTTAGGTAAACATAAATGCTTACACTATCAATGCCAAAATTTTTATAACCTACCTTTGGATTTATAGTCTTATGGGGGGGCACATTTTCCGCCGGTCTTATTATTGAAATTGGTCCAACATCCCTTGTAATACCTGTTGCATGTGTTATTCTAACATCATCAATATACCAGCCAGGATATGTGTCATAGTCATCGGATCCAAAATGCCATCTAACCATTATTATCTTACCTGCATAATCATCCAATAAAAACTTTGCCTGATGCCATCCGAGTCCCGCAGAATCACCAGTAAAACAGGGTTCATTGGGAATTCCCCAATTGCCATAAAATGCGGAATCACAAGGATAATTAGGAGGTTCAAATGGATAGATTATTGACCAGGAGATACCATAATTAGTGGAAATTTTTAAATTACCCCCATCAAAATAGAACTCAATAAAATAAAAGTGGTAAAAAGAAAGCGTGCAGGCGCCTGCTGAATCCAGAACTATACAAGGTGATTCTAATCTCCAGTCAGCCGCATTGCCGTACTCCCCTGTCCCGGTAGACCAGGCATTTATACCTGAATGTGCTGGCACGCCAACTGGGTCACCCCAGAACCAGCCCCAGGTAGAGGGTATGGGATTAAAATTGCCATTAGAACTTTCAAAATCCCAAAAGAGTGTATCAGAACGATGCGAGTTTATGTTAATCACTTGACCCGAATTTCCTAAATTACCTTGCTCATCCATAATCAAGACCGGGTTAGGTGCGTAATCAGGGTTGGCTATGAATATAAGAAATAAAATTTCTTGCATTTTTATCTTAAAAGGATAATTTTCTGGGTTTCGTTAAACTTTTGGACAACAAGGCGACAGAAGTAAATGCCCGAGGGGAGCTTATTGCCCTGGTTATCGGTTCCGTCCCAAACGATTTTGTTTGAAAACTTTATTGCCTTATCGTCCCATTGCTTCACCAATCGGCCTGAGACATCATAGATTTTAAGCGCGGCTTTGGTTTTAGATTCGGGGATTTGAAATTTAATAGTTACGCAATTAAGAAATGGATTTGGATAAATATTTAAAATCTTTTCTTTTGTCTTAGTTCCTACTTCTTCTATCCCCGGTGCGCCAGTAAACCTGAAAATCTGAAGACCACAGTCCGTTAGAACAAAGATATTATAACCAGAATGGGCAATATGAAAGGGATGAGTCTGACATACTTGTGGGCCGAAATCATAATATCCCAGAATATTTGGTGCAAATGGATTGCTGAGATCCACGACATATAAAGGTCCGGCAGGATACATACCACTAATATATCCATAATTTTCATAATTCGTAATGTCCTCACCACTCCAAAGAACGGTATCCAAAAATATTGGTGAAGAAGGATCAGAGAGATCGATATGAAGAAACTGCGAGCCTATTACATATCCATTATTCCCTAAAATTACCATAGACCACAAATTGCAAAATGTAAATGTATACAAAAATCCAATTTGATAAGGGGAATATGGATTAGAGACATCTATAATGAATAGCCCCTTATTAGCTAGAAGATATACATAATTCCCTGATTTATATACATTCTCTAACACGGGAATCGACTCGGGCAGGACATGATATGTGCTGACCAGAAAGGGTGAAGAAGGATTTGAAACATCAATGGTGTGTAATCTCCTGTCACCTATAACATACGCATAAATTGAATCAACCACCACCTTATGGGCAAAACCAATTTCTATATGCCCTACCTCATAAGGAACTGATGGATTTGAAACATCAATTATCCGTAATCCCGAGTCGCCAGACGCGACATAGGCATAGTTGTTAGAGACCGCAAGCCCCTCACCCCTTGCTGGAATCCTGCAAAAACCTACTTCAAAAGGGAAATTGGGGTTGGAAACATCCACTATTCTCAGACTCTCCCAAATAGAAACATAGGCATAATTTCCAGAAATGGCAATATCCCCGTTCGGCCCCGTTAAATTATTATACGAACCTATTATTACCGGATTGCCATGATTACTGACATCAATCACTAATATTTTACTAAAAGTAGTGGCATAAACATTTTCTCCATAGCCATAAATTCCTACGGCAAATCCTATATCTAAATGACCTTCAAGGCGCACATCGTAGGGATTTGAAATATTGATCACGCCGATGCCAAATATGTCAGCCGCATAGTAGGCATAATTTCCATCAACCGCAACATCCAGGCCATATCCTATATTTGTGATATAATCTGCGGTCACCGGGAACTGGGGATTTGAAACATCCACAACCCAGAAGCCCAGATCAAAATTTGAGAGATATACAAAATTGCCCTGGACTGCAACACCTTTAATAGATTCAAAAGGACCATTCGGGTTCCAGACACTAATCAAAAAGGGTGCTGCGGGGTTAGCGACATTCACAATCCTTAATTTGCCCGCTATAGCGACATAGGCGAATGTATCCTTTATTGCAACATCAGCATAAGGATCACCGGAACTGGATAAATAGAGGCATCCAATCTTGACTGGCGAAGCGGGATTGGAAATATCCAATATTACAAGCCCACTATCTATATCTCCAATATAGGCGTAGTTTCCAGAAACGGCAATCCCTGCAGCCCATCCAGTATCATAGCTGCCAATTCTGATTGGTATATGAGGATTAGCAACATTATAGACCCACAACCCAAACGAACCAGTAGTAATATACAGAAATGTATCCACAACAGATAACCCTCCAGCCAATTTTATTCCCCCGGGATAACCAACTTCTGCAATCTTTTGAGGATTGGACGGATCATTTACATCAAGCACCAGGATACTACCATTAAGAAGCACAAAAAGGTAATGATTGTTATCTATAGTGCTATAAACTACCTTATGTGACATTTCACCTAAGCAAGAACCCAGCCAATAAATATTTAATGAATCCTGCCCATAAACAGAACTGATGGTAAAGGAGACAATAATAAATATATAAGCCAGAAAAGGGTTGTAGGGAGTCTTAAGTAATTCATTATAAACGCCCATTTTTTTAATTATTACCTTATAATTAAGGTCTTTGGTGGGCACAGGAATAGAACCTGTGCCCACCGGATTCATTATTTTAAGGAAGGTGGATAACCTTTTCGGTGTGCCTGTAATCTCTCGCCTTCGTCTCAAGGAAGTAGATACCACCAGGTAGCCCTTTGAGCGAATAGTGAATTTCATTTACGGCGATTTTTGATTTACCATCAAATATCTCTGCTACAAGCCGACCACTAACATCATATAGATTGATATCCACTCGTTGCTCGCCAGATGATTTGAATTTAATATGAAGCATTCCCCTTGTTGGATTCGGATAGATTCTTGCCAAATAGAATGGGCTGGCAATCCCTGCCTCGCCTCCTTGAGGACCACCGCCACCAACTTCCTTAGATTCAATCTCTATTCCGGATAACACTGCGATTGTCCCTGAAAGTTTTTTTACTCCTATTGTGATCTCATTATCATGCAAACAGGCATCGGGAATCCAGGTTTCTTCAGTTATCTTCTCCCCGGGGTTCACCCATCTGTTGTGATGCAAAATATCATCAATTTTGAACTGGAGTTTCAATTTATTTGCCTCTTCATGATAATATGTCCAGCGAATCTTATATTTTGTATGTGGAGAATGCAGGGGTAGATGGTAAATCAATTCGGTGGAATCAAAATCAAAGGATTGGTAATCTTCTGGACCGAGCACTTTAAATCCATCTCTTTGAACACACACTGGCACCGGGGTCTCCTCACCCATATCAAAGGTATAAGTTGGTGGTGGCTCTTCAATTGGAATATTCCTGTAAAAAATATCGCATAGCGAATCTTGTGCACAATATTCAGTCCAAACTATATCCAGACTCGCAGGTGCATTAAATCTTGGTGGATTGTAGAAAATCAGAGGATAGGTAAATAGATCCATCTCCATACTTCCGAGTTCAACAGGTTCAATCATTCCTGATGCCGGAATTTTGCCGTAATAGAGAGAAGAGTAAATATCATCCTGTTTTGTCCAGGTCAAATAAGGACCACTTGAGAAGGGACTATTGCCCACAGCAATGGTTCTAACCTGACTCAACGCAGTTTTTCCAGTCCAGCCATAACGGTATTTTACACCCCCCATATCCCACCAGAAGTGCTCAATCTGGTCTCCACGAGTGGTAATAAATGGATAATCAATCTCTGTGCCCGGATAAAACTCTCTGGTTATCATCGTATCCTGAATCCGATAATATCTCAATGAATCACCTTTACCTTCCCATAAGATATGCACAACACCATCCGCATCTACCGCAATTGAAGGAGAAACCAGTGAATCCTTCACTATCTCACGATATTTTATCGTATCTACAGGAATTGGCGGAATTGGGTAAGAGAACATATCTAATATCTGGTATTGGAAGTTCTCAGGATGACTCAAAGAGAATTTGCCATAGACAAGGGCCTGCCCCTGACGGGGGATTATCATTATCATATAACCACTATCAGGACGGGGATGGAGTGGGCCTACTATTGACTCAAAGACAAAATAGCCGATTGTATCTTTGATTGCAAATGATGGTGCACCAATGCCCCATAAGAAGGAATTGCAGGTATGGGCAACTGGAAAATCAGTAATAATCCAGCCTCCGGCATCTCTGACTGCAAACCTTAATTCCTCAAGAAATGTGGGATAGGGCTCATTATGGGCATAGATGGAATAGAGTTTGCCATTGCTTCCACATAATAACGAAGGATACATCCCTTCGGCAACCACCTCCGGTTCTGACCAACTTCTATCCTGCAAGGATGTATGATAAATATTATTGCCACTGGTGAACATCAAATGGAGAATGCCTTGGGTATCGCGGATTAAACGGTGGGAATTGTTATAACCCGTCGCCTCAGGAATGTTGGAAGGAGCAACGCCCCATACATACATATCTATCGGTTCGCGACAACGATACAATACTGTGGTAATTGCGAATGGAGACGTTAGTCGCTCACCTGCACAGGCAATATAAGATGTCCGTGGTGAGCGGCGGCTCAAGGCAATTGCCCTTGACTGGTCTTCACCACCGAAGTCATAATCAACTGCCCAGAGCAATTGATTTGTCCAGGGTCTTCGCCAATAGCATAAGAGGAGAAAATTTTTAGTATTCGGTGGGGTCCCATAATACCTTCCCGTGACATAAACGCAAGAAGGGGTAATTGCCAGCTTTTCACCCTCGTCCTCTCCTGCAGAACCATACTCTTCATTCCAGAGGAGGCCACCTTGGGGATTAATTGCAATTGTCAGGACATTATGATTTGAATAACTAACATATCTCCGCCCGGTGATATAACATTCACCAGTAGCACGAGAGACAGCCAAGTCATGAGGATGACACGCGTTACCAGATGGGTCAAAATAATGGTATGTCCATATTAGGTTGAGGTTGCTGTCATATTTTAATACCACAGGGTGAGAGTTTTCACTACCCCAGTAGGTTGCACCCGCCACATAAATATTGCCCGCAGCGTCGTAATCAATGTCACACGGATCATCTATGCATGTTTCGTTAGGGTCAGGATGCCAGGTCTGTAATGCCAAGAGTGTTCCATCATCAGGTGAGTATTTGGCTATACCAATATCTTTATCCTCCACCCCTTGTGAAAGACGCCCCATAACAAATAATTCACCGGTATTGGTTATTACGACTTTGTTCCAGAAACTGTGATATCCATGATGATGGATACTTTGCCAGAGCAGATTCCCATAGGGATCGTATTTTAGCACCACACAATCACCATGAGTCGTGCCAACTACATATATACAACCACTTTGGTCCACTGCGATACCGTAACCTTTGGATAATTCGTAGTCTCCACCGTATGATTCCGCCCATTTTTGGGTCATATTTGATTTATAAATCACTACTGTCCGGATTTTAATGGCGAAACTGGAATTGGGGTCATGTTGATAATAGCCGGTGATATAAATCAAACTGTCATCCTGGCACATCATTCCTACCCAGTCATCATATCCATAGTCTAACTCCCATGGATCCTCTTGAGAACCCTGCGCAATCTCATATTTGATTACCAGCATATCGTATACGCTAGGGGGTGTATTGGCATCGCCTGAAACATAAACATTAAGCTGGTCAATACAGACATCATCTCCCCAGGAGTATCCGGAACCAGTAGTATTATACATGTTTGACCAGAGCAATGTCTGCGCAAATAGAAGAAAGGGCAAGAGAACTAATCCAATAATTATCCCTTTATTTTGTACCAACATTTCATCCTCCTTTCTAAGACAAATGGCTATTCTTTGGGCATCATGCCCCCTTGGTTAAGGTCTCACCCCTTAACCAAGACCAGATTAGCCCGCATTTGCCTCTCCAGAAGGATTAAGAATGAATCTTGAGAGAGAGAGAGAGTGTGTGTGTGTGTGTGTGTCCAAATAAGACGAGAAGTCATTAGCATAGGATTTCCTCTAACTATTATATATTATATCCAAAATTTTCAATTTGTCAAGGGTAAAAATCACCATGTTTTAAATGCTTAAAAGTCCCTTTTTCTCACCCTAAAACAAATTCAGGTGCTACAAGATGTTGATATTTGGCATAATAATGCGGGTTGAATTTAGCAGATTATACCCTCACAATCTGGATGTCGCCAGCAAGAATTCTCTCAATCTTTCCATCCGGAAGCATTAAAACCAAAGAACCATCTCCACCAATATCAATCGCCCGTCCCAAAACGACCCTGTCTGGCAGTTCAACCCGAACATTTCTGCTGAACATAATTGTATAATCTCGCCATTTCTGGAGGATTTCTGTAGTATTATTTGCCTTTAAAAAAGAATAGTATCTATCCAGTTCAAGACAGAGAGTTCTATAGATGGACATCTTATCAATCTTTTTCCTTGTCTCAATGAATATTGATGTTGCAATATCACTCAATTCAACAGGAAATTTTGAATTATTGAGATTTATTCCAATCCCTAAAATTACCTTTGTATCAATTACCTCACTGAGAATACCAGCCACCTTCTTTTCATTCAACATTACATCATTGGGCCATTTCAGTCCTAAAAGAATCCCATAATTATTGAATGTCTCACATACCGCAACCCCACCCAGAATCGGTATTAAAAGCGGGCGGTCTGTAAACAAAATCACCGATAGATAAATACCACCTTCAGGTGAATACCATTTTCTATCAAGCCTTCCTTTACCAGAAGTCTGAATGTCGGCAAGGACAACCGTTCCTTCAGTTGCCTTATCCAGAATTCTTTTTGCGTATTCATTAGTTGAATCAATCTCATCAAGGTAGTGTAGTTTTGAACCAATGACCATTATAATTGTGGTATCATTTCATTCGCAGTATCGCCTTTGACTTGCCATTTTTCCAAATCCCAAAGGGATGATACTATGTTTCCGGCAAGCGAAGCGATACTGCACTTTATTCTATTTTTCTGAATATCATCACAACCACAGTCTTATCATTCCCACCCATACTTGATAGCATACCGAAGGGACGGTCAGAACCGATATTAACCTGGCAATCTCCTGCCTTACCCAAGAGTTGGTGGACAACATCAACTGCCTGCCTAACCCCGGTTGCACCGGTTGGATGCCCGTAGCCTATCAGCCCGCCTGTAGTATTGGTTGGAATTAAGCCCCTGGGTTTTGTCTTACCCTCTTTAACAAAATCTGCACCCTCACCATAGCCAGCAAAACCCGCAGCTTCAATCGCCATTATTCCTGCAATGGTGAAGCAGTCATGGACCTCAAGCACACTCAGGTCTTGGGGTTTAATCCCTGCCCTTTCATAAGCCTTCTTTGCTGCAATCTCACAGGTTGTTAGTTTTGTTAAATCTGGTGGTGGTGTAGTAATATTGTCCTGAACCTGGGCAAAGGCAATAACTTCCACTGCATCTTTTTTATCAACACCAATCTTTTTAAGCCCTTCTTCTGAGGCAAATATCAGGGCACTTGCCCCATCCGATACCTTTGAGCAGTCATAGACATTTAAATATTCACAGAATGTCTTCGGGTCAGGTTTTGTCATTGCGGTATTAAACAAATCCGGATTTGTATTGTGATACTCCTGTGCCTTGGGATTTTTCCGTGCGTTTTCTATTGCATTGACATACCACTGCGCCATTGCCTCTCTGGTTTTTTGTTCACCAAATTTCTTCATATACGCACCCGCACGCTGGGAAAATTGGTCCGGAAAGAAATAGGCATGCCCCTTTTTCCGTTCCCCGGAGTACCAACCAGCGGCTGCAAGATAATCCGCACCATATAGTGCCTTAACTGTATTTTGAATTTCAACACCAATACACAAAACAACATCTGCAAGGTCAGAAAGGATATTCTTTACCGAAGTAACCAATGCAAGACCACCTGAATCACAGGCACCTTCAACATGGATACAGGGTTTATACTGAAATGTGGGATGGACATAGGGGAAGAATCCGCCGAGATTCCCCTGTCGGCAGAACCTATCCGCAACAAAATTTCCAATCACACCCTCATCAATATTCTCTGGATTCTTTATCTGCTCAATTGCACCGAGACCCGCCTCTTTAATATAATGCTCAATACCAGGCCTTGGTTTTTTAGGATGAAATTCTTTCCTTCCTGTGCCTAAGGCAATTGTATTATATCCGGCACAGGCATAGATTTTTTTTCTTAAAAAAGGCATA
>Ga0123519_10014207_pt1 | contig 11349 bp, 9 predicted proteins | sample YelNatPaOPRAMG02_FD_87396 | JGI IMG/M metagenome (GOLD analysis project Ga0123519, IMG submission 87396) | Hot spring microbial communities from Yellowstone National Park - Yellowstone National Park OP-RAMG-02 (version 2) | ecosystem: Environmental > Aquatic > Thermal springs > Hot (42-90C) ... | reverse complement strand
TGGGGTGCAGGTGTGGTAAGAATTGAAAGATTAACAGGATAAATGCCATTATTTGATCGATACATCTCCAACGCGGCTCTTATTTGTTCTAAATCAGCTTTTCTTTTGGCATCGCAGGATTGTTTATTTAGTTGCGAATAAGAAATTGTAGCACCTCCTGCCAAAAGAGCAATAATGGTAGCAACGACCAAGATTTCGATAAGAGTAAAGCCCTTTTTAGTTAAAAATTTTTTTATAAAAATTTTCATTATTAATAATTTTAATTTAATTTAAAAACTATTGTTGATTGGTTAAACAATAACTTGAAGGCGATTCGGTTTCTAAGGTAGCACAAATAGTGTACGCGTCAGAGCTGGAAGAAATCGTGTAGACATAAGGAGAAGAGTTTCTAGGATCCGAAGGAGCTGTTAAAGTACTACTTCCGCAGTTAAAACTAGAGGGCCAACTACTATAATTAGGATATTTAAAATTATTATTATAAGAATAATATTGTTCTAAACAGTTTTGAACTGCTTTTAAATCTTGTTTTCTTTTGGCGTCTCTGGCTTTTTTTTGAGCGGTAGAATAAGAGACGGCTCCAAGACCAACAAGTATTCCAATAATGCCAATAACCACCAACATCTCCAAAAGGGTGAAAGCAGATTTAATCGAAAGAATTTTTTTCATGGTTGAGTAACCATATAATTTTTAACAATACCACCGGGACAGGTTCCTGAACAATTACCGGAAGTAGCATCAGAATCAGCTTTATTTTCAATACAAGCACATAAAGTATAAGTAAGATCGGTATTATTTGGGGAATAATAATATGGTGTTGGAGCCAAAGGATCACAAGGAATTTTGTTCATATAAACCGTTGAACCAGAACTAAAAGAACTGCCACAGGTTCCAAATCGACCTGACGTTGCGGTTGGATAAAGAGTTTGATCTTGGCGATACATTTCCAAAGCCTTTTGGATCTGTTTTAAATCCGATTTTCTTTGGGCATCACGGGCTCGCTCACGGGCGCCCATAAAATTGGGTACTAAAAGGGCCGAAAGCATACCGATAATGGCAATGACTACCAAAAGCTCAATTAAAGTAAACCCTTTTTTAATCATTTTATTTCATTATAACACTTATAAATAAAAAGCAAAAGATTATCAAACATAAGTTGAGGATTTAAATAGTTGTTTTCTAAAAGAAAAAGATTTTTTACTGCTTCTTTTAAAATCAGGTAAGTCTTAAGATCACGTTTGAGTTCTTTTTTAAAATAATAAATCAAAAAAAGAGTCAGTTCTTTTGCCTCATTTCGATCGGTCACATCAACAAAAAAAAGTTCGCCTTTTTTTATCTTTTCAATCACCTTTTCAATTTTTTCATTTTTTTTGTCCTCTTCCTTTTTTTTGAAATCAATCACTTTGGTTCGAGAGATGACCGTTGGCAGAAGTCGATAAAGATTTTGACATACCAAAATAAAATAAACGTTTGAAGGTGGTTCTTCTAAAAGTTTTAAAAAGGCATTTTGGGATTCTAAAGATGAACGTTCAAACTCATAAAAAACATAAATTCTTTTTTTGGGGTTAAAATATTTAACCTCTTGTTGAAGACTTCTTATTTGATTGATGCTATATTCATTTTTTTCCGGATAAAGAAAAGTAATAATATCATCTTTGGAAAAATTTTTTTTAAGAAATTCATCAATATGCGCTTTTTCTTTAGTTAAAAGAATCATTGATTGCATAAAATAAATATAACAAATTTTTTTATCACTCTTGCATTTTTTTCCAAATCTTTTTATAGTTAAATTATGAATATTATTCCAAAACAATTACTTAATCAGTTAGTCAAAAATAAAGTCATAAGCCAAGATCAGGCAGATCAGTTTGAATTGGCCGCTCTTCAAAAAAATTTACCAATAGATGAGTATCTTTTTCAATTTACTGATGTAAAGCGCGAAGAAATAATCAAGGCCATTGCCGAGATTTTTGAAATCTCATCGGTTGATTTAGAAACCGTTCCCACCGATCCTCAGGCAATTTCCTTAATTTCTGAACCTTTGGCTAGACGTTTTGATGTTGTTCCTTTTAAGTTTGATGGTGAAAAAAATATTTTATATCTGGCAACTTATGATCCTTTTAATACTTTTGCCTCTGATTTTTTAGAGAAAAAAACTGGAAAAAGAATTATTTTTGTTTTGGCTGATCCGCAAAAAATTCAAAAAACAATTGAGATTATTTACGGCCAAGGTTTAACGCCTGAAGTAAAAGAAGCTTTAAAAGAATATCAACCAAAAAAAGAGGAAGTTTTGAAAGAGACAAAGATAAAAGAAGCCCCAATTGCCAAAATTGTTGCCACCATCGTTGAGTTTGCCATTCGTGGTCGCGCCTCCGATATTCATATTGAACCTCAAGAAAATATGGTCCGGGTAAGATATCGAATCGATGGCATTTTACATGAAAAGCTGGTTTTGCCAAAAGTCATCCAAGATGGGGTGATTTCACGGATTAAGATTCTTTCTTCAATGAAAATCGATGAAAAACGAATCCCTCAAGATGGCCGTTTTTCTTATCGTTTGGGAGATGAAGAGGTTGATCTTCGGGTTTCCACTTTGCCCACAGTTCACGGGGAAAAAGTGGTGATGCGACTTTTGAAAAAAACTGGTGGGATTCCAAAGCTTCATGAACTGGGACTGCGTGGACCTCAATTTCGTGATTTAGAAGAGGCAATTACCAAGCCTTATGGAATTATTTTAGTCACCGGCCCAACGGGTTCTGGAAAAACAACCACTTTATATTCCGTTCTTTCTCGACTCAATACCCCAAAAGTTAACATCATGACCCTTGAGGATCCAGTAGAATATCAAATCCCAGGAATTAATCAAGTTCAAATTAATCCCCAAGCCGGACTAACTTTTGCCTCAGGACTTCGGGCTTTTTTACGTCAGGACCCCAATATTATTTTAGTTGGTGAAATTCGTGATAAAGAAACTACCCAACTGGCAATTCAAGCGGCTTTAACCGGCCATCTGGTTTTCTCAACCCTTCACACCAATGACTCAGCCACCGCCATTCCTCGGTTAATAGATTTGGGGGCTGAGCCTTTTTTAATCGCTTCAGTTTTAAATGCAGTTGTTGCTCAACGAATCTGTCGTCGAGTGTGTCAGTTTTGTAAAAAAGAGTATGAGCCATATGAACAAGTAAAGAAAAATATCACTGATGTTTTGGGTGATCTTTTACCAAAACCTTATCAAGAAGGAAAAAAGATTATTTTAGCAAAAGGAGAAGGTTGTTCTGAATGTAATAATACCGGTTACTTAGGCCGGATTGCTATTTTTGAAGTTTTAAAAGTTTCGCCACAAATTACTAAAATGATTTTAAGACAAGAGTCAGCCAAAGATATCGAAAACCAGGCAAAAAAAGAAGGGTTAATCACGATGAAACAAGACGGTTATTTAAAAGTATTGGATGGAATAACAACGATTGAAGAAGTTTTGCGAGTAGCTGAAGTTTAAGAAATAGTTTAAATCAGTTAAAATCAGTTAGAATCAGTTGGAATCGGTTTATCCGGAGGAAAGTTAAAGGATTTATTCTAAGTTGAACTGAAGGATTTATCTTAAGCGAAGTTAGAATTAGAAAAAAATTAACGTTATTCGTTATTTGAGAAAAAAATATGTTGAATCTCAATGAGTTTTTAAAACTGACTATTGAAAAAAATGCTTCGGATTTACATCTTATTCCCAAATATTCTCCTTCTTTGCGCATTGAAGGTAAAATTTATTTCCTTAACAATTTTCCTCCCTTTGAAGAAAAGGATTTAGAAGAAGCTCTTTTTTCTTTATTAAACGATGAACAAAAACAGATTCTTTTAACCAACAAGGAACTTGATCTTTCCAAAGAATTTGAGGAGATTCGTTTTCGAATAAATCTTTACTATACAAAAAATGGTCTTTCTGCCTCTTTTCGTTTAATTCCCAAAAAAATAAGAACCTTAGAAGAGTTGAATTTACCTTCTTCTTTATCCAAAATTTGTGATTTTACTCAAGGTTTTGTTTTAGTGACCGGTCCAACTAGTAATGGAAAATCAACCACTTTGGCTGCTTTGATTAATGAGATTAATTTAAAATACCCCTATCATATTATTACCATTGAGGATCCAATCGAGTATGTTTATCCAAAAGGTTTATCAATTATTAGTCAACGCGAACTTTACACTCATACTTACTCATGGAATAAAGCATTAAAATCAGCCCTAAGAGAGGATCCAAATGTTATTTTGGTGGGTGAAATGCGAGATTATGACACAATAAGTTTGGCCTTAACTGCTGCCGAAACCGGTCATTTAGTTTTTTCCACTCTTCACACTAATTCCGCTCCCGAAACAATTGATCGGATTATCGATGCTTTTCCTTCTCATCAACAAAATCAGATACGAATTCAGCTTTCTTCCGTTTTAAAGATGGTAATTGTTCAAAAACTTCTTCCAAAAGCCTCTGGTTTTGGGCGAATTCCGGCTTTGGAAATTTTAGTCAATACAACTTCAGTTTCTAACCTTATCCGTGAAGGAAAAACTCATCTTTTACCCGGCGTTTTGGAGACTGAAGAAAAAGAAGGATCGATTCTTTTTGAAAAATACCTGGCAAAACTTTATCGTCAGGGATTGATTAGTCGAGAAACGGCTTTTTCTTATGCGATAAGGCCAAAAGAGTTGGAAAAGTTTATCTTGCGTTAAATTTTTATGCGATTTTACTATAAAGCCATTCAAAACGGAAAAATCGTAAAAAGTAAAATTGAGGCAGAAAAAGAAGAAGACGTAAAAGATTATTTAAAGGAAAAAGGACTTTTTGTGATTGAGATAAAAAAAGAAAAAGAACAGCAGATTTCTTTTTTAAGTGCTATTTTTGATCGGGTAAATTTTTCTGATATTGTCAACTTTACTCGCCAAGTGGCGATGATGCTTAATGCCGGTTTGACTTTAATTGAAGCTTTAGATATTTTAAAAAAACAAACCACCAAACAAAGTTTTAAAAAAATAATTACTGATCTTTCTGAAGAAATTAAAGCCGGTAATTCTTTTTCAATGGCTTTGAAGAAATATACTTCTTATTTTTCTCATCTTTACATTGCTTTAGTTCGCTCCGGTGAGGCTTCAGGAAAATTGGCGGAGATTCTTTTAAAACTAGCTGACAACTTGGAAAAAGAACGCGAGTTTAAAGCAAAAGTTAAAGGATCCTTAATTTATCCGGTAATTATTATCATTGCCATGATTATTGTTATTTTTATCATGATTACTTTTGTTTTACCAAGGCTTTTGAATCTTTATAAAGACTTTAATATTGATTTACCATTAACGACTAAGTTATTGATTTTTATTTCTTCTTTTATGACCAAATTTTGGCCTTTGGTTGTTGGTGGAACTTTTTTAATAATTATAGTTTTTCGAAATTATCTTAAAACTAAAGAGGGAAAACTTCTTTACGACTCAACTCTTTTAAAAATTCCAGTCTTAAAAGAGGTTATTAAAACATCAAGTTTGGTTGATGTAACAAGAACCCTTTCTATTCTTATTGGCTCAGGCGTTTCGATTTTGGAGGCTTTGGAGATAGTTAAAGATACTTCAGAAAATCTGGTTTATCAAAAAGCTTTTTCAAATATTTATAAAAAAGTGGAAAAAGGTGTTACTTTGGGAACGGCAATGGAGGAAGAAGAGGAAATATTCCCCCCAATTTTAGTCCAAATGACTCAAGTAGGTGAACAAACCGGTCATTTAGATGATACTTTGGGAAGAATTTCTCGCTATTTTGAGATGGAGTCGGAACTGGCCGTTAAAGCAATGACGACCTTAATTGAACCGGCGATTTTGGTTTTTTTAGGAGTGGGTGTTGGGTTTTTGGTGATGTCTGTTATTACCCCAATTTATAATCTAACTTCTTCGTTTAAGTAAAGGAGTTTGATTAAACATTAAACCTTATAAAGATATGAATGATGCGAATAAAGATGCGAATGATGCGAATATGAAAAGAGATAAATGGAGATTGATAGAGATAAGTAGAGATAAATGGAGATAAGTAGAGATAAGTAGAGATTGATGGAGATTGGGAGATTGGTTTAATTTTATGGTAAGACACGCCATGGCGTGTCTCTACAAAGATCTTTTACAAATATCCCAAGGTGACGAATCTGTAACACCTTAAGAGGTGACGAATCTATAACATTGTTATTATTGTCATTCCCGCAAAAGCCAAGTCAGACTTGGCGCAAGCAGGAATCTATATAGTCATACCTTAAAAAGAGGTTGAAATTTTATAGATTCCTGAATAAATCAGGAATGACAATTATATAGATTCCTATTCTAAAGAAGAAATGACAAAAAAAGTTTAATGTTTAATGTTAGACTTTTAAAATATTAGATGTTAAGTGTTAGATGTTAGAAGTTAGAAGTTTGATGTTAGATGTTAGATGATTTTAATCTCTAGTTATCTGTTTAATCTGATACTCTTTGATTTTTTGTGACAAAAGGGGAAATTGAGAAAGTTGATAGTGGGCAACAAAATAATTCACCGCGTTTTTTGTTTTAGAGATAAGTTCATAATCGGTAAAAGAGGCTACTTTTAAATTAATAAAACCATGTTGCTTTTCCCCATAAATCTCGCCTGGCCCTCTTGTTTGAAGATCGTACTCTGCCAGTTTTATTCCAAGATTAGTTTTTGAGAAAAATGCCAACCTTTCTATCACCTCAGGGGCGTTACTGGTAGTAAAAAGAAAACAGTAAGACTGTTTATTGGAACGGCCGACTCGGCCCCTAAGTTGATGAAGCTGAGCCAAACCAAAACGTTCGGCGGCTTCAATGACCATAATTGTTGCTTGAGGAATATCAATCCCAACCTCAACAACGGGGGTGGTGACTAAAATTTTTATCTTATCGTTTCGAAAATCCAAAAGAACCTTATTTTTTTCTTCATTTTTTAATTTGCCATGAAGCAGTCCCAATTTAAACTCCGAAAAAATTTTTTTAAGATTTTCAAATTCTTTTTTGGCGGCTTTTACAGATTTCATCGTCTCAACTTCTGACTCATCAATTAAAGGGCAAACGATAAAGACTGAGGCATTTTCGTTTTTAATTTTTTCTTTTATCCATTGATAAGCTTTTTCTCTTTTTTCCTGAGGGACAAGATAGGTTTTCACAGGTAGTCTTCCTTTTGGCATCTCATCAAGATAAGAAATGTCTAGTTCTCCATACAAAACTAAGGCAACGGTACGAGGAATCGGGGTGGCTGTCATTGTTAAAAGATGAGGGTTTAATCCTTTTTCTTTTAATAAAGCTCTTTGGCGGACTCCAAATCGATGTTGTTCGTCAATAATAACCAAACCTACCCGGGAAAATTTTAACTTCTCATTTAAAAGAGCATGGGTACCAACAATGATGTCAAAATCAAAGATTACTTCGTTGTCTTTTCTTTTTTTATTTATCTTTTCTGTTCTTGTCTGAAGGCCGATTTTTACCGGATAATTTTTAAAAAGAGAAGAAAGCGTTTGAAAATGTTGTTTGGCTAAGATCTCAGTTGGTGCCATAAAAAGCGATTGAAAACCATTAAGATAGGCTAAATAACACGCACAAGCCGCCACCACCGTTTTTCCCGAGCCAACATCGCCTTGTAAAAATCGATTCATTGGTTTTTCTTTTCCTAAATCGTTTAAAATTTCTTTTATTACCCGTTTTTGAGCCCTCGTTAATTGAAAAGGAAGATTTTTTATAAAATCCAAAAAACGAGTAAGGTGTTTACCTGAAACTAAAAATCGATGACCCACTTTTTCTTTTTCCCATTCTTTTTTAACCAAGAATGCTGAAAGTTGTATCACAAAAAGCTCATCAAACGCCAAACGTTTTTTTGATTTTTCCGCCAACTCCCTGTTTTTTGGGAAGTGAATGTTTTGGTAAGCTAAATATTCTGAAAGAAGATTGTTATAAGAAACAATTTCTTTGGGAAAAATTTCTAAAATTTCGTTTTCACTAAGTTGCGAAAGAAGCCAAAAAATTTTTTCGCGAATTACTCTTGAAGATAAACCTTTTTTTTCTGGATAAATTGGGACTAATCTTCCGGTATGAATATTTGTCCCAACTTCCCATTCAAAAGGGGTCATAATAATTTTTTTCCCAAATTCGTTAACTTCGCCGGCAAAAGAAACTTCTTTTTCAAAAGGAATAACCTTTAAAAGATAAGGTTGATTATAAAAAACAATCTCTATTTTTCCTGTTCCATCATAAAGAAGAAACTTTTGCAGTCTTAAGCCTTTTTTAGTTCTTTCTTCCTTTTTATCAATAATTTTTCCCTTAAGAGTTAGTTTTTCTCCCGGTTGGGCTTTTTCTATGGAAGAGATTAATGAGTAATTTTCATAGCGAAAAGGAAAGTAATTTAAAAGATCAAAAAAAGTTTTGATACCAATTTTTTTAAAACGCTTAATCGTTGTTTGACTGGTTGATGGCAGTTTATCAATTGGTTGTTCAAGAAACATAAAGTTTTTTATTTTAACATTAAAAACGGTGCCAAAGATGATAAAATCAAAATCAAAGAAGAAATAAAGATTAAAATCTTAAGCCAAGTTTCTTTTTTAATTCTTTTGATTTTTAAAAAAAATTTTGGATATTTCATTTTATACCACTCTACCTTGATTTTATAACTTTTTGGTATATACCCACCGAAGCCCCGCCGATTATAAACGGCGCAAAGGGGTATAAAATATTATAGCAAAGTGATATACTAAATTTTATGATTAGTCGAAAAGAACGAATTCAAAGAGCCTATTTTTGGCAACGGTTAATTCTTAAAGCTTTGCTTTTTTTGCTAATTTCTTTTCTTTTTTTGTTCATCGTTTCTTTAGGCTTATTTGCCTGGTATAGCAAAGATTTACCTTCACCTAAAAAACTTGCCACCAACACCGGCTATTCAACGGTTTTTTATGATCGCGATGGAAAAATTTTGTATGAGATGTACAAAGACAAAAATCGGATTCCGGTTTCTTTAAAAGAAGTTTCTGATTATTTAAAAAAAGCAACCATTGCCATTGAAGATAAAAATTTTTATAAACATCAAGGAATTTCTCAAACCGGGATTCTTCGCGCGTTAGTTAATATTATCTTAAAAAGGCGTTTAGAAGGAGGTTCAACGATTACTCAGCAGTTAATTAAAAATGTTCTTTTGACCAAAGAAAGGACTCTTTCTCGAAAAATCAAAGAGATAATTTTGGCGATAGAAGTGGAAAGACGGTATAAAAAAGATGAGATTTTGGAGATGTATTTAAACGAGGCTCCATATGGTGGTAGTTTTTGGGGGGTGGCTTCAGCCTCAATGGGGTATTTTGGTAAACCACCAAAAGATTTAAATCTAGTTGAGTCAGCGATTTTAGCCGGACTGCCTCAAAGTCCAACTTATTACTCACCTTTTATTGGTAAAAATGATGCTTGGAGGAGTCGCGCCAAACAAGTGCTTAGACGCATGCGTGAGGATGGGTATATTAGCAAAAAAGAGGAAGAAAAAACTTTAAAAGATTTGGAAAAAATAACTTTCAAACAGCCAAAAATTACCATTTTCGCTCCCCACTTTGTTTTTTATGTTAAAGATTTAGTTGAGAAAGAGTTTGGACCAAAGATTTTAGAAACCGGTGTGAAAATAAAAACTACTCTTTCTTTTTCTATCCAAAATGAAGCAGAAAAGATCGTCAAACAAGAGATTGAAAAACTTAAAAATTACAATGTCAAAAATGCGGCGGTTGTTGTTTTAGATGCGAAAACCGGTGAGATTTTGGCGATGGTGGGTTCATATGATTTTAACGATCCTTCCTTTGGTAAATTTAATGTCGCCACCCAAGGACTACGCCAACCCGGCTCAACCCTAAAACCAATCACCTACGCTTTGGCTTTTGAAAAAGGCTATACTCCGGCAACCGTTTTAATGGATGTAAAAACCGTTTTTCCCAATCAAGGAGGAAAGGACTATATTCCTCAAAACTATGATGGAAAGTTTCGCGGGCCAGTCCAACTGAGGTTTGCTTTAGGCAACTCAATTAATATTCCTGCGGTTAAGCTTTTGGCAATTGTTGGTTTAAAGTCTTTTTTACAAAAAGCCTATGAGATGGGACTTTCTAACTTTGCTCCTAATTTAGAAAATCTTTCCCGTTTTGGCTTATCTATCACTTTAGGTGGTGGGGAAACTAATCTTTTAGAGTTAACTTCTGCTTTTTCTGTTTTTGCCTCAGGAGGTATTAAAAAAGAACCGTTATCGATTTTGGAGATTAAAGACTTTAAAGGAAAAACAATTTTTAAAGCACAACCTAAAAAAGAAAAAAGAGTTTTTTCAGAAGAAGTCTCTTTTTTGATTTCTCATATTTTGTCGGATAACAACGCCAGGATTGAGGTTTTTGGTTCAAATTCATTTTTAAAAATTCCAGGAAAAACTGTGGCAGTAAAAACGGGGACTTCTGATGATAAAAGAGACAATTGGGCCGTTGGTTTTACTAAGTCAATTGTTATCGGTGTTTGGGTGGGTAATAATGATAACTCACCCATGAATCCAAAAATTGCTTCAGGAATAACCGGTGCCTCTCCAATTTGGCATTATCTTATGAAAAAAATTTTGGAAAAATATCCTGATGGGATAATTGAGAAACCAGAAAAAGTCAAGGCTTTACAAATTGATGCCTTTTTGGGAGGACTTCCCAAAGAAGGTTTTCCAGTAAGATCAGAGTACTTTATTGAAGGAACGGAACCAAAAGAAATTTCTCCTTTTTATAAAAGAATTGGTGATAAAGACTATGTTTTAATCAAAGAAACCGATCCCGTTTCTACCGATGGTAGAAATCGTTGGCAAGAGGGGATTGATGAGTGGGTAAAAGAACAATCCGATGAAAAATACCACCCCAAAGAAATTACTCCAACCAATACCCCCGAGCCAACTAAGCAAGAAGATCAATTAACAATCACTCCTTCACCGTCAATAACACCTTCAGAAACGCCCTTACCAGCATCACCTTCCCCAACACCACCAAACACCTAACACCTAACATTAAACATTAACCGTTAAAAAAATTCTATCTTTTTTCGATCGTGGCTAAGATAGATATCTTTTTTTTACCTATTTTTTGCGACCGCACCAAACTGGTAAAGTTTTGAAGATTTTTAAAGAGTAAAAAATTAACACTTCCTTAAGGTGTTATAGATTCGTCACCTTGGAATATTTGGAAAATATCTTTGTAAAGACACGCCATGGCGTGTCTCTCCCTAAAATTAACCCACTCTCCCAATCTCCATCAATCTCTACTTATCTCTACTTATCTCCATTTATCTCTACTTATCTCTATCAATCTCCATTTATCT
>Ga0123519_10014199_pt1 | contig 11356 bp, 9 predicted proteins | sample YelNatPaOPRAMG02_FD_87396 | JGI IMG/M metagenome (GOLD analysis project Ga0123519, IMG submission 87396) | Hot spring microbial communities from Yellowstone National Park - Yellowstone National Park OP-RAMG-02 (version 2) | ecosystem: Environmental > Aquatic > Thermal springs > Hot (42-90C) ... | reverse complement strand
TGAGGAATAACCAGGCCTTCTTCCTCTATCTGCTCATCTCCAAAAAGGAGAATGTCAATATCAATAACCCTTGGCCCCCACCTGAAACTTACCTCCCTACCCAAGCTTTTTTCCACACTTTGAGTCAGGCAAAGCAATGCCTGCGGGGAGAGATCGGTTCTGATTTTCAGAACCAGGTTAATGAACCTGTTCTGCTCCTCATACCCATAGGGTTCGGTTTCATAGAACGAGGATCGCTCAACCAAAGCCACAGAGCCTGAATGATGAAGTTGATAGATGGCCCGATAGCAGTTTAGAATCCGGGAGCCGAGATTTGATCCAAGCCCCAGATAAGCTTCTGTGGCCATAAGTTTTACTCCACGGCTTTACTCAAAGGCTTAAAGTAGTCTCTTTTTACAGCGCCTAAAACTACTCGCGGAATATTTTCACAGAATCTTTCTGATCCGGTCTACGGCCTCGGCCATTCTCTCTTTGGGGATAGTCAAGGCCATGCGGATAAATCCCTCTCCCCAGGTGCCAAATCCAGTGCCTGGGGTGCAGATAATCCCAGCCTCCCTGAGAAGCCGCAGGGTAAAGGCTTCCGAGGTAGTACCGTCTGGGACCTTAATCCAAAGATAAAAAGTCGCTTTTGGTCTTTCTACCCTAAGCCCAAGAGATTCAAGCCCCTGGCAGAGGACATCGCGACGGTCCTGATAGAGTCTGCACATTTCGCGGACACATTCCTGATCCATATTCAAGGCTTCGATACCAGCCCTCTGGACCGCCTGAAATATTCCCGAATCGATGTTAGTTTTAACCTTGCCCAAGGCAGCAATGATCTCAGCGTTACCAACAACAAAACCGATCCGCCATCCGGTCATGTTATAAGTCTTAGAGAGAGAATGAAACTCAACTCCTACCTCCTTGGCTCCCTCTATCTGAAGGAAGCTTGGAGCCTGATAGCCATCGAAAGTAATTTCTGAATAAGCATTGTCATGGCAGACAATGATATTGTGCTCTCGGGCAAAGTCAACTACCTGGCGGAAAAACTCAGGCTCTGCCGTGGCTGCGGTAGGATTGTTTGGATAGTTGATGAATAGCAGCCTAGCCTTTGACAGTACCGCAGGGTCAGAGATTTGGGCCAAATCAGGGAGAAACCGCTTCTCTGGCAAAAGGGGGAGTCGATGAACCAGACCGCCAGCCAGGGTAGTTCCGGCCTGATAGACAGGATAGCCGGGGTCAGGGACAAGGCAAATATCGCCAGGATTGAGAAAAGCTAAGGGAATATGGGCAATGCCTTCCTTGGACCCAATCAGTGAGAGCACTTCGGTTTCAGGGTCAAGATTAACGCCAAATCTCCTCTGATACCACCTGGCTACAGCCTCTCTGAATTCACGCATACCCTGATAAGATGGATAGCGATGATTAGCTCTATCCTCAACCGCCTCTCTCATCCTCTCTCTGATCCGGGGAGGGGTCGGCTGGTCAGGGTCTCCAATTCCAAGATCAATAATATCTACTCCATCTCTTATAGCTTGAGCTTTTAAAGCATCAATTTTGGCAAAAAGATAAGGGGGAAGCTGATTCAGCCTCTCAGCAATGGTTATCTTCATATAGCAGGTATCCTCAAAAATTTATACTCGATTTTTGTCTCTTCATCATCTGGCAGTGGCCAGATCTGCCTCTGGCCCTGCTCTCTGTGGTGGCCACTTGGTTATGGTTTTGGGTTATGGTTTATAGTTACTGCTCTTTCCCCTGCCCCCTCGGCTGACAAAGCGACTATTGAAGAAAGGGATTAGGTTTAACATCAGTCTTTATGGGCAGGGTTATGGTAAAGGTAGTCCCTTCATTTACCTTACTTTGGACACTGATCTTACCGCCACTTTCTTCAACAATGGCCCTGACCACATAGAGCCCAAGGCCGTTTCCCTTACCGGTGCTCTCGCCAGTGGTGAAGCAGTATTGAAATATCTTGCCAAGGTTTTCTTCGGGAATACCAATGCCCGTGTCAGCGATCATGATCAGAATTTCATCAACTCCGTGGATCATTTTAGTCCGATGAGAGGTGGTGAGCGTCAAGGTCCCCTCATTATTCGGCATAGCTTTTACGGCATTGGTAATGAGATTGACAAAGGCCTGAACCAGTGCTTTGGCATCAACTAAGGTCTCTGGCAGGTTCTGGTCATACTGGCGGACCACCTTGATGCCCCGCAAAGGGGTTTGAAAATTGGCAAATTCTACGGCTCTATCCAAGAGCTCGTTAATATTAGCCTGGCCAAGTTGTGGAGGAGAAGGCTTGGAGTACCAGATCATTTTTCTGATCATACTGCTGATCCGCCCCACATCCTCTTCAACCTGGAGCAGATGTTCTGTAAGCTCGGTAAAACCGATTTTCTCTGTCTTATTGACCAGCAGCTCGGCATAGGCAAGGATCGAAGAGAGTGGATTATTAATGTCATGAGCCATCCCAGCAGCCATCTTTCCAAGTGAAGCCATCTTCTGGGTATGAATGAGCTGATTCTGAAGGTCGCGCTTTTCAGACTGATCCCTGGAAATACAGGATAAGCCGAAGATGTTACCATGAGGATCCTTGATCAGAGACAGGCTCATAGTAACCGGAATTTCTTTCCCCTTGCGGTTGATCATCGAAAGTTCCAGGTTTTTGACCGAACCGCTCTCTTTCACCCATTTGAAAAGGTGAGCTACCTGATCATGGAGATGCGCAGGGACAAGAATATCCCACTTCCTACCGATAGCTTCTCGATCAGAGTATCCATAAATGGCCTCTGCTCCCTGGTTCCAGGTAACGATTACCCCGTCCAGATCAAAGCTGATGATGGCATCGGTGGAGTTCTCCACCAAGTGACTTAAGTACCGCTGAGTTTTGTTAAGCTCCTGCTGGAGATTGATCTTCTGAGTAATATCATCCACCAGGAAAACCGCTCCCAGAATCTCTCCGCTCTTTCGGATGGGCGAAATCTTATAGGCACAACACACCTGCTCACCCTGCGGGTTTAGACTATAAATATGGCCAAGCTCGGTGGTTCCGCCATGCTGGACAACTTGAGATATCCGCTGATGGAGGTTATCCTCACGTAAAACCGGGATCAGGGAAAAAATATTTTTGTCCACCGCATCCTCGCGACATATGCCGGTCAACTCCTGAATCTTTTTGTTCCAGCTCGTTACCTTAAATCGGGAGTCGATGGTAAAGATACCAACATTGATATTTTCCAGGATGCTGTTGTGGAAATCCACCAGTTCCTGAAACTGCCGAGTCTTGATGGACAGCCTCTGGTTGGCATTAACCAATTCCTGACAGATCATTTTGTTCCGAAGTTTGATCTGGCGAAACTTCAGGGCATTGCTGACCGTGGTCAGAACCTGTAAATCATCAAACGGCTCAACAAGATAGTCATCCACTCCATCGCCGCTGAGGTCCCTCAGCTTAGCTTCATTTTCCTGATTGACCAAAAAAACAATAGATATATTCTCATGATTCTGGCGAATCTCTCTGAGCAGATCAGGATTATCCAAACAGGGAACAGAATAGCTCCACATAAGAAGATCGGGAGAATCCTCCCTTAGACGATCTAGTATTTCATTTGGTTTTGAGGCAGCAATGACCTGGTAATTATTTTGAATTAGAATGGTCGAAAGTTTCCCCAAAAATCTTGGATTGCTCTCAGCAATAAGTATCTTCTCTCGCATGGCTTTTACTAATCTTACGGGATCACTTTGTTTAAGGGATATTCCACAATTCCAGTAGCTCCCGCTTTTTTCAGCTCCGGGATGATGTCTCGCACAACCTTTTCATCAATGACCACTTCGAGGGCTACCCAATCCTTGTCCACCAGAGGCGATATGGTCGGGGTGTGCATGGCCGGCAGCAGAGCGACAATGCGGTCTAAGTTTTTCTGAGTAATGTTCATCTTAAGGCCAACCTTTTCTTCGGCCAGAAGCGATCCTTTCAGCAAGCAGGCTAGATTTTCAATCTTCTCCCGTTTCCAGTTGTTTTTCCAGGCAGTTTTATTGGCAATCAGCCGTGTTGTCGATTCCATCAAAGTTTCTACGATCCTAAGATTATTGGCCCGCAGCGTGCTGCCGGTCTCGGTCAACTCAACAATGGCATCAGCCAGAGTCGGCGCCTTGATCTCCGTAGCTCCCCAGGAAAACATAACCTCAGCCCTGACCCCCGCTTTCCGAAGATAATTTTTGGTAAAATTGACCAGCTCTGTTGAGATTCTCTTGCCTTCAAGATCCTTGACGCTCTGGATAGGGGAATCATTCGGCACAGCCAAAACCCATTTAACCGGCGCTAGCCCCTCCTTGCCGTACACCAACTCGGCAACCTCATGTACATCGGCGCCTTGCTCCAAAATCCAATCTTTGCCAGTTAAACCGGCATCCAGAACCCCATTTTCAACATAAATGGCCATCTCCTGGGCTCGAATAAGCATAGCTTCCATCTGATAATCATTGATGAGCGGATAATATGATCTATGACTTACCGTAATGTGATATCCCGCCTTTCGAAACAGGGCAATGGTCGCCTCCTGTAAGCTCCCTTTCGGAATGCCAATTCGTAACTTCATGAAACTACCTCCGCTTTTGATATTTTTCTACAGCTCGATTATGTTCTTCCAAGGTATAAGAGAAGTAATGTGTTCCATCGTTTTTTGAGACAAAATAGCGATAGCCAATCTTGACAGGATATAAGGCCGCCTGGATTGAGTCTTTCCCCGGATTGGCAATCGGACCAGGGGGCAGACCATAGACACGATAGGTATTATAAGGAGAATCAATCGACAGGTGCTCCTTGGTCAGATTTCCGCTAAAGCTAGCCGCCAGCGAGTAGATCACGGTCGGATCACACTGCAAGCGCATCCCCTCCCGCAGCCGATTGTGATAGGCAGCCGAAATAAGCGGTTTTTCTTCCAGCCGGGAAGTCTCTTTCTCAATCAGTGAGGCTAAAGTAACGATCTGATGGAAATCAAATCCCATCTCACGGGAGCGCACTTTCCACTCCTTAGGAATGACCTGGTTAAACCGCAAGACCATAGCCTCAATGATCACCTTTTCAGACACCCCTTTAGTGAAATAATAGGTATCGGGAAAAAGATACCCTTCTAGACTCTCGGCCTGGATACCTAGCTTTCTGGCCAAAGCGGGATCATTGGCCGCCTTAATAAATTTTTCCCGATCAGCCAAACCATGATCAGCCAATATGGCCGCAATCTGCCGGATAGTGTATCCTTCCGGAATCGTTACCCGATGACAGATCGATTTGCCATGCTGAAGTATATCAAGAAGCTGGAGTAGATTGATGGCCGGAGTTAGCCGATATTCTCCAGCTTTGATCAGCGTACCATATTTTATCCTGGTCAGCAGTTTAAAAAGCCAAGCTTCACGAATAATCTTCTCCTTCTTGAGGAGCAGAGAAATTTCGCTGATCGGCATCCCCTTTTTGATCTCAATAATCTTCCCCTCAGGGGGGGCAAAGGAGAGAGGCATTCTCAGAGCACCATAGATATGAATGATAAAAAGTACCAGAAGTGTCAGGCCAATAAATGGTATCGTGCCCTTACCAAGAATTCTTCCATACCCTTCGAGAAATTTCATCGCTTTGTTCCAAATATCTGTCCATCTTTCTTTGGGGAATCCTTTCACGATGCTTATTCGGAATAGCTGGTAAAAAATATGGGCTCGATTGTTCGGCTTAACTTCCGATTTTATTTCAATATTTATAATAAAATATTATTTTTTTAATGAAAAATAATATTTTTACCAAAACGTTAAATGAAACATTCCCGGTGAAGAGCAGACCGCTTTTCAGTGGTGAAAAGCAAAACCACATAAGTCAAAGAGCGAAGGAGCGAAGAGCAAGCAAAGAGCGAAGGAGCAAGCAAGGGGCGAAGGACAGCCAGGAGCGAAAGAGCAAGCCAGGGGCAAAGGAGCAAGTAAGGAGCGAAGGACACCAGGTCAAGATCGCCGAGCATGAACCAACCATGTCAGTAAGGAATAAAGTCCGCGAGCAGGCCAAAGGATTCGCCGAAATGGCGAGCAAAACCGCATAAGTCAAGGAGCGAAGAGCAAGCCAGGAGCGAAGTAGCAAGTTAAGGAGCGAAGAGCCAGCCAGGGGCGAAGGAGCAAGTAAGGAGCGAAAGACAGCCAGGAGCGAAAGACAGCCAGGTCAAGATCGCCGAGCATGAACCAACCATGTCAGTAAGGATGCGAAGGGTTTGACTAGAATTTTTAGATCCCTCTGAGAATTCCATCTCATGTTCGCCAGATTTTTTAATTTTTTTATTATACCTAACTCTTACTCCTAAATCAATAATCAATACTTCCCTTGAATCCATGAATACTTTTTTATTGGATTATATCTTGCGGCATATCTCACTTTATTTGCCTTCCTTTCGCCTTTGTCTTCTTTTCGTTGTCTTCTTTTCGCCAAGCTATTTACTAGCATGGCGCCTGATATTGACTAGCAGGGCATAGACTATATCAGTGTGAATTATATTGCATATCTTGGGAATTCTCATCCAATGTAGTTATCTTCATAATTTTAAAAACGGAATAGCTTAGTAGCCATAGGCACTATGAAATATGTTTCATATGATATGAAATAAATTTCATAATTAAATATTTAAAATTAATTAATTATTATTGGTATAATAAATAAGTTATTTAAATTTATTTGAAGTTAAATCTATTAAATTATTTTATCAGTAAATGCTAAATTTATATTAATTTTTTATTATTAAAAATAAATTATTATATATCAGTAAGAATGAAATATTATCATTATTACTTAAAAAAATACAGCCGATATCTAAATTATGATGAGTAATTTAATATAAAACAATAAATTATTTTAAATATCATATTTTTATAAAAAATAAAATTTATATATGGCATATATTTTGCAAAATATTCTCTAGAGAATATAATCTATATAAATTATAATCTATATAAATTAATGTTAATTTATTAGAAGTAATTTGAATTTATTAATATTATACTTAATATAAGAAAGGAGAAAAACTATGAAAAAATTTATAAGCTTAATTATTTTATTTTCGATATTGACTATAGCAAGAATAGCAACAGCCCAGGTAAAAACAGTTGAAGGAACAGCTATTATAAAAGGTAAGGTATATATTGGTAACCATCCCCAGTATGCATACACCTGCCCAGGGGTGAACGTACGGTTTTCTCAGCTTTTTGAACCCACAACTACGAACTCCAATGGAGACTATATAGCAAAAAAGAAGGTAGGACCTGATTTCCCAGGTGCTACGGTGGTAGCTATAGGGGATTGGGATCTTACACTTCAGTTTCCTTTTCGTCCATGCGATATACAAATCAATCTTCACTTTCATGGAGAATCAGCGCCTGTTTATTATCCTCCAATAAGTCAATGGCCAAGCCCAATCTATACCTGTATAGCGGATATCCCTCTGCCGGGAGATTTTATTTCAATAAAGCCGGTAGTAGATGTAGATACTGTTTCATCTTCTGTTTCGACAAACGGGATTTTAAGAGGGATTTCGAACTAATTCAGTTTTTTAAAAAATCTTTAAAGCTCTCTTCGTAACAGACTCTCTCTGTTATGAAGAAAAAAGAAAGGAGGTGTTAGTATTGAAGAGAGACGGCCCGTTGTAACTTTTTGTTATGATGTAACTTTTAAAGTATAGCTAAAGACATGTATTGTAATTATTTAATTACTAATTAATTATTTATTAATTTTTATTTATAAGAACTTATAATTAAAGGAGAAAGACAATGAAGAAGTTTGCAAGCTTGGTTATTTCGGTTTTGGCAGTAGTAGTAATGACAGGAATCGCCGCAGCACAACAGCCTATCCAGGGAACGCTTATTATTGATGGTACAGTCAATATTATGGAGTATTCTTATGTCTGTCCAGGGGCGAATATTCAATTTAACCAGATTTTTCCACCCACACAAACAAACTCTAATGGATATTATCGAGTAAGAAAGGTAGTCCAGAATTTCTCAGGTGCTACTAATGTAGTAGCTACGGCTGACTGGACCATGTCACTATTTGCAACAGTAAACATCAAGTTTACGGGAACCTCAGCTCCTGTTAGTTTCCCCGCTGTAGATTGGCCTGGTCAAACTTGGACCCGTACAGCCAATATTTCAGTATATCCTAACTTGGCTTGGGTTACCATGTAAGCTTTAGGATAAATCTGCTAGATGCATAAACTTGCCCCGGTGGGGAGGAAGTAGAATAAAATTCGCTCTTATCCTTACACCGGGGCATTTTTTGAGTCGATAAAGTTCCCGTGGGTAGCTTCAATTGTAAAATTTTTTTACTCCAGTCCAGTTAAAAATATGCGATATGCAGAAATAGAGTTCAAAAAGTTCAAACTGCTCTCATTTTAATTTTATTAGATGCATGCTTAAAGAATAACAAAAGAAAGAGACTCTCATGAAGTTATGAGAATACAGATCTTTCTTCCACGGTTCTCCATTTTGGTGTCTACTATATGAGAGTGGGTTCAAAAATATAAGCCGGCTTGCTTGTATATTTATAGTTAACTTACCTGTTATCCTGTTATAAGGATTAATTTATATATAATTTATTATAATAAAAAGGAGAGACCATGAAAAAAGGATTAGCGCTCAGCATAACCTTAGTTTTCATGATTATGGCGGGAATATTAGTAGTCCATGTACCTTGGCTGGAAGCAAACACTATCTATGTACCTGATAACTACCCAACTATTAACCAAGCCATTTTTAATGCCGCTGATGGGGATGTAGTTGTTGTTCGCAGTGGAACATATTTTGAGAATGTGTATTTCTGGGGCGATAAGTCTATAACAGTCCAAAGTACCAATCCCGATAACCCTATGATAGTGGCATCCACAATTATTAATGGTAGTAATATTGGAAGCACAGTTACTTTTTATGGATATTCTATACTCAATGGATTTACTGTACAAAATGGAAATGCCGGTGTTGATAATGGGGGAGGAATTAGTTGCTGGTCGTGTTCGCCAGAGATTAAAAATTGTATCATTGTAAATAATAAAGCTGCCAATGGTGGGGGGATTTATTGCTATGACTCCTCAGCAAAAATTACCAACTGTACGATTAGCTATAATACAGCTACGGCTGGTGATGGGGGTGGAATTTGTTGTTCATATAATACTTCACCAGTAATCATTACTGGCTGCATTGTTGAGAGAAATGAAGCCAGTGCTGGCAATGGCGGCGGAATTTACTGCTCCCAGGCCCTAGCGACCATTGAAAACTGTACTATTACTAATAATGGGGCCATACCCTCTTTGGATGATCCCTCTAATCCATTCGATTCTGGCATCAGTACTGGCAACGGTGGGGGAATTTATAGCGATAAATCTTCACTGATCATCAGAAATTGTACGGTTAATAATAATTCATCAACAGCAAGTTCAGATACAATAAATCGTGGAAATTCTGGCCGAGGCGGGGGGATATATTTCTTTGATCTCCCTTCAGAAGACACTGTAGTGGAAGATACAACAATAAATAATAATTCGGCTGAGAATAGTAATGGGACCTTAATATCCTATGGTGGTGGGATATATTGTGCAGCTTCCTCTTTTGCCCCACATTTTATCAATTGTACAATTAATAACAACTCGGCCACTAATGGCGGTGGGATTGCCTGCATGACTAACGCCAGATTGAAAGCCACTGCCTCTGCTATCGAACATAATCATGCTCTTAATTCTGGTGGTGGAATTTATTGTTCCACGGCGGGGATAATCACCATAGACAAATGTACTATTAAAGATAATGAGGCTATAAGCGGGCAAGGCGGCGGAATCTATCGCCAAAAAAGCTCATCTCCAATGACTCTGAGTAACTGTGTATTAGCGGTCAACTTGGCTCGGTTGGGAGAAGGTGGTGGAATCTACAATTATAATAATAGCGCACCGCTGGAATTGATCCATTGTACTATGAGTGGAAATGTCGCCTCCAGCACCACCGGTGGAGCAATCTATAATTACTTATCAAATGCAGTTGTCAAAAACAGTATTATCTGGCTTAACTTGCCAGATGAAATATCTGGCGATGGTCTTGATGTTACCTACTCTGACGTCAGGGGTGGCTATGGTGATCCAGAAGATCACAATATCAATATTGACCCCAAATTTGTTGATCCTGATTCAGGTGACTACCGCCTAAGCGCTAGCTCTCCTTGCATTGATCTGGCGAGATGGCTTGATCCGCCGGTGGCTGAGGATAAAGATTCTCAACCCAGGCCAATGGATGGAAATCATGACGGTAGCTGGGCAAGTGATATGGGGGCTTATGAGGCTGAAGGACCTAATGTGATTAAACTAGATCAATTCACTGCCACCCCAGGGGGCGGACAAATCATCCTCTCCTGGACCACACTGAGCGAGATCGACACCGCAGGATTCAACCTCTGGCGCAGCAATAAAGAGAGCGGAGAATACACCAAGATCAATGCCGCGATTATCCCATCCGAGGGTGGGGCTACCCTGAAGGCAGAGTATTCCTATGTTGATACCACAGCCGCGCCTGGGATTACTTACTTCTATCGCCTAGAAGATATAGACACCCATGGGGTAAGCAACTTTCATGGACCTGTTTCGGCTGCTATTCCAGCCCCGATCTCAATTTATTATTCTCCTATTATTCCATCCTTCTATCCGGCGGGTTTGATGGCGGGTGTGGCCGGGCGACTGTATTCTAACTTTATGTGGCCGTGGCTGCTGTATCCGAGCTGGGTTTGGCCATATTGATTAAGATTATATTAAAAAGTTTTTAAAGGGGCTGATTTTTAGGAGGCGGGGAGATAAAGAAAGGCTTTCCCGCCTCCTTTTGATTCTGAGGCTGAATTAAGTACTGGTTGAATTAAATATTGAATTGCTAATAAATATCTAATTGCTAACTTAAATCTGGACAGATAACAATTAGACAGATAACAATTATCAAATACTTTCTATTTGATACTTTCGGCTTTGTTCTTCTATTGGCTTTGTTCTTCTATTAATTCTTCTATTATTTAAGGAGGATAATTTTTCATGCTTCGCCATACATTTTCCAAGATAGGTTGGACCGTTTCACTGATAATTTTCTCCCTGCTAATTACCCTGGCCCCGCTTCATCTTCATCTACTCCATGCCGAACCAAAAAGCGGTGTAAACAGCGGTGTAAACATAGTCTCTCGGTCGGCCCCACCTACCAAGTCAAAGGAAAGCGTAAAGATTGTCTCTCATGCGACCATTCCAGAGTGCATGGTTGTATTCCAGGCCGAAACCGCAGCGGCTATCAATCTTTATCTTGCCAGATCTGATGGGCAGATCCAACAGTTGACCTACAGTTTTTT
>Ga0123519_10014194_pt1 | contig 11359 bp, 13 predicted proteins | sample YelNatPaOPRAMG02_FD_87396 | JGI IMG/M metagenome (GOLD analysis project Ga0123519, IMG submission 87396) | Hot spring microbial communities from Yellowstone National Park - Yellowstone National Park OP-RAMG-02 (version 2) | ecosystem: Environmental > Aquatic > Thermal springs > Hot (42-90C) ... | reverse complement strand
GTGGCCGCCGTATGCCTGGGCGTGGCCTGGCTGACCAATTACGCAGGATTATCCCTGGCGCTGGGCGCGTTTCTTGCCGGGCTCATCATCTCCGAGTCCGAATACAGCCAACAGGCGCTTGGCAATATGCTGCCGTTCCGGGACCTGTTCTCCAGTTTCTTTTTTGTCTCCATCGGCATGCTCCTCAACCTGGAATTCGTTTTTCAGCATCCGCTCATGATTGTGATGCTGGTGGTTATCGTCATCTTGGGCAAAGCCCTGGTCGCGGGAATGGCCGCGGTCATTCTCGGCTTTCCACTCCGCATCGTCATCCTGGTCGGCCTGTATCTCGGCCAAGTGGGAGAATTTTCCTTCGTGCTCTCCCGCTCCGGGGTTGCCTATGGCATTCTGCAGGGAGACACCTACCAGCTTTTTCTGGCGGTGTCGATTCTGACCATGGCTCTAACTCCCTTTATGGCTTTGCTGGCGGAAAAGAGCGCGGATGCGGTCTCCAGGCTGCCCCTGTCTTCGATTCTGCGCTTCGGTTTCAGGCCTTTGGAGGAATTACAAAAAGAATCCAAGAAAGACCATCTGGTCATCATCGGGTTCGGCTTCAACGGCAGGAACTTGGCCAAGGCCGCCAATCTGGCGGGCATTGCTTATGAAATTGTGGAGATGAATCCGGATACGGTCCGTGAAGAAAAGGCCAAGGGGCAGCCAATCTCTTATGGAGACGCCACCCAGGAGCCTGTGCTTTTGCAGGCTGACATCCATAATGCGCGAATCGCGGTGATAGCCATAAGCGACCCGGCGGCCACTCGACGGGTGACGGAGCTTGCGAGGAAGCTCAATCCCAGGCTCTACATTATTGTCCGGACCAGGTATCTCACAGAGATGAGGCCGCTCTATGAACTGGGCGCGGACGAGGTGATTCCCGAGGAGATGGAGACCTCGGTGGAGATTTTCACCCGGGTGCTCAATAAATATCTGGTTCCCAAATCAGAAATCGAGAAATTTGTCAGCGAGGTCCGCGCCGGCGGCTACCAGATGCTGCGCAGCCTTTCCCGCGAGCGCGCGGAGTTCTCGGATTTGCGGCTGAACCTCCCGGACCTGGAAATCACAGTATTCAAACTTCCGGCTAATTGCTCGGCAGCCGGCAAGTCGGTAGGGGAGTTGGCGCTAAGGAAAAAGCACGGAGTGACCGTGGTAGCGATCCGCCGGGGAGAGCAGATGTTAACTAATCCTGGGGCAGAAACCGTGCTTTTTCCAGGAGACACGCTTATCGTCATCGGTGCCCTGGAAAAAATCTCTGAAGCCAGTTGCCTGTTTGAATGAAAAATAAGCCGGGCACTGCATTTCCATCATTCGGCAGCTTAATGATTGATTGGCGGCATTCTGCTCCCGGCTCTTGCTTTGGCGCCAAGCGGCTTCTATAATTGTCAGTGCTCAAAGGGGGGGGGGCGCGAAGGGAGGAGGAAAATAAAATGAAAGGCATCGGCCGGCAACTTTTAGCTTTGGGATTGATGGTTTGTCTGGCTCTGGCCTGCAGTGATGGCGGAGACGACAGCGACCATGATGAGAGCTGTGTAGACAATGATGGCGACGGGTATGGGCAGAACTGCGACCTTGGCCAGGACTGCAATGATTCCAGCGCGGCCGTTCATCCCGGAGCAATGGAACTTTGCGACGGCATCGATAACAATTGCGACGGCCAGACCGATGAGCAGGTTGAGGTGGTCTTTGCAGATTATAATCTTAAAGTCGCCATCATCAACCGACTGTCCCTTGCCCGGAACACGGTCTATAACACCGATTTCTGCCAGGTGACTTCCCTGGATTTGCGCAACAAGGGGATTAGCTCGTTAAGTGGAATCGAATACGCTTGGGCTTTATCCGTGCTTCTCCTTGACAATAACCCTCTGACCGATATTTCTCCACTGGCCAGCCTGAAAGCTTTGGCAATGCTCTCGCTCGGAAGCACCGGCATTTATGACCTGTCCACTCTCTCCGGCCTGACCAATCTGGAGATGCTGTTCCTGAACGACAACTTCCTCACCAGCCTTGCCCCGCTCTCCGCCATGAAGAGCTTGAACACCATTGATGTCAGCCACAATCTGACTCTCTCTGACCTGTCCCCCCTTTCCGGACTCCACTCCCTCCAATCCATTTTCGTGCAATATGACGGCATCACCAGCATCAAGCCGCTTTATGATAATTCCAGTTTGGGGGCAGGCGACCAGGTGGAACTTCATCATAACAACCTGGACTTTGATTCCTGCTGCATTTATATCCCGGCTCTTCAAGCCCGCGGCGTGAACTTCCTCAACGATGACGGCTATTGCAGCGCTGCCTACACCTGCCCCTGAAAACCGGGCCGGCCGTCTTTACTAAAAGCGGTTTTTATGTTAATAATCAGCCCGAGTCGAGGAGAGGAGTGAACTGTGCCCAAAGCAGCGGTTATCATCGGAAGTGATTCGGACCTGGAGATAATCCGGCCATGCCTGGAGACTTTGGACAGCTTGGGCATCAGCCATGAAATCCGGGTGCTCTCCGCGCATCGCACGCCCGAGGCGCTCAATAAATATGTCAAAGCCGCGGAGAAGAAAGGTGTCAAGGTTTTCATCGCCGGCGCCGGCCTGGCCGCGCATCTCCCGGGAGTGATTGCGAGCTACACCAACTTGCCGGTGATAGGGGTCCCGCTTTCAGGATTGGCCGGAGGAATGGACGCGCTCTTAAGCATGGTGCAGATGCCCGGCGGCGTGCCGGTGGCGACCATGGCTGTAGGCAAGCCCGGTGCTAAAAACGCCGCGCTTTTTGCCGGCCGGATTTTGGCCCAGAATGACCCCCGGTTGCGGCAAAAGCTTGCCAGGCTAAGGCTCAAAATGCGGCGCGAGGTGGCTTTGAAGGAAAAAAAGTTGCACGAGCTTTTGAATAAGTGATTGCGTCAGGCCGGTCTTTTTTCCAAAATCCGGAATTCGATACCGAGGCCAGGCCCTTTGAGCTTTTTAAGACTCTGCTCGGGACGGTTGACATGCAAAATCCAGTGAAGCTGAAGAAAAATAATTTTGCCCGCACGGTTGCAAGGGCCTGCCGGGTTCTGCAGGCTGGCGGGGTCATCGCCTATCCCACGGAGACCCTTTACGGCTTGGGCGCGCTGGTCAGCAGGAAGGACGCAGTCGCGCGTCTGCGCTGTCTGAAAGGCAAACGCGAGCCTATGCTGGTTCTGGTCTCCGGACTGGAAATGGCCAAAAGATATGCGGAGATAGATGAGCGGGTAGAGGCGCTGGCCGGATTTTTCTGGCCCGGGCCTCTGACCTTGATTTTGAAAAGCAGGTCAGATATGTTAATTGAAGTTTGCGGAGCGGGCCGGGGCGTGGGCATGAGAGTCAGTTCTGATTTGTTCGCCGAGGCTCTGGTTCAGGCAGTTGATGAGCCGCTGATATCGACCAGCGCCAACCGGACCGGCCAGAAAACTCTCAAGACCGGTCAGGATATTGTCCGGGAATTCGGCACAGAATTGGATTTGATTGTGGACGCGGGGCCGCGGCCGGGAAAGGCCTCGACCGTGCTTGACCTTTCAGGGGCTGCGCCGGTTCTTATCCGCGAGGGCCGGATAAAATTTTCCGAAATAAAGAGGGTGTTCAAATGGCCAGAGTAAGAGCCTTTCATGCGGTTTATTTTGACCAAAAGCAGGCGGGGAACATTTCAAAACTGGTTTCCCCTCCCTATGATGTGATAAGCGCGGATGAGGCCAGAATGCTCCGGGCCAGGAGTCCTTTCAACACCATCCATCTGGAGCTGGGCGAGCCGGGAGACGTGGATTTTTATCGGCGCTCGGCAAGCCTGATTGAACGCTGGCTCAAGCAGGGGATTTTGAGGCGCACGGCCCGTCCCGCCGTTTATTTTTACGAGTCGGAGTTTGGCTATCGCATGGGAGGCCGCGAGCAAAAGAAGACCCGCCGGGGATTTTTCGCCCTGCTCGGTGTTTCCGACTATGAGCGCGGAGAAGTCTTGAGGCACGAGCATACTCTTTCCGGTCCCAAGCACGACCGGCTTCAGCTTCTGCGTGCGACGCGAACCAACATCTCTCCCATCTTTGTTCTTTACTCGGACCCGCGGCAAAGCCTGGTGAATGCTCTTAGGAAGGCCAGGCCCAGCGAGCCGGTCTTTGACCTGACCGACGACCAGGGCATCAGGCATAGGCTGGTCGGAGTTTCGGAAGACTCGGTCCTGGACAAGATTGGCAAATTCTTGCGGCAAAGGAGCGTCTATATCGCGGATGGCCACCACCGCTATGAGACTGCGTTGAATTTTCACAAAGAACTGGCCGAAGCGAAAGACCCCATGGCCGAGGCTTCAGGCTGGGTGATGACCTATTTCTGCCCGTTGCAGGACCAGGGACTGGTTATATTCCCGTATCACCGGCTGGTGCGGAAGCTGCCGGAGCAGCGCCTGGCCGGGATGCGGGAGCGGCTCGGGCAGGACTTCATCTTGGAGCAGGTTGCAGAGCGGTTTGACCAAGAGAGTTCGCCACGGGTTTTTCAGGCCCTGGACCGGGCCGGGAAGAGCCGGGCGGTCCTGATGATTGACCAAGAGCGCAAGGCTTGGTTGCTCAAGCTCAAGCCCGGGTTGCAAAAAGAGCTGCAGGCCAGACTCGATGTTGAAATCCTGCGCGAGTTGGTGTTCGAGCGCGGGCTTGGAATCACCCAGCAGGAGATAGCCGACAAGAATTTCGTGCAGTATGAGACCAGGGAGGAGTTGATTCTCAAGCGGCTTAAAGAAGAGGATTTCCAGTTAGCGTTCCTGCTCCGGCCTCTGGCCGTAGACAAGGTTGTAGAGCGGGCTGACCAAGGGGGAGTGATGCCCCAGAAGAGCACTTATTTTTATCCTAAATTGCCAAGCGGCCTGGTTTTTCGAAAGATGTGCTCCGGCAGCGAGCTTGGTTAAGGGATGAAAAAAATATTGTTCATATCTCCTTATTTCCCACCTATGGGAGGCTCCGGGGTTTTCCGCGCCCAGCGGCTGGTAAAATATCTGCCGGAATTCGGATTCCAGCCTTTGGTGGTGCATTTTGCCGGGGTCCCGGACCAGCTTGAAGACCAGAGCCTGGTCAGTGAGCTGGGGGCGAAGTTCATCAGCTATCCGGTGAAATTCATTGAGCCGAGCGTCAGAGGCATTCAGGGATGGTTGCGGGAGCGAAGAGGTGAGCCTAAATCCGCAAAATCGCCGAAAATAAAAACCTTGGAGAGAGGCTTTTTCCTGGGGTTGGGCGCCTGGATGAGAGACCGGGTCTTGATTCCGGACTTGGCCGTGACCTGGATACCTCTGGTCCTGCCGGTCCTGGACCGACTGGTGGCCGAACACCATCCCCAAGCCGTGTTTACGACCTCATCCCCGGAAACCTCCCATCTCCTGGGCTGGCATCTCAAACGCAAATACGGCCTGCCCTGGATTGCTGATTTCCGGGACCCCTGGACTGAATCGGTCAAAGTCAGTACTCCTATCTGGCCGCTGCGCAGTCTTGAACGATATTTTGAGCGCCAGACCCTGCTCAAAGCGGATTTCGTAATTGCATACAGCCACGGCTTGGCCGACCTGCTCCGGCAGAAAGTGCCGGCCGACTGCCACGACAAATTCATTATCTGCGGCCCGGCCGTGGACACAGCCAAATTTGATTCCATCGAACCGGGTGCCCCTAAATTTGATTTTCTCTACACCGGATATTTAGATTGGCTCTACCCCCGGGAGCTGTTCTTCGCCCTGGACAGCGTCAACCGGAGGCGGAAGGAAAAATCCCAGCCCTTGCTCCAGATGGGGGTGGCAGGCCGTGTCGGCTCCATGACCCAGGCATTTTTGGAAAAATTCCTGGGCAACGGATGGCTCTCCCTGCTCGGCTATCTGTCTCATAACCAGACGCTTGCTCTTTTAAAATCGGCGCGCAGCCTGGTGCTTCTTCATCCAGACCATAAATGGTGGCTTCCGGGGAAAGTAGCTGAATACCTTTATTCGGGCAAGCCCATCCTGGCGGTTATTAACGAGGGGGAGTTGAAGGAGATAATGAAAAAATTCGCGCATGTGCTTTTTTTACCCAATGACCGCATAGAGCTGATGCAAAAACTGGAAAAGGTTTTTGAGCTGGCAGAGGAACCGAGGGAACTCCCTCTGGAATTTTCCGCACTCGGCCAGGCCGAAATCCTGGCTGACCTTTTCGGCAAGTTGATTAACAATCACAACCGGCATTGAGCAGAAAAAATTCTTAGAATTTTCTGGCCGAAAATTTTTGACAAATCCGCAGACTGTGTTATATAATAACCAAGCTTTTATTGAAAAAGAGCGATTGGCAAGATTTGTTTTTTCTCACAGCGCTGCCTCTGGAGATGCTTTTCGCCGTGGTAATAGGCGCTGTGCTGGGATACTGCTTGGATAGGCGATTTCAAACACAACCGTGGTTATTGCTTTTGTTCATGTTTTTCGGGATTGCGGCAGCGGCCCGGGCTTTATGGCGTGATATCAGGAACTATCAGGAGCGGCAGAAGGCAAAAGGCAGCGGGGATGGGCAGAAGTGACACCCCCGAAGTTGTGGAAGATGGTGGTTCTGACAATGGGGGTGACCATAGGGCTGGGCGCGGTATCGTTCTTTATGAGTTATATGCTGGGCCGGGCGGAAATGGCCGGAGGGATAGCGGCCGGGACCGGAATCGCTGCTCTGGAATTTTGTAGCACCGCTGCTTTGGTGGCGACCCTGCTCAAGAGCCGGTCAAAGGTGGCTTGGGGGGCGCTTCTGGGGTTCAAGTCACTTCTGGTCTTCGGCCTGGTGGCGGTGCTGATTCTGGTCTTGAAGACAAGCGGAATCGGGTTTATGATTGGTTTCTCCGGGTTGGTTTTGGGAATGGTAGTTGCGGGAATATATAGCATAAGAGGTTCGAAAGAGGCTGGCTGATGGAAAAACCGCTTTTGATTTACCAGTTGCTTTTCGGCGAGCACGAGGCTCATGGCGGGTTCTGGAACCCGGTTCTGGACCCGGTGCCCATTTTCCACACCGGGATTGTGGTCTTGATTCTCATCGCCTTGGTCCTGCTTTTCCAGCGCCAGCTCAAACGCGGCCAAGGCGACCCGGTTCCGAGCGAGAAATTCAACATCCTGAATCTGTTCGATATTCTGGTCAGCGGAGTGATAAACTTTGAGAAGGACCTGCTCGGACATGACTGGAAGAAATACATCACCATTCCCATTGCCATTTTTGTCATCATCCTGTTCAGCAATCTCCTGGGCTTAATCCCCTATCTGGAGCCGCCGACCGCCAATGTCAACACCAATGTGGCCATGGCGCTTGTGGTTTTCTGCCTGACTCATTACTATGGCGTGAAAAAGCACGGTTTAGCATACCTCAAGCATTTCATGGGACCAGTCTGGTGGCTTTCGCCCCTGATGGTGCCGATTGAACTGATTGGCCACCTGGCCAGGATTTTGAGTCTGACCATCCGTCTTTTCGGAAATATGTTCGCAGACCATGCGGTGGTCACTCTTTTCTTGCTTCTGGCTTTCCCGGCAGTGCCTTCGATTTTCATGGGCCTGGGGCTTCTGGTTGCGGTGATTCAGGCGTTCGTCTTCAGTATGTTGAGTGTGGTTTATTTCTCGATGGCCATTGCGGAAGAACACTAACCGGATAATAAAAAGGAGGTTTGAAATGGGCAGAAAGGTGTTTATGTTTGCGATGCTGGTGCTGGCTTTGGGGTTGGCGGTTTTTGCGGCCAATGCCCAAGAAGCGGTTGGAGAGGCTGCAGCCGGCATGACCATGGCCAAGGCTGTTGGTCTTCTGGCCGTGGGTTTAACCATTGCGATTGCGGCCTTTGCCGGCGCACTCGGTCAGGGCAGAGCAGTGGCTGCGGGCCTCGAGGGCATCGCCCGGAACCCGGGAGCGGCCATGCTGGTGCCCATGCTGCTCGGCCTGGCTTTCATCGAATCCCTGGTGATTTACGCCCTGGTTATCGCCTTCATGCTTTTCGGCAAGGTCGGGTGAGCCTGCCGCAAAGGGTTTTCTTGACTAATCCGGCAACGCAATTAAAATAATTCCGGACGAAAAAGTTCCGGCCTGGAAAGTCCGGGGCATCAGGAGTAAGGTAAGGCAGAATGGTTCAATACATACCCATTGCGGTTTTGGCGTTTTTGAGCTTTGGCTTGGCGATTTTTTTCACTTTGACCGCGTACCTTCTCGGGCCGAAGAAAATAACCAGGAGCAAGCTGGAACCGTTTGAGTGCGGCAACCCAAGCTCCGGCCATCCCAAGACCCGCTTCTCCATAAAGTTCTATGTGGTCGCGGTCATCTTCGTGGTGTTCGATATAGAAGCTGTATTCTTCTTCCCGTGGGCCGTGGTCTTGCGCGGGATTTCCCAGGGCGAAGGCATGCAGTTCCTGTTCGGGGCCATTGAGATGGGCATCTTCCTGGCGGTGCTCGCCCTTGTGCTTTATTATGTCTGGCGCAAGGGAGGCCTGGAATGGGATTAGAAACCGCGCTCGGGGATAATTGGCTCACCACCAAGCTTGAATTTTTCATCAACTGGGCGAGGAAGTATTCTCTTTTTCAATATCCGTTCGTCACCGCCTGTTGCGGCATGGAATATATGAGCACCATGTGCGCGCACTACGACATTGCCCGATTCGGCGCGGAGTTCACCCGTTTCACCCCCCGGCAGTCGGACCTGCTCCTGGTGGTGGGAACCATCAACCACAAGGTGGCGCCGGTCCTGCGTAAGGTCTACGAGCAGATGACCGAGCCGAAGTGGGTGATAAGCTTCGGCGCCTGCGCCAGCACCGGCGGCTTCTACGATAATTATGCAGTACTCCAGGGAATCGATAAGATTATCCCTGTTGATGTCTACATCCCGGGATGCCCGCCTCGTCCGGAAATGGTTCTGGACGCGTTTTTGAAGATTCAGGAAAAAATTCAAAAGACCAGGTTGCTGGAGAGTAAATGAGCCGGGAAGTCCTGGAAAAGCTCAAGGCTCGTTTCCCGGACGCGGTCATGGAAACGCACAGCATGTTCGGGAACGACACTGCAATGCTCAAGCGGGAATCCCTGCTTGAGGCAATGAGGTTTTTGAAGGATGAGCTTAAATTCGAAATGATGGTTGACCTTTGTGGAGTTGACCATCTGCCCGAGATACCTCGTTTTGAGGTTGTCTATCATTTGAAATCCATGAGCCGCGGCTATCGCGTCCGCATCAAGGTGCGGCTGCCGGAGGATGACCCGGTGGTGGACAGCGTGGTTTCGGTCTGGAAGGGCGCCAACTGGTATGAGCGGGAGTGCTTTGAATTTTATGGAATAAAGTTCCGGGGCCATCCCGACCTGCGTCCGCTTCTGCTTTATCCTGAATTCCAGGGCTATCCCCTGCGTAAGGATTATCCTCATAAACAGCGCCAGCCGCGGCTGCCGCTGCTCAAGCCGGAGAGAAGATGACCCAGGCCCGGGACACCGCTCAAGACCTTCATACCCGGTATTTAAGCATCATGCTCGGGCCTTCCCATCCGGCTATGCACGGGACCATAAAGATGGATGTGGCGGTGGACGGCGAGACCCTGGTTGAAATCGATGTTGACCCCGGATACCTCCACCGCGGATTTGAAAAGGAATGCGAAGACCACAAGTGGAACCAGTGCGTGACCTATACTGACCGGCTCAATTATGTTTCCGCCATTATTAACAATGTGGCTTACGCCATGGCTGTGGAAAAACTGCTCGGCATCGATAAGCAGATTCCCGAGCGGGCACTTTGGCTGCGGATGATTCTCTCCGAGGTGTCCCGCATCAGCGACCATCTCACCTGCCTCGCGGCCATGTGCATGGAAACCGGAGGCTTCACCGCGTTTCTCTATTTTATCAAGGCCAGGGAATATTTTTATGAAATCCTGGAGAATGTCACCGGCGCGAGGGTGACCTATTCCTGGACCCGCATCGGAGGGGTCAGGTGGGACGCGCCTGAAGGGTTTGAAACTCAATTGAGAGAAGCGATTAAAAATACACGCAAGGTCTTAAAGGACATTCACGGCTTGTTTGACAAGAACCGGATATTCCTGGAGAGAACCGTCAAGGTCGGAGTTATCACCCAGGAAAACGCCATAGCCTACGGCATCACCGGGCCGTTCCTCCGGTCCACCGGGTTCAACTATGATGTGCGCAAAGCCCATCCCTATCTTTTTTACCAGGATATGGACTTTGAGGTCCCGCTCGGGGTCAACGGCGACAACTACGACCGGTATTATGTGCGGATGCTGGAGATGGAGCAGAGCATGAGAATCATCGAGCAGGCAATTCCTCGCATGCCCAAAGGTCCGGTCATGCTCAATGACCCGCATCTCGCGCTGCCGGAAAAAGAAAAAGTCTATAACACCATCGAAGGCGTGATTAACCATTTCAAATTGATTTTTGAGGATATAACTGTTCCAGCCGGGGAGGTCTACAATTTTGTGGAAAGTCCGAACGGGGAGTTGGGGTTTTACATCATCTCCAAGGGAGGAAACAAGCCCTGGAAGATGAGAGTGCATCCCCCATGTTTTCCCATCATGCAGGCGCTCCCGGAAATCCTCAAAGGGCTGATGATTGCCGACATCATCCCCACCTTCGGAAGTGTCAACATGATTGGCGGGGAGATGGACAGATAGAATTTGTGCGCGGATAATCCCGGCAATTGCGGGAAACGCCACGAAGAACATATGAAAGCAGCAGGGAAAGAAAAGAAATGGCGATAGAGTTCAACGAGAGTGCGAAGAAAGAGCTGGAGAAAATTATGGGGAGATACCCCAGCCGGCAGGCCGCGCTACTGCCCGCGCTCTATCTTGCCCAGCTCGAGTTCGGCTATGTTAGCGAAGAAGTCATCGCCTATTTGTCCAGGCTTATGGAATTGCCCAAATCTCGAATTTTCGGAGTCGCGTCCTTCTATACCATGTTCAACAAGAAGCCGGTCGGGAAATACTTCATTCAGGTCTGCGCCAACATCTCCTGCGCCATGATGGGTGCGGACAGCTTGTTTGAATACCTGTCGCAGAAGCTTGGTATCAAGGAAGGCGAGACCACCAAGGACGGGAAATTCACTCTGGTCAAGGTCGAATGCCTGGGCGCCTGCGGTGAAGCGCCCACGATGCAGGTCAATGACAGATACTATGGCAATCTAACCAAGGCCAGGGTTGACCAGATTCTGGCGGAGTTAAAATGAAATCAATTTCACCGCAGAGGCGCAGAGGACGCAGAGAATACAGAATAAAATCAATTCTGGGTTTACCGCAGAGGTGCAGAGAACGCAGAGGATATATGGGTTAAATTAAATGGCAATGGATATTCAAGATTATCCGGTCTTTGATAATGATGTCGTGGAAGCTTTTGAAG
>Ga0123519_10014190_pt1 | contig 11361 bp, 7 predicted proteins | sample YelNatPaOPRAMG02_FD_87396 | JGI IMG/M metagenome (GOLD analysis project Ga0123519, IMG submission 87396) | Hot spring microbial communities from Yellowstone National Park - Yellowstone National Park OP-RAMG-02 (version 2) | ecosystem: Environmental > Aquatic > Thermal springs > Hot (42-90C) ... | reverse complement strand
GACTGTTGAGAATAGAGGCGGGCGGACTGGCGCGACCGGCGTCGTCAAAACCGGTGATGCGCAATACAGGAACAGGAAGCAGTCGCGGACATAGTTTCCAGATGCTGGTGTTCATGGCAGTGAGTAGAAAATTGAAGTCTAGAGTCTACATCAGAGAATACTGCTCGGAACGGTCTCTTTCTAGTCGGACATGGGTGCAACGGAATCTCCAGTAAGCGCTCGAGCGACGCCAACGCAGTTCGTGCCAGAAAATGTGCACGCGTTGGCGACAATGCTGCACCAGGAGTGATACGGCGACGAGCTACACAGTTTAGGGAGTCGTCTTGGAAATGCAGTAAAACAGCGGGCAGCCTATGAGACTCCCTATTTTACATGAGCAGCTGCGGTGCTTCGAGATGGGTTCTGTAAGGGTCACTCGGCCGAATGGCAGTCTATGATGAGCAGAGTGCAGGGAACTGCGGATGTTCGTGGAGAACCAGCCATGGGCGCATCATTGGCTACATGGAGACGTTTCAGGAGATTTCTGCCGCCAACTTGTAGGCACGACCGCTGCCGCATCCAGTCAAAAAATGGGGATGCTGTGTTTCCACAGATCTTTCTCAGTGCAATGGCAGGTTGAACGCATTTCTGGTCGTTGCAAGTATTCAATATACATTGACGGAACCTTGTCTGATGCGTAAACGTTGCATTCGTATAGGTCTATTCCGGGATGCTGGAATCGCACGACATCGAAGCGGAAGCTGCGTCTCTGCCATACCAATTGCATGCAGCGGGTGGAAAGTTTGCGGAAGCACCGAAACATCTGGCCTGTACCAACCCGAAATGTAGCCATTGGGGACTGCAGCGCTTTCGTCGATGAGTACGGCGCTCGTGGAGTCGGTACGGTGCGACCAAGAGATCAGTATGTCGCACGAGCCTGGATCGCCAGGCCTTTTCTGTATTTTCCTCTGCCAGCTTCGCTCTAATGCGTCCTTGGCCACGTCATGTCAGCAGACTAGGAAAGATCAAGGCCGCAATCTGTACTTGCAATTCTACATTCAAAATGAAATGAAAGCGAGATCGGAAAGTAAGCTACATATTCTGGTACGCTTCCCAAGGCCTCTACCTGCGAATCCGGATGTTTCCTAAAGGTGATCCATGCGGCAGCGCGCGGCAGGGCATCGCAGCGACCGTATTCAGAAAGCGTACCTGCTTCTGGCATATCTGCTGTGGAGCGCACTTCGAGCACAATAGGAACTCGCGCTGGGGGGGCCTAGACCCTGGCTAAAACCGGACAGGTTGTGCCTCTTTGTAAGTGCCTAGGTCGATCAATATGATGATTGACTCGGCTCACGAGCGGTTGCTTCCTTGTTTCAACTGTGAAGACAGTGCTATGGCGCATGCAACTCGTTCACTGAGTAGTCACTCGCGTCGGGTTTATCTGCTTTTCGTCCAGTTCAGCGGCATCCAGCGGCTATTTTTGCCGACAGGAACGTCGCCTGGGGCGCATTGCGAGCTTGGACGTCGACTTTATCAAGAGCGACCGTACAGTCAGTCAGGTCTAGGCAACTGTCACCGAAGAGTCTACAATTCGCGTCGACTGTATATGATTGCAACGGAACGCGCGAGCGTAGCAGGGCCCACATCCCCAGGTGCAGGCAGTTCGAGCTCCAACCACGTGCCCGAGCACAACGCAGACACGGTGCCTACTGGCTCCTGGCGCCTGTTGGAGGCGCAGCGTGCCCTCCAGCTCGTGCGTGAAACCGCGAGACAGTCGAGCACCGCCTCGACAGGCAGGGCGTCTGTTGCGGCTCCTCTTCAGACGGCGGATTTTGAGCGGTCTATCATAAAACGTGTCGAAGAGCGGGCCAGCATGCATATGGACGCTCGTGGGAACGACGCAAGCGCCTGGAACTACGAGACCATCGTCAAGTCAGCGGCGCCTGCGGTTCGATACGACCCAGAGCGGTTGCGCGAGAAGTATGCTCGGCAGACGTTGCTTGTCCGCACAAGGCAGGCGCGAATCGCGGCACCACTTTTCGTGTTCATAGGCCGAGTGGTTCTAGACATCCAGATGGGAAAAGAACAGGAGAGAAGAAAGATTCGTGCTGCGGAATTTTTGCAGATTTTTTCAAACTTGGGACCTGCGTTCATCAAGGCCGGACAAGCGCTGGCATCCCGCCCCGATCTCCTGCCTCCCGAATATCTCGATGAGATGCAAAAGTTGCAAGATCGCCTGCCACCTTTCAAGAATGAGGATGCATATCGAATCATAGAGGAAGAGTTGCAGGCACCTGTTCATGAGATATTTTCTCGAATCGAACCTGAACCGGTTGCTGCGGCATCCATAGGACAGGTGTACAAGGCATATCTACGAGATGGAAAGGATACGCCGGTTGCGGTGAAAGTCCAGAGACCGGATTGTGAGAAAATCATATCGCTGGATATCTACATTCTCCGCGAATTGAGCGGCATCCTAAGTCGTATGCTGACATTCCTGCGGCGAGATATCAATCTCGTCTCCATCATCGACGAACTGGGCAAGTTGATTTTCGAAGAGATCGATTACCTGAACGAAGCACGGAATGCGGAACGTTTCCGGGAATTATACGGCTCGCTCCCGGATGTTGTCGTGCCCAAGATCTACTGGCAGTACACCCGTCGCCGCGTCGTAACCCTGTCTTGGGTGGACGGAGTTCGCCTGAACTCGCCCTGTTTGAGCGACGCCCAAGCGCAGAAACTCGTAGAGATCATGGTTCAGTGTTCTCTGCGCCAGATGCTTGAGAACGGTTTCTTTCACGCCGATCCGCACGGGGGTAATTTACTCGCCACGAGAGATGGCAAGCTGTGCTGGCTTGACTTTGGCATGGTCAGTGAAGTAGAACCAGCGCAACGCTATGGCATCATTGAGGCCGTGATGCATATGGTGAATCGAGATTTCGAATCACTCGCCCGATTGTACGTGAGATTGGGCTTCATTCCACCTGATACTGATCTTGCACCACTGGTAGCTGCCCTGAATCGGGCTCTACCGGACGTACTGGATGCCTCGGTATCCGAATTGAACTTCAAGTCGGTAATCAACAAGCTTGGTTCAGTGATGTACAAGTTTCCATTCCGCCTTCCTCCGTATTACACAGCAATTATTCGTTGCCTCGGCGTTTTGGAGGGACTCGCTATCCAAGTCCGCCGAGATTTCAAGATCATCAACAATGCGTATCCGTATATTGCATCGCGATTGCTGACGGATCCCGCACCAGAGCTTCAGAACGCTCTGTCCGTGCTTCTTTTCAAGGACGGCCGTATTCGATGGAGTCGCCTCGAGAGCCTGCTGGATTCAGCATCGCTGACCTCTGAATACGACTTCAGCGTTGTTGCAAGCCAACTTCTCGAATTCATCCTGAGTCCGCGCGGTGATATTATCCGTCGACATTTGGCCGAAGACCTGGTCAACGAGTTTGATCAGCTTATTTTAGACACCGTCAGCTACAACACGCAGTTACTGCAAGGCAAACGACCGGTACCGACCAAGTCGATGATATATTTTCAAAAGGCGCTTTCGCTGGCGCTTGCGAATTCGGCTCTGGCACGCAGCATTCGCGGTGTCTCAGAGACCCCGAGCATCCAATCGCTCCTCCTGCCCTATGCAGTAGACAGTCGCAAATTCCTTCCCATTCTGCAATTGATTGGATCCAAACGAGAGGGCAAGCGCTTGCTCATGGACATTGTCACGAATCTGATGGAACGCGCTACGCTGCGAGGCATTAGAGCCATCTTTGGGATCGAACAAGACAGGGTTTCTGCGCCGCGCTAGCGCATGAGGCGGATTGCTTGTGGCAGAGCTCGTCGAACGACTTGGCTGAAAGCGGTTGCGTGCGGCCCTCTGGGGATCGAGCATCGACGGCATCTCCAGCATCGGGCAATCGACGTTCTGTGGCCAAGCTCTGGCGGCGCCTCAGAGTTTCAGGTGATACCGGCTGCGACTCGTAAGCTGATCGTTGCTTTGTTTTTCGATCGCACGCAGGGCCATATGCATAGATGGCGATTCTGATACACGAATCGCGTTCTGTATCGATCGTAGCATCAGACCGACAAGGATCGTTGCTTTTCCGGATTGCTGCAAAGGTCGCCGGCTCGCGGAACGCATTCCGGGTACTCGGATCGCACTTTGTATCGATCGTCGCACCTGATCAGCGGTGCAGATCGAGACATGATTCTTTTTGCGTAGATGCGAATACCTTCCATGAACCTGATTGCATTGTTGTGTTGCTGCACAATCATGTACGAGTGCGGGAAACGCCTGTTTGGACATGCTTGTTTTCGAATGGTGGACATTCATTCAGTTGCTATCGCACAGAGCGTGAAGCGTAAAGCTGAGTATTCGATGTCGACAAGGGTCCGTTACTCGAAGCCAGCGCTTGCGACAAAGAAATTTTACGATATACGCTCTGCGTTCGAGTCGTGCTCAGTGAAACGTTGGCGCCGTTGCGAAAGCATTGTTCTGTGGCGAATGCCCGAGCGCATCGCGTCCGCGGGCGGATTTCCATTAGCCTTTTCCGCCTGTTTTCGAACGCATTAGAGCTTTTGATACGACTCCGGGACTGATGTGCGTCATACTCAAAATATAGCGCACAGATCGTCCTGAATAGAGTACGCTTTCCAGTCTGTGGCACCCGTCCATGTATTCGGAACGTGATCCAGCCCTATACGCACAGGAACAGAAATGCATTCGGACGAGCATCGAGCTTGCATCCGCGGTGACATCGAGCCCAGCTGTTGTCGCGGACACATCACCAATAGGTGCACATGGGCGACAGCGTCTGCTGCACGAGGTTCGGGCTCACGGGCGCGCTTGCAGTATGAGTACGGGGTTCTGACGGAAAGCATCCGGCATGTGGGGGCATCCAAGTCTGCCCAATGATCCATGGGTCCGAAAGGGGCTCGCGGGCGGCACCCAGGCATGCAACGTGCCGCTTCGCATCGCTGCGCAGCGGCTGCGGGGAAGCGCAGCACTTTCGATCGTGCAAAGTAGATGTGTCGGGGCATTCGACGTCGCACTGAGCTTCAAGCTTGCATCACTATCAAAGCCATGCAGGAGCATTGCATGAAAAAGACGGGGGCGGCTTCGACGACTGACGCTCCCGAAGACCGGGGGTCGGAGCGCGCTCTCCACTGCAGGCCTTGAAACGACGTGCTTTGGCCCTGGTTACGGGGCCGACGCATGGCCTCGTTCAGGTAAGCACGTTTCCGACAACCTCGATCGAACTGGCGCCCACGGAGGAAATCGGATCTCTTCCCTGGTCATCGCTTGAATGGACACTTGTTGTCAAGTCTTTGCTTATTTCATGGTCCTGGGTCAGAACTTCACCCGCCGGCATATTGCAACTCGTCTAACATGGAATTGATGCGTAGGATTGGAGCTCCCCCTCGGCGCAAGTACGCCCGCAAATGCTGAGCAGTTCAACTACGTTCCATCCGCTCAGACGGGGGATCGTAAGTACACCTGGATAAAAATCCAAGCCATTTTCCGCGAATTCCGTCCCTCTCAGGTCAGCACAACGGTTGTCGTCAACGTGCTCCATACAATTCTATGAAAACGTATTCCTGCATAGCTTACACGATACAAGTCTTCGCTAAAAAATGGATTCTTGACCCCAAGCAACAGATGTGATCATTCAAACGAATCACGTTTCACGATCGTAGAGGGTAAATATGTACATCCACTCGTGAACGCCTCCCTAACTTTTCGGACTGGCTGCCTGCTATAAGCTTCAGTTTCGGCCTATATACTTCGATCCTGAAAGGCTGTCCACGAGGTTCGATCGCGTCAGCTCCTCGGGTCTTTTCTTCCGCACCACGCGTCGTCCGGTGTTGATGGCGGGGTTGTGGTCTCGCTTTCCAACTCCATGCGTCTATTGCCTCTGGTTGCACTCACCAACGCGAGGATCCCTAGAGCTCGTGCCCACAGTGTCACTACTGCCTCCAAATCGTCTCGTCGGGCAAACTCTTTTTCTCTCATATCTCCGTTCTGCTTGTTCTTCCGTTGCATCGCTCGATAGTCGGCGAGCGTAGGAATTTTTGCGTGTTTTTCCTGCAGCCGGCGTGACCGGGTCCCAGGATCTCCGATTTTCATGTCCATCGTTTTCCCTTGGATTTTTTAGGTCTTCACATGAACGAACATCGAACACGTTTGCTATAAACAGCGAAAGAGCATCTGATAACACACACCGGCGGGTGGAACGCAATGGAATTGAAAAACGAGAAACAGCGCATGCAGATCCGAATGCTCATTGGAGCGCGCGCTGGGCATCCACGGGCGTATCGACGCTGCCGAAACGCCGCCGTCGCCCTAGATCGTCCGGCACTTCATTCGCAACACAACGGCGCAATTGCGACAAATGAGACTCGCTGCTGTGGTAGACGCCAGTGGCCTCATCGCGCAGCCAACCGTTGGTCATGGAAAACCTTCTGTTGAGAACAGTTCGTTCAGACTCGCCGCTGACAGACTGAAGCGGTACTTCAGGAGTTTGGTTTCCGATCTGTGGTCTGATGCAAACGATCAACTGCAGCAGTGCCCGTAAGAACCGCTTCTTGTTCGTTGTTCCGGGAGAAGCGGATGGAAAGCGGGCGCCTCCCTCGCAACGGTCGGTGGCCTTTGTGCAACACCAAACCGGTGTCGTATCCATAGACAGAAGGGCCGCAACGGCTCACGGGCGATGCGGGTCAGCTTCCAGAAAAGCGAGGCCCACGGGTCAAAGGGGAAGGCGCCTCTATGTCGCAGCACCGGGCGCTACAAGTTTCAGCGGCGAGAACTTGTTCTTCGGAGCCTCTACGTTTGCACCGGTGCCGCAATTCAAAAAACGCTCACGAGCCGGTCCCACTGGTTCATACGGGTTGCGCATGGAGGGTGTCGATGGTCACAAACGCTGGATGAACGTCGGACCTCCAACACCGCCGTGGTTGGACGTCCTCCCTCCGAAAGACAGAGAACGGGACTTTGACAAAGTGCTTGTCATTGGTTCTGGAGCGATCCGTATAGGGCAAGCATGCGAGTTTGATTACTCAGGGACGCAAGCATGCAAGGCGCTGCGTTCTCTTGGATACGAAGTTGTGCTCGTGAACAGCAATCCGGCGTCGATTATGACTGATCCGGAAACCGCTGACCGAACTTACATCGAGCCGATCACGGTGGAGGCTTTGGAAATGATCATCGAGCGAGAGCGCCCGCAGGTGCTTCTCCCAACCATGGGTGGCCAAACCGGCCTCAATATGGCGATGCAACTTGCCAAAAAAGGCATCCTCGAGAAGTACAATGTGCGTCTAATCGGTGCGAATCTGGAGGCGATCCGGAAAGGCGAAGATCGCTTAGCATTTCGTGAAGCCATGGAACGGATCGATGTACCGTGCTGCCCCAGTGGCATCGCAAACAACATGGAGGAGGCCAGGGCTGTTGCTGCACAGATAGGTCGTTTCCCGCTTATCATCCGACCAGCGTACACACTGGGCGGCACTGGCGGTGGCATCGCCTACAATCGCGAGGAGTTCGAGGAAATTGCCGCTGGCGGTCTCGAGGCCTCTCCCGTCTCGCAGATATTAGTCGAACAGTCTCTCTTGGGTTGGAAAGAATTCGAGCTTGAAGTTGTTCGGGATAAGATGGATAATGTCGTTATAATCTGCAGCATTGAGAACGTCGATCCCATGGGTATTCACACGGGGGATAGCTTCACGGTGGCGCCAACGATGACGCTCACCGACAAGGAGTATCAGCGCCTGCGCGACATGTCAATCGCAATCATTCGCGAGATTGGTGTCGAGACCGGCGGCAGCAACATCCAGTTTGCGGTCTGTCCGCGCACCACGAATGTAATCGTGATCGAAATGAATCCTCGAGTGAGCCGCTCCTCGGCCCTAGCATCCAAAGCAACCGGGTATCCGATTGCGAAGGTCGCTGCAAAGTTGGCAACTGGCCTCTCTTTACCGGAAATCAAAAATGACATAACGCGAGACACCGTTGCAGCTTTTGAACCAGCTCTGGATTATATAGTGTGCAAATTTCCGCGCTTTGCGTTCGAAAAGTTCCCCGGAACGAGCGACGTCCTGACAACGCAGATGAAATCCGTTGGGGAAGCCATGTCGATCGGGCGTAGCTTTAAGGAGTCATTTCAGAAAGGTCTTCGCTCCCTCGAGATTGGGCGACACGGCTGGGGCCTTGACGCCAAAGACGAAGAGGTTCTATCTCGAACTGAGCTCGAGGCAGCGCTGCGCATACCGCGGCCGAATCGCATCTTTCGAGTTCGGCAGGCCTTCCAGGCTGGCATGACCGTAGACGAGATCAACGCGCTTTCCAGCTACGATCACTGGTTCCTGCAGAACATGAAGGAACTCTTTGATTTGGGCGAATCGCTGCGCAGCAAAAAATCGCTTCAAGATATCGATCGGCTCACCATGTTCACGTTGAAGCGGAACGGCTTCAGTGATCGACAAATAGCCTTTGCACTTCGCAAGCTGGGCGTTACAGAGACTGAGGTCCGTCGCTATCGCAAATCTCTGGGTATCCGCCCTGTCTACAAACGGGTCGATACCTGCAGTGCAGAGTTTGAGGCCTACACGCCGTACCTGTACTCAACGTACGAGTCCTGCAACGCCTGGGACGATGACGCTGTCGGGGGCAATGGCGATGGCAGTACCACCGGGGGCAGTGTCCTCGATCTGCGCAGCGACGGCACCACAGGCGATGGATCCAGCTTCCATGGAAGTTTTATCGCTGCTGGGATGGAATCCGAGGTTCCACCCTCGGACCCGAGCAAGCCGAAAATCATAATCCTCGGAGGTGGTCCGAATCGCATCGGGCAAGGCATCGAGTTCGATTATGTGTGTTGTCAGGCTTGCTTTGCGCTCCGCGATGCAGGTTTTGAAACCATTATGGTGAACTCGAATCCCGAGACCGTATCGACCGACTACGATACCAGCGATCGCCTCTACTTTGAGCCGCTCACACTGGAGGATGTTATCTCGATCCTTGAAGCGGAGAAGCCGGATGGCATCATTCTTACGTTCGGCGGGCAGACTCCACTGAGGCTCGCTGTTCCTCTGCAAGAATACCTGAACAGCGACGAAGCGAAAGCTGCAGGTGTGTACACGCGGGTTCTGGGCACCAGTCCGGACTCGATCGACGCAGCCGAGGATCGGGATCGGTTCCAGGCGATACTGCGCGAGCTGCGCATTCGCCAGCCAGAGAATGGCATTGCCCGCAGCTACCAGGATGCCAAGCGCGTTGCTGAGGAAATCGGGTACCCGGTTGTGGTGCGGCCTTCCTATGTTCTCGGCGGTCGAGGAATGGAGATCGTTTATTCCGCAAGTGAGCTCGAACGGTACATGGCCGAAGAGGTCGTCGTGGAATCCGAGCATCCTGTCCTGATCGACAAATTCCTCCTTAATGCGACAGAGGTGGATGTCGATGCGCTCGCAGACTCCACCGGACGCGTGGTTATCGGCGGTATCATGGAGCACATTGAGCAGGCGGGAATCCACAGTGGGGACAGCGCGTGCAGCATACCCACCGTGTCCCTGCCGTATGAGGTGCTGGTGCAGATTCGTCATTGGACTGCAGCGCTCGCTCGTCGCCTCCAGGTCGTGGGTTTGATCAATATCCAGTGGGCAGTCCAGGGCAGCGACGTCTATATTTTGGAGGCGAATCCCCGGGCCTCGCGCACCGTACCCTTCGTGAGCAAAGCGATCGGCGTACCGATTGCCAAGATCGCCAGTATGCTGATGGCGGGTGCGAACCTCGCCGAACTCGGGTACACGACGGAGATTCTCCCGCGAGCGATATCTGTGAAAGAGAGCGTGCTACCATTCGACAAATTTGCTGGCGCCGATACCCTTCTGAGTCCAGAGATGCGCTCGACTGGTGAAGTCATGGGCACCGACTACTCTTTTGGAGCGGCTTATGCAAAGTCCCAGGCTGCTGCCGGAACGCCGCTACCCAAGTCTGGCACGGTGCTGCTATCGTTGAAGGACGCAGACAAAGCAGCAGCTCCGGCGCTCGTTCGCGACTTGCTGGATATGGGCTTTCGAGTTCTGGCCACCCGAGGCACACACGCTGCGCTAGTCGCTGCTGGTATCGATGACGCTCGAGTAGAGATGATTCACAAGGCCGGCGAAGGGCGTCCCGATGTTCTCGACGCCATCAAGAACGGCGATATCGATCTGTTCATCATCACGCCGTCGGTGCCTGCGGACTCTGCTCGGAACGTTCGTCGCGCTGCGCTGATGACCAAGGTACCCATCATCACAACCATCGCAGCGGCACGAGCGGCAGCTGCGGCAATTCGCACCATGCAGAGTCAGACGCTGGAAGTGAAATCCCTCCAAGAGTACCATCCCAAGTACAAGGAGATCTCGGAGCAAATCCGTCGAGGCATGGAACGTGCTGCCAATAAACTGCGTCGCGTTGCACCGGCCGCGAGTCGAGATGTCAAAGAACCGATCTCGTCTTAAGGTTCTGATAATCGTTTGTAAACAATGGATATGGTGACAGCAATGGACCCGCATTCGAGATTGACTTCACAGCGGATGACCGGTCATGGAGATGAGCGGGAGCGCTGGGCGTCGCACCAGTGCGTCTTCACCAGCATCAGATGATATGCGAGAGTGCAATGGTTAGGCTCTTTCTGGATTTCGCTTTTTCCGAACCTGTGTTTTTTTGGAGGCATTCGGCATCGGCATTCAACACGCAATGCTAAGGGCGTATAGATTCATAGGTGTTAGAAGGAGTCTCGGTCGTCTCGTCGAAATGACTGTGTTTTGTCTCTGCCACTGGAATTCCCGACTTCATCAGAATCGAGATGATTTCGCAACGCACTCGAACAGCGCTTCGTAACCTAAACGATATCATTATCAAATGCATACGTACCAGTATAGACGCTTCGCCCTTTGCTGGCATGTGGCATGCTGAAATGGCGCATTTCTCAGGTTCTCGATATTTCGGTTTCAAGGCAACTTGTGGGTGCAGCAAATCGTTCCGCTGGATGGACGACAGAAACAAAAAATCGACGTCGTCCGTTGGCGCCTCGTTCACAAGCTCATGCTGAACGGTCTCTATGCTCGTCTCGCCAAATAATCGAGTCCACTCGAATGACATATCCTCCGATTGATGTGACCATCAACGAAACGGCAAGCGGAAGCAGCAGCAGCAGCAGCGGCAGCTTCGTAGCTCCCGGGGGATACGCTGCCCCCTCGAGGATCCCGTCGCGTGCGTTTGCGCGGAAAAAGGGCCCTGGGCTCGGACGTGAGCCATCCTTGCGACTCATTCCAGTGAAACGTCCGTCACCGTGATCCACAGAAGGACTATAGACCGATCGAGACGTGTCGTATTGTTCT
>Ga0123519_10014188_pt1 | contig 11365 bp, 10 predicted proteins | sample YelNatPaOPRAMG02_FD_87396 | JGI IMG/M metagenome (GOLD analysis project Ga0123519, IMG submission 87396) | Hot spring microbial communities from Yellowstone National Park - Yellowstone National Park OP-RAMG-02 (version 2) | ecosystem: Environmental > Aquatic > Thermal springs > Hot (42-90C) ... | reverse complement strand
GTCATAAACAAATCTCCTCTTTATTTTTTATATTATTTAAAAACTCATCAATTTTAGTGAGATTTATTTTTTGCACTCGTTCTTTTTCCCAGTTATTTCTCTCTTTTCTTTCTTTTCCAGCTAATGGAAGATTAGTAGATAATCTTACTATAACTGGGAAATAATTTCTTTCTACCTTAATGAGTTTTATTATTAAAGGAGAAGCCATTCTTTCAGAAAATCTGTTATTGGTATTTTCATAGGGAACTATTCTTACTTTAAATCCATTATGCATTATAGGCATTCCAAAAGCTCCCATATTAAATATATCTGATTTCTTATTCTCTCTAAACTCTTTAAAAATATTTCCAATTTTGTCCAAGGCTTTTTGCCAACTGTCTTCAGGGTCTAAAATAATTATTTTTGAATTTTTTAAATTTGGATATAAAGCAACACTACTTTTACAATCACAAATTTTGAAAATTTTGTCTAAATTTTCCTTCAAGCGGTTCTTTAGTTCTGTCTTAGAAGAAACAGATAATCTAAATCTTAATTCATATAAATTCTCATTTGATTCTATTATTTCAAGATTTCCTCCTCCTCTTCTTGCTCTTGTTCCAAATCCTCCAAGATAAATAGATGCCCATAAAGAAGATACTGCATTTTTTAAAGCTTTTTCATCATAAGAAAAAAGTTCTATGTTGAATTGAAAATCAGGTTTTATGTATTTTCTTATAATTTTTTCCCCTTTCGCTTTTAAAGAAAACGTCGAATAAAACAAATATCTAATTCCATTATAATTTCTAATTTCAGGTTCTATGTTTTCTCCAATATCTTCTTTTTTGGGTTGTGGATAAACCTTTATCATAACTTTACTTTTTCTTTCTTTCTCTCCCGTCCCACCAAAAATTTCTGCCTCATCTTTTCTGAGTTCTTCAATATTATCTTCTGCCCTTATTGCCCTCCACCAGAAACGCATCATTCCTTTAAATTCAGAAGGTCTCAACTCGGGAGTTCTTCCGTCTGCTCCCGCCATAAACATTGGGGTTAAAACTCTACACTTTAAAATTAGTGAGAACATCTAACCCTCCTAAAACATAGGCATGAAATTCGTTTTTGTTATCCATTTTTACCCGCCTTTTTTAATATAGATTTTCAGTTTATTTTTGTCAAGAAAATCCCTCTTGCTAAGAGTCCTTAAAATTACTAAATACAGGAGCGTTTGATTAAGTCATGAATCTTCTTCTATTTTAAGCGATGGACTTTGATGGCATTTCCTCTCATTATTTTTTCTGCAATCAAAATTGCTTTTTCCTGATTTATAATTCCTTTCTCAATTAGATTTGAGAGGGCATTGTAAAGGGCTATCCTTGAGTTTTTAGAAGCTATCCAGAAGAATACTGGAGCTCCTGCATCGCTTCCAAACATTATTTTTTCCGATGCTCCAGGATAGGTGAGCCATTCGTATAAAATCTTTTCAAGTTCGTCGTGAAATACGAACCAGTTAACAGCTGAAAATTCCACATAGGTGTTCCTTTTTTCAAGAATCGGCTTAAGCTTGTCCCAGAAAGGATAACCTGCATGGAGCATTACAAAATCAGTGTTTTTGAATTTCATATCAGAAAATATGCTTTCAAGATTAAGGGGATTTGAGTCAAGGTTTTTTAATGTGGCAGTAGCTCCAAATCCTGTATGGAAATGGATAGGTAGGGAAAGTTCTCCAGCTTTAAAAAATATATATCGGGCTAAGAAATCCTGTAATTTCTTGTAAGTTTGCCAGTCAGAGATTCTTCCTTTCAATCCCTCAAGGAATATTTTTGATGCCTCTTCTTCATCTACCTCATCGAACCAAAGGGATCTTATGTATCCGCTTGCGACCTTTAGGGCAACAGCATTGTTCTTTTTGTAAGCATTTAGAACATTATCAATAAAAGTGAGATAGGATGGAAGATCAGAAAATTCTATTTTGAATTCTTTGGAGAGTTCTAAAACTTCCTCTCGATAATCCTGAAGAGCCTCTCGCAGATGGTTGTTTATGGCTTTTATGCCTGAGGGGTCAAGGGGATAGAAAAGAGAATCAACAAAGGGAACCCATAAAACTCTTTTTTCATCAAGATTCTTTTTAGGGAATTTTGAGTTGGAAAAAACCTTTTCAATTCCACAAATATCAAGAATCTTATTGAATCCTTTCTTTTCTCCTTCTTTCCAGAATTCGACTGATAGGGCTTCCAGCTCCCCAATATCCCTTTCTGTTACATCATCTTTTTTGTATCCATAAATTTCCTTTAGAGCCTGAACCTGCATGGAGTCGAAAACAGCTATTCTTTCCTTTTTTATTGTCCAGAAGGGTCTTGAGATGGGTGGTTCAAGAGTTGGGTAGGGGTCTTTTATTTGATATTTAAAATGACCTGTGGATGGATGGGAATGGACATCTATGAACTTTGTTCCTTCGATGAATTCGAAAAGTTCTTTGTATTTTGGATTTTCATTGCTGAAAAGGGGGACTAATAGAAGAAAGCTCAAAAGAAATAATAAAAACTTCTTAATTCTCATTTCCCTTTCTCCTTTTTAGTGAAGGAGTATTTTCATTGGTTAATATTACCATTTTTGAGATTCTAAAACAATTGAGAAATTTCTATCACCAGCATTTGAAATACAGGTCTTTTTTCAAGGAGAAAAATAACTTGACAATAAAAATTTTATGGAAAAATTGTATAGTTATATATACAAAAAAGATAAACTTTTTGTATAGGGATATAATCGCCAGAATAAAACCCTGGATAGAAAGGGATGAGATTATTGTAATTTTAGGAGCAAGGGAGGTAGGGAAGACATCGTTACTTCTCTATCTTAAAGATGAAATAGAAAAGAAAGGTGAAAAAACTTTTTTTATAGACCTTGAAGACTTGGATTTGAGAGCTTACCTTGATACACCAAGATATCTCCTCTCTTATCTTGAAGCCCTTGGATGGAGAAAAGGAGAAAGGGCATATTTATTTTTAGATGAGTTGCATTACGTGAGAAATGCTTCGAGTATACTTAAGTATATCCATGACCATTATAAAGAGATAAAGATTATTGCTACAGGTTCTTCCAGCTTTAGACTAAAATTCAAATTAAAAGAACCATTGACTGGTAGGAAAGTAATCTTTACCCTTTTTACCCTTTCCTTCCTCGAATATCTAAATTTCACGGGAAAAGATGAATTAAAAAAGATCTTAGAAGAATCAAAGGGGAATCCTATCCCAGAGCCATTTATTTCGCGTCTTTTTTCAGCTTACTAGGAATACTTGATTTATGGAGGCTACCCAAAGGTTGCTCTTGAGCCTTCAAGAGATTTAAAACAGATGCTTCTAAAAGAAATTCATAATACCTATATTGATAAGGAAGTGAGAAGTTTTTTAAATGAGGAGAGTTTATTAAAGTTTAAAACATTCATTGAATTCATTGCCTCCCAGAATAGCGGATTAATGAAAGTCTCTGAAATCTCAAAGGAAGTGGGTATATCGAGAGTCACTGTCTATAGATATCTAACTTTTCTGGAGGAAACCTTTATAATAGCCATTCTGAGGCCATATTTTAAAAACAGAGAGAAAGAAATAACTCATTTACCTAAACTCTACTTTATGGATACAGGTTTTTTAAATTTCACGATTAAAGATTTTCGCTCTCTTTCCTTGAGAAAAGATGCTGGTTCTTTACTTGAAACATCTATTTTTACATCAATTTTAAGAAATTTAAATCCCCTCGAAGAATTAAAATTCTACAGAACAAAGGCGGGAGAAGAGATAGACTTTATTCTAAAAAGAGGGGGAGAAATTAATTCCAATAGAGACAAAGTGGTCTTTTCATAGAAAAAGAATTCCAGCCATTTTTCAGAATTTTTTGAAAGCTCAAAATATAAAGGAAATGTATATAATTTCAAAGGATAAGTGCGAGATAGAAAGGATAGGCAGAATTAATCTCAATTTTCTCTATCCATGGAGTCTTGAATATTTGTTATGGAAAAAGGAAAGATAAATGGACTAATTACTTTTCTAATCTGTATTTTCCTAAACCAAAAGTGCAGGATTTTCCGATGTGAACCTGCTCTCCTAAAAGAAGAAATGGAATAAAATCTTTGAAGCTACCTTCATAAACAACCTTCCCGACAAAGCCTCCAAGTTTCATTTTTGTTTTCTGTCTTCCTGAGAATCTTTCAATTTCCTTCCATTTGATTTCTGATTTTATCTTTTTTACCGCAATTGCCTTTTCAATAATTTCATTGAAGTTCAGATTAAGCTCCTCTCCACAGTGGAAATAAGATAGAGAGGATATTCTGTGGAGAAGGGAACGGACTATGTGATGGAACTCAGGGTCTTCAACAAGTTTAGCATTGTGTTTTATTCTTGTGGGTGTGAGAAAGTTTATTGTGAGGTTTCCATCTTCCTTTATTTCCTTCATTTTTAAAAGAAAAGATAGATCCCAGATTTTATAGGAGCTTGAGAGAGCCTCTTCCCTTCCTTCATAGATGGTTTTAAAATCTTTATCTTCTATATCTATAGGGACAGAAACCTTTTCAAGGAAATACTTCCCCCTTCTCTTTCCCAATCCTTTTTTTCCAAGCTCCTTAAAGGTGAGAATGAAATAGGGGAGATAATCAATTCCTTTACCTATCAAAATTAGATTGAAGGTCATTCTTTCTCCCTTTTTGTAAATTCTTTTTTCCCCTTCAGGAGGTTCAATAACAAAGGGTCTTGGAATATCCTGTATCTTCCTCAATTTTTCTGAGCTTTCAGGAGGTGAGGTCTCAAATATGTAAGCATAAGAACAAACCTTCTTAAGAGCGCAATCATGGCATTTTTGAAGCTCTTTTTTGAGACATACAATCTTTTTGAACTGGAAGCCAAATCCTCCCCTTATTGTTGTTCCTGTAAAAGATGGAAGTATAAGCTCATCTTCGACTCTGAGAAAAAATCGGAATTTTGAAAAAGTGAATCTGCTCAACATTTTTTATATTTTAATATTAGCAAAGAAATTATTCCTTTAGCAAATCTAAATTTTCAATGGAAAATTTCTCCATCAGCTCCTTCATACTTTCTTCATTCTTTTCGTCCATTTCCCATCTTCCAAGGGTCTCATCAGGGATTAGATTTGCTCTCTTTGAAAGAGCTTTTAATCCTTTTATACCTTTAAGATAAATATAGAGCATAAATAGTTCAGTCCAGAAAATTATATTAGGTCCTGGAAGAATACCGAGAATTGCAGAAAAGGGTAGGGTGGCAATGAGAAGAATAATTATAAGGGTATGCCTTCCCATTTCCTTCTCAAGGAATATTCTGAATCTAAGGCTTACCCTTTTTTGGGAATAGCAGGATGGATAAAGGACATTTATGTTTTCATTTGTCATTGAAGCCTCTATGAAGGAGAGTTCCTGAAAGAATTTCTTCCCTCCAAGGAATTTTATCTTTCTTCCCATTTTTTCCATTAAATTAACAACAAAATCTTTACTCTTCTCCATTTTTTCAGTTAGGAAAATCCACTTTTTTGAAGAGTCTCTCAGAAAAAGGAATCTGCTCATGATTAATCTATTCTTTACTTCCCCTTCTCAAGCAAGTTCCCCATTTTTCTGTCGGAAATTTTTAGCAATATTGAAAAAGTAAAACCTAAGAGTCCGAGAATTGTAAACATAACCATACTTGCGGTATAGCCATTGGTCAAATCCCTTAACTTTCCATTTAAATAGGGAAAGAGAAAAAGCCCAATGTTCTGAATCATTGTCATAAGTCCAAAGGCAGTCCCAACTTTTTCCTCTCTTACAATTAAAGGAACAGAGGGCCAAAGAGCAGATGGAACAAGGGAGAAGGAGATTCCAAGAAAAATCATTGGAAAAGCAGGATAAATATTTGTGAATCCCATTAAGATATATGTTGGAATCATCATAGCTGAACCAAGAATCAGGATGCTAACCCTTTTCCCTATTTTGTCAACCATTCTTCCAAATATTGGAGCAAAGATTGCTGAGGCAATCATTATAATGCTTGTTATTCCGCCTGCTGTTTTGAAAATCCCTTTAAAGAAGTTTATTATGCTTGAAATAAGACCCGAACCTCCTTCCTGGAGAGAAAGGGGGATTCCCCACTTTGAATTGAAGAAATCTGTTGAGAGGGAGGTGAAGGGGAAAATTGCAGAATAAAAGGTAAGGCAGAGAAAAACAGCCATCCAGTAGGAGGATGGAAGTTCTTTAATCTCTTCCAATCTTATCTTCTCTTCTGAACTTGCTTCTCTCAATTTTAAAACTTTTGAGCCAAAACTGTCTAAGAAGTAGTAGGCAAGATTTGCCAATAAGGAAAAAACACAGAATAGAAAAGCTGCCCAGAGGGCAGAACGAAAAGAGCCAAATTTTTCAGCTATTGATGCCTCTATGTTGAAACTTAGTATTGTTCCCAATCTGCTAAGAGTCAAAGAGATTCCAAAGGCTAAGGCAAGTTCTTTCCCCTTAAACCATCTTGCAAGGATTGCACTCTGGCAGACAACAAGGGATTCTGAGCCTATCCCAAAAATGACCCTTCCTATGTAAATTGTGTAAATATTTCCTGCAACAGCTACAATAAAAGCTCCAAAAACTATCAGGGATGAAAAAAGGAGACTTGCTTTCCTTGTTCCAATCCTGTCCACAAGAAGACCGCCAAGAAAGACAGAAAAAATCGCTGCAATGCTGTAGGCGGAGTAGGCGATCCCTATCTGCTCCCTTCCTATTCCAAGAGCCTTTATTAGAAGGGGGGCTATTGCTCCAAGACTGTCATAGGCAAAATAGCTCCCGTAGGCGAGGAAGGCGACGAATAAAAGAATTAGAAATCTGTAGCCAGCGGATGAAGGATTCAAAAATTTTATCTCTCTTTCCTCAATCATTTTCTAAAACATAAATTAAAATTTGCCAGAAAAGTATGCAAGTGTCAAATGTTTCTGTTGACAAAACTTTTGCTTTTTTCTATTATTCTTTCAGTATGAGTAACTAAATTCCTCAAGAGGAGGAAAGAATGAAAAGATTGATTTTTCTAATCTTAATCATAACTTCTCTCTTATACTCTTATGAGGAAGAAAGATGGAAAGGAAAGGTCTTCAAAGAAGGAGAAATCACTGTAATAGAGAATAGAGGAAATGGGATATGGGGGGATAAAATTAAAGATAAGATTTTTTTCAAGGAAACTCTTTCCATAGGAACGGAGAAAGGAGTGGAAGACCTTGTTTTTGGGAACGGGATCAGTGTTGCAGTGGATTTGGATGGAAGTATTTACATTTTAGACTCTAAGAATTATAGGCTGTTGAAGTTTGACAGAAATGGAAAATTCCTCTGGAAGGCGGGGAGAAAAGGCGAGGGTCCAGGAGAGTTTAGAAGCGGAGGTCAGGTAAAAATCTCTCCTGATGGAAGAATAGCAGTCTCTGACAATGGTAATTTTATCCATTTCTTTTCTCGAGATGGAAGATTTTTAAATACAATCAAATTCGATAGATTTCTCATGGGAATCGATTTTTTGAGAGATGGAAGGATCTTTGCAAGTTTAATGCTCCAGGGACAATCTGGATACAGTGCTGAATTTTATTCAAAGGAGGGGAAATTTTTGGGGAAGTTTCAGGAGGAATATGCTTATGGACCTAAATTCTCACCAGGAATAGGAGCGACAGTGGGAAGAGGCTTCCACCTCTCAGGGAATAGAGTATATCTATGCCTTCCAGATAGATACGAGATAAGGGAATATGATTTGGATGGAAAATGTTTAAGGAAAATTAGAAGGGATTTAAAGATAAAACCACCTGAAATAAAAGTAGGTGAAGGCTTTGTTCGAATAAGAGCACATGATGTATATGGACCTATCTATATTTTGAAGGATGGAACTATCGTAAACAACCTCTGGATTGAAGAAAAAGAAGAAAGGGAATATTATCTCGATTTTTTTGATCCAAAAGGGAAATTCCTCGGTTCTTACAAACTCTCAGAGGATGAGGAACTCCTTCTTGTTGATTCAAAGGATAATTTTTATTTTCTCCATTTCGAACCTTTTACAAGAATAATTCGAAAAGAGATGAAAATTATTTGAATTGAGAATCTGAAACCTTCCCTTTATCTAACTGTCTCTTAACTTAGAGAATTTCTGTTGACAAATATTATAAAAATCATCGATAATTAAGAATGATAAAGGTGGCGATAGCGTCTGATCATGCGGGATATAAATTGAAGGAATTCCTTAAAGAAAATTTGAAAAGTACTGTTTCGATAGAGGATTTTGGGACATTCTCTGAGGAGTCTGTGGATTATCCTGATTACGGTTCAAAGGTTGCAGAAGTGGTCTCTAAGGGGATATATGAGCGGGGAATTCTTATATGCAGAACAGGTATAGGGATGTCTGTTGTCGCGAACAAGTTTAAAAATGTAATTGCAACTCTATGCCACGATGAAACCACTGCCATTGCAAGTAGAGCCCACAATAATTCAAATCTTCTTTGCCTTCCAGGAACTTTGAATGGAGAACTTGCCATAAAAATAGTTAGGCTTTGGCTTGAGACCCCTTTTGAAGGGGGAAGGCATGAAAGAAGATTTATGAAGGTAAAGGAGATAGAGAATCAAAACTTTAAATAGAGGTGAAATATGGAGCTGGAATTAAAAATTTCTAATTTATGCGAAAGAATTGAAAGGAATAATATCTGGAGACAGAGGGAGTGTGTAAATTTAATTCCCTCTGAAACCACCCCAAGCCTTCTTGTAAAGCTATGTGAAATATCTGATCCTGCAGGAAGGTATGCGGAACATAGAACCATGAAAGGAAAGGAAATTTATTTCTATCAGGGAACTGATTTTATAAGGGATGTGGAGGAAGAACTCAGGGAGGAGATGAAGAAATATTTTGGATGTTCCAATATTGAACTGAGACCAATAAGTGGTCAGATGGCAAATGAAATTGTTTTCAAGGCAATGGTCAAATTTATAAATAGAGACAGGAAGCAGGGTGAAAAATCGAGGAGAATGAGGGCAGTTATAAACAATGAGCTGACAAAGGGAGGACATCTCAGTTCTCAGCCAATGGGTGCTCTTTTCAACTTTGTGGAGGAAAATCCTGAAACTGGAAAGGAAAATGTCTTCAATTTCCCAGTTAGAAAGGACAATCCCTACAAAATAGACACTGAAAAGCTTTCAGAGCTTATTTTCTCTGTGAAACCTGAGCTTATAATTTTTGGTAAAAGCATGTTTATTTACAGGGAACCTGTTGAGTTTACAAGAAATCTTATAAAGGATATGAATCCAAGACCAATAATAATGTTCGATATGGCTCATGTCCTCGGGCTTTATGGAGCATTTCAGGAGCCTTTTAGAGAGGGAGCAGATGTTGTGACAGGTAGCACCCATAAGACATTTTTTGGACCCCAGAGAGGTGTAATTGCAGGAAATATGGATGAGGGCTCAGGTCTTGAGAAGCTCTGGGTTGAGATAAAGAGCAGGGCATTCCCAGGTTCAACCTCCAACCATCATCTTGGAACCCTTTTAGGACTTCTAATGGCTACCTATGAGATGAATTATTTCAAAAAAGAATATCAGACCCAGGTTATAAAGAATGCTAAGGCTTTTGCAAGAGCATTGAAAGACAGGGGAATTAAAGTTGAGGGTGATGAGTCAGATGGCTTTACAGAGACCCATCAAGTCCTTATAAGGGTAAGGGAATTCGGGACAGGAGAAGAGATTGCAAGAAGGCTTGAGGAAAACAATATTATTACAAATTATCAGGCTCTTCCCGATGATGAGAGTTTTGTTGGTTCAAGTGGGATAAGGATGGGAGTTCAGGAGATGACAAGGTTTGGAATGAAGGAGAAGGATTTTGAGGAACTTGCGGAATTGATTGCTGACTGTATTAGAAAAAACATTAATGTCAAAGGGAAAGTTATTGAGTTCAGAAAGAGGTTTCTTAAAATGCAGTATTGCCTTCCTCCTGAAAAGGCTGTCCCCCTTGCAGTAAAGGTTTTCTCATCGATATTCCCTGATAGCTCATATTTAAATAGATTTTCTGAAACACTTCTATCCTTTATCTCTCAATCTAAGGAGTTTTAATAATGTCTCCATCTCCTATGGGAAAGTTTAAGTTCTCTTGTATAATTTTGCCTTTCTTTTTCATTTCTTCCATCCTTTTCTCCCAGAATTTACAGTTAAAAATTTCCGAAAATCCAGGGTTTGAAAGATTGGTTATTCAATCAGATGCACCCTTCGTATATGTTATGATGCCTGAGAGGGATTATCTTTCTATTAGTATTTCCAAAGGAGATTTTGATTTTAAAGAAAAGATATTTGGAAAGGAAATAATAAAAGGAGTTTCATGGGATAAAAATTCAAGGGAGTTAAAAATCTATTTTAACAAAAAAGATGTCAAATTTGTGAGCTTTACTTTAACAGATCCTTTCAGACTTGTCATAGATTTCTCAGAAAAATCAGGAAAAGAAACTCAAGAAGAAAGTTCCAATGTTGTGATTGAATCGGGAAAATATCCGAAAGAAACAAAAACCCTACAAAGGCGCTCTCCACAAATAATTGTGATTGATCCTGGGCACGGAGGGGAAGAGGATGGAGCAATAGGACCCAAGGGATTGAAGGAGAAAAATCTTGTTTTATCGATTTCTAAAAAACTTAAAAATATTATTGAGCAAAGGTCAGGTTTGAAAGTTTTCCTAACAAGAGATGGAGATCAGGCGAAGTCCCTTGATGAGAGAGTAAGCATTGCAAATAATCTAAAAGCTGACATTTTTATCTCAATTCATGCTAATGCCTCTGTTAGAAAGAATGCCAAAGGGGCTGAGACTTACTTTTTAAGCTTAAATGCAACGGATGAAGATGCGAGAAGACTATCCCAGATTGAAAATTTAGGTTCTGAGATTGAGGAGAATTCCGATCTAAAACTTATTCTCTGGGACATGGCACAGTCTGCTTTTCTGAAACAAAGTTCTATTCTTGCTGAATCAGTGCAGATGGAGTTGAATTCTCTTTTAAAAACTACGGATAGGGGGGTGAAGCAAGCTCCCTTTAAGGTATTGATGGGAGTTACAGCTCCAGCAATTCTTGTCGAGGTAGGTTTTTTAACAAACCCTGAAGAGGAAGGAATGCTATCTTCAGATTCCTTTCAGGAAAAAATTGCAGAAGCTATTTACAGAGGTATATTAAGATTTATAAGAGAGAGGGAGAAATATTGAAAAGACGGTTTTTCCTCTTTTCAGCTGGAATAATTTTTATTTTGATCCTCTTCTTTCTGTTTTTTATTTTTGTAATAAATAAAAAAGAGAAAATTTCTGAAGAAAGCACTTTCCAGCAAAAGCCAGCTCTACAGCAAGAGATGATGAAAACCGAGGAAACAATAAAAGTGCTAATTTT
>Ga0123519_10014185_pt1 | contig 11366 bp, 8 predicted proteins | sample YelNatPaOPRAMG02_FD_87396 | JGI IMG/M metagenome (GOLD analysis project Ga0123519, IMG submission 87396) | Hot spring microbial communities from Yellowstone National Park - Yellowstone National Park OP-RAMG-02 (version 2) | ecosystem: Environmental > Aquatic > Thermal springs > Hot (42-90C) ... | reverse complement strand
TGCCTTCTTCAGGTCTCATTGTAGGCACGTATCTCGTATACGCGTGCAGATTTGTCTCCATTTGTTTCCTTAACTTCAAGTCTGAGCTTCGAAGTGGTTACAGCATCGAAGCGATGTGTTCCTTAGCTTGTTCCGGACCCAAAATGAGGTTTGCAATACGAATGCAAATATTTATTAATAATAATTTGCATTTTTAATGCATGGAATCGCAAAACCCATGGTGGTACGATGAAATCGACAAGACTTATGAAGAATGGGTAAGAAAAGAAATTAGATGGATCCCACCCATTATAGAGCAATTCAATTTTGAACCTTTCTCCCTGAATTTCGTTGTGGGTCCAAGACAGGTTGGAAAAACTACCGCCTTGAAGATCTGGGTCCACAAGAGACTTTTGCCAAAGATGAATCCTAAATCTGTTTTCTACTTCTCGTGCGAAGAACTCACAGATTTCAGGGAACTAGGGGAGGTCTTAGATGATTATGTCAATTTCAAGAATGAGAATGGAATATCATTATCCTTTATCATCTTGGACGAAATAACATTCGTAGAAGATTGGCATAGGGCTCTCAAGATCAGGATCGATCAAGGTGTTTTCAAGAAGGATGTTATAGTGATAAGTGGCTCCGCTAGCCTAGAAATCCTAAAGCAAAAAGAATATTTTCCTGGTAGGAGAGGGAAAGGAAAAGATATCGTATTTTACCCCATGAGTTTTTCACAGTATGCAAGAGCGCTGAGGAACATCGAAGTTATGAGGAGAAGCCTGCCCGAGGTTGAGCGTGCTATGAAAGCTAACAAGGTTCACGAGGAGATCCTCAAGGATCTCTTCGACAAGTACTTGTCTACAGGAGGGTTCCCGCTATCGATAGAAGACATATACATGAGGGGCAAGGTATCTTTCGAAACTAGGAAGGTTTACATTGACTGGTTGAGGAATGATTTCGTAAAGTTGGGGAGGAATGAAAGTTACATGAAGGAAATCCTAGCCTACGTTGTTGGTGCTAGGCTTACGCCAATAAGCTGGTTAAGCGTGTCGAGGCAGACCTCGATCTCATCACCCCATACGGCGCAGGCATATTTGGAGGATCTCGAAAAACTGTTCGTGGTCAAGATCCTGAATTTTCTGGATCAGGATTCGAGGATCGCCTACAGGAAGAACAAGAAGATCCATGTCACCGATCCTTTCCTCTATGGGACGATTTGTGAGTTCACTCAAGCAAAAATCAATGAAGATGACATGCTCGAATCATTAGTAGCGACACACTTGGCCAGAAAATATCCCGTTTTCTATTGGAGAAATAAGACAGAAGTCGATGTGGTTGTTAAGGTTGATCAAAGGCAGATCGGTGTTGAAATAAAAACCAAATTTGGAAGCTGGACCAAGCCGAGACATTTAAGAGATGTGCATATAGTAACAAAGAAAGAGGCTCCTCTATTTTTGGCAAGTATTGATGTTTAGGAACCAAGCCATCTCGCTGCAGATTTAACCACAAATGACTGGGTAAGAGGGCATAGCGTATGCCAAATAGCTCGGTTCAAAATTGAAATATTCTGATTGCACGAGCTTTAACTGAACTTCATAGTAATCACTATCAAGATTCTTCAGAGAATAAATTGATTTGGATATTTTCTCAGTATACTGCTTAATGCTAACCACGTTCATGGGTTTTATGCCTCAGAAGGTGGAATGATCCTCATCGCCCTCTATATTGTAGTGTCGCTAGGGATCTCGTCGTACCCATATATCTGGAACTAGCTCCAGTTGTACCTAAGCTCGACCACGGTTTTTTCTTTAGGTTAGGTTATGCCAAGCCCTTTTCAACAGGGCCTCCAGCTCAAAGCTTGGATCGATTTGCTACTCCTCGATGGCTCTCGAGAAGTCCCTAATCAATGGAACAGCCACGATCAGGAGCTCAACAAGAATGTCTATCCATATATTTGTATCGCCGATAAATCAAAAATAACGGGATATGGTGTGGAAAATGTTATAAATAAAAAATTCTTTCAAAACCTATCAGGAAGATGCATTACCATTGATGGAGAATACTAAGGAGGATTTAGAAACTCTTCGACATAAAGTACCTTGGATTCCTATCGTTCTGATAATAGGCATCTCCTCATTTGCCGGGTCGGCTTTGTATTGCCTGCTGACGCCTTCAGGAAGTGTCATGCAGTGCAGCTACAATTGGGGCACAGGGGTTGGCACAAAGTTTACGATCTTGGCATTTGCTTTAATCACCTTTGCCTATCCTCTCCGAAAGATACTGAAGATCTCCGCTATCCACCTTAACTACATATATGCTGCTGGGACCACGATCTGTTACAATATCTTCTCCAACGAAATGGCTACACCGATAGGAATCTCCAGATCTGTTCTCTTCACCCCGCAGCCCATCAGAGAAATGATGGGGACATGGTGGTGGATGCCCTCTTACGAAACTATCGATACCATGATGGCTGGAGGGTCGCCAGTCAATTGGGGCGCGTGGGCTGGTTCGATCGTCTTCTTCACTACATTCAGCTACTGCCTGTTCATATTCACGAGTGGTCTCTCTCTTGTATTCAGGAGAAGATGGATCGACATCGAGAATATTCCTTTTCCATTGACCATCGCTGCGAATGAAGTTGTAAAGACTGTTGACGTGAATCGCTCCGCAGACAGGAAGGTTAGACCTTTCGTAATAGGGCTGATCCTTGGGATCCTCTTCGAGTTGCCAATCTTCCTGCAGGCTCTGTATCCGTGGTTTCCGGACATCTACATGTGGCGCGTCGATACCTGCCCCTCTGGCGTGTGGAGGGCACCGGCATCTGAGGCGTCGCCACTGGCGCAGATAGTGGGTCTGGCGATGGTAAGCAAGAGCCCAGTCTGGTTCGGCCTCTTCTTTCTAGCTCCCCTGTCTGTCTCGTTCAATGTGTGGTTTTGGTCATTAGTTATGATGATACTTGAGCAGATAGCATTCTCGATGGGTTACTATACTGGCATAACGGCGCAAGGAGGATGCTGCAGGGTGCTTGGGTTGGGTGGAGGGGCTTCCCTAACGCAGGGGGCACCTTTCTACTGGGGATACATGAGCACCATTGGTGGAACCATGGCGATCACGGCAATGATGCTCTACAGTTCCAGAGGCTACCTGCGTCAGACCATCAGGCAAGCCCTGTCTCGGAAGGCTGAGCATGTAGAAGAAGGGACCGATGTTGTCAGCTACAGATGTGCATACACGATCCTTATGGTGGGTGCCATCTCGATTATACTTTGGCTCATGTCTGCGGGAATCGACCTCCTTTCGGCCTTCTTCATACTTATATTCTCGATATTCATCGGCGGAATTGCAGGCTTCTACACATACTCTCACACTGGATTCTATGCGGCCAATAATTTGAGAGGCGGGCACTCATGGTTCCCACTCCTGCTGCGGTGGGGAGGCACCCTCCCTGATATGAGCCCAAACTTGAGGATGTCCGACTGGACGACTCAGGAGTTCACCAACGGAAATGTCCTTCTGGTCTTCCCAACGGCACAGATGATGGCCTTCAAGATGGCAAGCCTTACTGGAGCCAGCAATAGGAACACGTTTCTAGTATGCGTCGCAGCCATACTTGTCTCAACGCCCATAATCATAATGACAAGGATATGGATAACACAGATTTACGGAGCTAAAGTCGTCTGGGGTGGAACAAGCAGTTTTGAGAACTGCTGCACGGGCATGCAGTGGGTTGCGCCGCTGCCGCTGTTTGTTGAGTATGGAGCCATAGGTTTCGTGATAACATTTGCCTTTGCCATCCTCCATGCAAGGTTCGTCTGGTTCCCATTCGAGCCGATTGGATTCTTAATTGCGACATCAGTGGCTGGCAACTGGTATGGAGTGTGGTTCGCATTCCTAGTCTCTTGGCTGCTTAAAACAATAGTTCTCAGGGTCGGAGGCAGCAAGATTTATGAGAAATATGGAGTCCCAGTAGTTGGAGGCTTCCTTGCTGGAGATGTCATTGTGATAATTATTGGCAGCTTGGTGCTGACACTCAGATTCTTTGTACCCTTCTAGGCCAAGCTCCTTGTAATTCCACATCCGATATTTGTGGAAACGTACTATGTTTCAATTAGGATTTATGAGAAGCTTGGCTTGAACAATCCAGAGCAAAGGGCCGAGGAGTTCGTTGAGTGGCTCTACAGGTCGCCAAATATTACGCTGGAGGAGCCCTCCCTCGAACTGGCTCTTCTCGCCGGAAGAACGAAGAGGCGATTTGGTCTGGCTCTGACCGATGCATATGTCCTGGCTTCTGCAAAGATATGCCAAGGAAAGGCGGTTTTCAGGAGAAAAGAAAAGGAAATGCAGAAAAAACTGAGCGAAATCAAAAAAGGAATATGATGTCGTATTCCTCGAAGTTTAGAGAGATAAAATGATGAATTATAAAATGAACGTGAGCTGTCTAAATATCTAATGCGCAGCACTCCGGCCATTAGCGCGTGCAGATAATCATCTGGTTTATCATAAGTAAGTTGTCTGTGAGAGAGTTTCCTATCAGAATCAGTAAAACTATAAATATACGAAAATTGAAATAAACAAAAGGTTTAATCAAAATGCCATACTGGAAAGTCAAGATAACAGTTTTGAAGAGAACGTTCAATCAAGATGCGGTGGATGAGTGTGCCGATGGTCCTTGGGCGCCATGCTCGATGTTTAAGGACGGCCAGGAGTTTATAGTCGACGGTCTGTTTATGCCAGAAGGATTTTGTAGCTGGGCATGGGCAGACATAGAGAAGTTTGTGCAGGTTCTGGTCCATGACGGATACTTTGCAGGTTCCAAAAAAGGGATGACTGTTGCCAGCTGCACAGATGGTTATAGACCCGTAATCTTTAAACTGGAAAGAATAGAGCCAAAAGAATAGATGATTTATACAGACCAAATTTCTTCACAGTAGGCTTTTTCAGTAAACATCTACAATCTCTCTAATCTGAATATCACCACCAAGATCAACTTCACCTTCCGGTCAATCTCTCGATCGTAGGTCCTCCTCAGCTCTTCCAGAGATGCTGAATCGTATCGCCTACGATACCTATCGATGTTGATACTTAAGGATCTATCCTAAGTGTTTATAGTTAACTGGCCTGAACTGATTGAAGCAAGAGGCTAGGCCTCACGTTTTGATTCGAAGAGTCTAGAAATACATCCTATACGGCAGCATTGAACTGAAGGCAGGGAATTTTCCCAAGCGAATTGGCAGAGCGCCGGATTCTTCTCCCAGTCATGGCTGAGCAGAACCCCTTCTTCATTGATATGAGGCCAAGCCATACGAAATTCCAAAAGCATGTGTCTATATGTATGCAGGTCATCCTGTAAGAAGATGTCGATTTGGCCAAGTCGATTGAGCAAAGGTACAAGAAGTTCCATAGAATCGCCCTGTAAAAGTTCCCATCTACCTCGAAGGTAATCTGGAATCATCCACCCTGGCTTTAGCCCCCTAGGTATCGGATAGATTTCATCACTGGGCAATCTCGGATTGTTAGAGCCTCCTTCGAAGAAAGGAAGATCTATTGAGAAGAGTCTTCCTTCTCCATTATCATGTAGCCCCTTGAGAAGAAATGTTGTCGAAACTCCTTGCCCAACACCTGTTTCAACAATAATTTTTGGACGGTGCATTCTGGTCAGGAGGTAAAGTAAGATTGCTTGATTTCGGCTTGGCGCCCCAGGAGAACGGTGCATGGTACGGACGTATTCATTAACCTTCGATGCTATATCAATAACAAGGTCTTTTAGTTCCGTTTCTAACGATGTGATATTGGTTGATCCATGTCGAAGTGCTCCAAGAAACTGTTCAGGTTTAATTTCTCTTGGATAACTGGAGAGCCAAGCGTACCAAGGGCGAAATCCGTATAGAAGGAGCCAGCTTAATTTTAGGCCCTTCTTTATTTTTGTATGCAGCTCCTCTTGAGGTTGGCAAGCCAATTTAAGGCATTCACATATTGGCGAATAGGTTATATATTATCTTGTGTAGATACTGACTAATGAAATCAAATAATCTTGCTTTATTTGGGGGACAAAAAGCCGTAACACTACCCATACCTAGTTGGCCTCGCATAGCTGAGGAAGAGATCGCTGCGGTTGTGAAGCAGATGCTTGCTGGATCGTTATCTGAGGTCTTTAGAAGTGGAATAATAGCCGAGTTCGAGGATGCGTTTGCTAAGTACCAAGGCCGAAAATATGCCTTATCATTTTCCGATGGAACTGCAAGCATACATGCTGCAGTCTTTGCAGCTGGTGTAGGGCCTGGAGATGAGGTTCTTCAAACTTCCAACACCTGGATCTCTGCCATAAACGCCATCATGCACGGCAATGGAATACCGATTTTCTGCGACATTGTCCCTGACGGATTCACAATAGATCCAGATGAGATCAGGCGAAAGGCGGGACCGAGGACTAAAGCTGTGATCGTCACACATCTTTGGGGAGTACCAGCAGAGATGGACGAAGTCCTAGAAGCAGCGGAAGAAAAGAACTTAGTCGTCATAGAGGATTGCTCCCACGCTCACGGGGCGACCTATAAGGGCAAGAAGGTTGGGAGCATAGGCGATATGGGTTGCTTCAGCCTTCAAGCTAGCAAGTCCATAGTGGCTGGGGAAGGAGGGGTGATGGTTACTGATGAAAGACGCTTGTACGAGAGGGCGATGCTGCCAGGGCATCATGACGCAAGGCTGGGTCAAGAGTTGACCTTGGAAGAGACCAAGCGTTATGCAACGGCTGGCATGTACTGGAAATACAGGGCTTCACCAATTGGTATAGCCTTAGCTAACGCCCAGCTCAAGCATCTTGACGAGTGGACACGTAATAGACGTCAAAACAGAGAATACCTGAAGAAACAAATTGAAGATATAAAATTCATAGTCTGGCCCAAGATACCAAATTATGTAGAACTTGGATTTTATGGCACTCCAGTTTTTTACGATCAGAAGGCTGCTGATGGCATACCAAGGGACGTATTCATAAAGGCTATGTCTGCTGAAGGCGTGCCCTTATCGACGGGGTATAGGGTCTGGTACCTTGAGCCCCTATTCCAAGACCAGTTCTTCTATGGACGTGGTTGCCCGTGGTCCTGCCCGTATGCAGACCGGCACATAAAATATAATCCTGGTGATCTACCTAGGACAGAAGAACTGGCCCAGAAGACGATAATAATTCCTATGCAACATTTCATAAATCCATGCAAAGAAGTAATGGATCAATATGCAGAGGCATTCCATAAAGTTGCCAAAAATATAGGCAAGTTAGCATCGATACGAGTAGATTAGGGAAATTGATAGTTCCTTCATTCTAAACACTTTCTCGTGTATGGAGTTTTAACAATATGATCATCGATTGGAAATGAAGCCTAGAAGGGATAGAAGAATCTAATTGATCCCAATGTAACTCCGATAAGGTTGGCGATTGCTACTCCACCCATGAATCCTCCGACGACGGGTACACCATAGTTCTCATACAACCTGCTTCCACCTGCTCTAAGGACTATAGTCTTCACAACCCAAGCAGCTGTGAACGCAGACCACACTCCCATGTGTGCGCCTGATGCTGAAGCCACTATGACCAGACCTAGTGGATCGATAGGCCACCAAACGAACCTCGCACGTAGAAGGGATAAGGCAACTACTATGATGAAGCCAGCCGATCCATATAGAGCAAGTATTTGAGCTGGAGGCGTTCCGGCAAAAGCGCTGCCAATGCACCACATTTCTCCCGAGAGCTCACAACCTGCTGCAAGGTTCCCGAACGATAGGATTTTTGCGCCAAGTACATGCGATATCCAAGTCCTAGTAATAAATACAGCTGGAATAGCTAGAAGCCAGCATACAATCGTTACTTTGAGAACATTTTTGTTACTCATATTCGTAAGACTGCCCATCTTGAATGACATCATTGTCGTAAACAATCCATTCGAAGCTCCATTGTCGGGCACATCGGTCCAGTTTTCTGTGAGCCAATTACTCATGACGAAATTTTGGCTATGTGGTCGTGGACCAGCTCCCTCTGGGAATCGCAGAGTCATTGCCCATGAGCCCCAAGCTCCACCACATTCGTTGACTGTAGGAAATCCCGTATGAGCATAAATGTAGATGCTCGCGATCTGGTTCATGAAACATGTCACGAAAAATACTATAGATGCCGTTATGAAATCGATACCTGCTGAAAGCAAGAAACCGATGAGGACGAACACGCCTGCGATCGCGGTAAGGTATGCCGTCCTATAACTTGTCGCCTCATTTTTCTGCGTCTCGGAGAGTTCAGATGGCCTATTCAATGCAGCCTTGAGAGTTTCTTTTAGATAGCTTCTACTGTGATAGAATACCATTAATGTAATTGCGAATACCCCGCCTATCCCGCTAACCCAAGCCCAATAGAATGGAGGGCCAATATAAATGGCTGGAGGGTACCAGATTCTGGCGCACCCACCGCAAGTAAATATACCAGTATAGTATCCCATGACGTATGCTATCTGCTCTAGAATCATCATCGCCAATGTAAAGATCATCACACTGAATGAAACGCTTAATGGAGCTAGGAAGAACATTCCAAAGGCTATTGGGTCCTTGTTGTACAGGAAGAAGCCAACTACATTGTCTCCAATCAAATCGCCCGGGTGCACTTGATGTACTCCAGGGGGACAGGTATTAACGCGCCAATTGTATATGTCGGGAAACCATGGAAAGATGTTCGCCATGAATATTGGAACCTCAAAGACAAGACCTAAGAGGATGCCCAGAATGAATGGAGTCATATTCCGCTTCTCATTAGTCTGCGGAATTCTTCTGAGTATTTCGTAAGCTGAAAGAGTTAGTGGGAAGGGAAGCCTTTCGACATCGATCCAACGTTGCCTGAATACTAATGATATCCCTAGACCAAGGATGAAATTGGCGTAGAAAGCCCAAGACCAGAAGAATATTGAAGGAGCCCAAGCAACCCAATTGACTGGCATACCACCTGTCCTCATATTTAATATTTCTACCTTTGGGGGAATCCACCACCACTCCGATATAGGTGGGGTCAGTGCCCCCTCGCTATATAGCGCATACTGCGCCCACGATGCGGGAAACATGGGATTCTCGTTGCATCCTAGGGTCCAAGATGTCACCAACCCAGATATGTAAAGGCACGTGAGGAGTGTCGGGCTCATGTTGAACTTCCGGCGCAAAGGAAATGATAACATCAAGAAGAGAAATGAACCTACTGCTAGCATAGTTGTGTGGGACATAATGCCAAAGTTATACATGCACTGGAAAGCTCCACTGACTCCAGGACCTATCAAGGTGTAGACAATAGCTCCTATGAATGAGAAGACAACCGTAACAACCACAATAGGAATCCATCTTATCCTCTCTTCTTCTAGCTTCTCCATAATCCCCGATACCTTAGTCATCCATTTTTTTAATGATTAATAACGCTTGTGGTTTATGAGGCACATATATAGTCAAAAAATTAAATACCTTAATCCTGACCTAACAGATGGAGGTATCCATACGGCTATTCTAGCCATAAATGGTGGAAAACCGGTTCGAAGGAGACCCTTCCCCAAGTGGCCTGTTCATGATCAGCACGAGGTTAGTGCATTAACGAGAGTCGCGAGGAGTGGTAACTGGTCATACGTTGGCCCACTAGAGATCGAATTTGCCCAGAAATTTGCAAAGTTTCAGGACGCTGCCTACGGAATCTGTACGAATGGTGGCACTCAGGCTCTCGAAGTGGCCCTGAAGGCTACGGGCGTAGTCGCGGGAGACGAGGTGATCTTGCCAGCATTGACCTTCTATGCAAGCGCTGCAGCTGTGCTCTTCTGCAATGCGGTGCCAGTTTTAGTGGATGTCGACCCAGATACGTACTGCATCGACCCGAACGAAGTGGAGAAGGCCATAACTTCGAAGACGAAGGCGATAATGCCAGTTCACCTTGGGCACAGGATGGCGGACATGGACAGGATCATGAAGATAGCCGAGAGCCAAGGGCTTGTAGTTGTGGAAGATTGCGCCCATGCTCACGGAATGAAATGGAAGAACAGGGGTGCCGGTTCGATCGGACACGCTGCCGGATTCAGTTTCCAGCAGAGCAAGACCATGACATGTGGCGAAGGAGGCATAGTACTAACCAATAGTGCCGAGGTGAACGAGCTCTGCCATGCATATGTTAACTGCGGAAGGTTCGATCCCAAGTTTGCAGCAAAACCGAACCAAAAGCCCCCTCATAGGATCTTGGGCTATAACTACAGGATAACAGAGTTCCAGGCAGCAATACTCCTCGAACAGCTGAAAAGGATCGACGGACAGATCAAGAGGCGGGAGAGCAACTCATCCTACCTCAACAGGAAACTCGAAAAGGTCGGGCTCCTTCCCCTGAGGCGAGATGAGAGGCTAACCAGAGAGAACGGCTACTTCTATTCCTTCAAGTACAACAAGGAAGCATTCAATGGAGTGCACAGGGATGTTTTTGTGAAAGCAATGAATGCTGAGGGCATACCCATTTGGGGTGGTGGATTCATTCCACTCTATAGGGACGAATTGTTCTTCGCCGATCCTAGGTACTTCAAAGTATCTTATGACTATTCAAAGGTCAGATGTCCAGTTGCAGAGAAAGGGGTACAGGAGGAGATTGTCGCATTTGGTCATTCGGTGCTCCTTGGAACAAGAAAAGATATGGATGACATAGTGGAAGCTGCAACGAAGATAGCGCAGAATGTTGATGAACTTGGAAAACGCTGAGCCTTCAAATATACCAGAAACAGTAAAGTAACCAGAAGGTAGCTGACCTATTCCATCGAGCCAATTGTAGTACTTACCGATTTTTGAGTCTTCACCCACAAAAAGTTATGCTCAGATGGCCTTCGATATTCCTTTGGGAAGTCATATCCTAACAGGATACTTTCCATACTTTCTACCCACTTTAACCATAGCCAAACAATTTTTCAGCCTAACACCTGCAGCCCACGAATTGCTAGAAGATAGTATGTGCCCCCCTCCTGCGGATGCCTTCTCAATACAATCCTTTGTCTCTTCAACAACTTCATCTTCACTCTTCCTTACCAGGCTATCTACAGCAATATTACCCATCAATATGAGCCTATGGCCATATTTCGCCTTTATCTCTCCGATGTCAACTCCAGCCGATGGGTCAAGCGAATGAAGACCATCAACTATGCTAGCCAAGTCATTCATCAGGGGATTCACATTTCCATCTGTGTGCTTGATGAACTTAAGTTCCTTTGCATGCGCAGCATCGACCTGCTTTTTGAGGTTTGGAAATATTGTTTCCCTGAAGAAGTTTATCGGAGCCATCGGCCCTTTCATTTCGCAGTAATCTCCTCCGCTTACTACAAAGTCGGCACCAGCATCAGCTA
>Ga0123519_10014180_pt1 | contig 11369 bp, 9 predicted proteins | sample YelNatPaOPRAMG02_FD_87396 | JGI IMG/M metagenome (GOLD analysis project Ga0123519, IMG submission 87396) | Hot spring microbial communities from Yellowstone National Park - Yellowstone National Park OP-RAMG-02 (version 2) | ecosystem: Environmental > Aquatic > Thermal springs > Hot (42-90C) ... | reverse complement strand
TAAAGATACAACCTCCAAAAATAGCTGGCTGGCCATTCTTTTGAACTGGTTTCCCATACTGCTGCTGATCTTTTTCTGGTTTATGTTCATGCGCCAGATGCAGTCCGGCGGCAACAAAGCTCTGTCTTTTGGTAAGAGCCGGGCCAAGCTCTTCTCGCCCATGCAGAAAAAAATCACCTTTAAAGATGTAGCTGGAGTGGACGAAGCCAAAGTAGAACTTCAGGAAATCATTGAGTTTCTAAAAGACCCCAGAAAATTCCAGAGACTTGGCGGTCGTATTCCCAAGGGAGTGTTACTGGTAGGTGCCCCCGGTACGGGGAAAACCCTGCTGGCCAGAGCTGTAGCCGGCGAAGCCAACGTGCCCTTTTTCTCCATCAGCGGTTCAGATTTTGTGGAAATGTTCGTCGGCGTCGGTGCTTCCAGAGTCCGGGATCTCTTTGACCAGGCCAAAAAGCATGCACCCTGCCTTATTTTCATAGATGAAATTGATGCCGTCGGCCGGCAGAGAGGCGCCGGTCTGGGCGGTGGACACGATGAACGGGAACAAACCCTGAACCAGCTGCTGGTGGAAATGGACGGCTTTGACTCCAACGAAGGAATCATTGTCATCGCCGCCACTAACCGGCCAGACATACTTGATACCGCTCTGCTACGGCCAGGACGTTTTGACCGCAGGATTGTGGTCCCCATGCCAGATGTTAAGGGCCGGGAAGAAATTCTTATGGTTCATACCAGGAAAGTTCCCCTGTCTTCTGATGTAGAACTCAGGGTTATTGCCCGTTCTACTCCGGGATTTTCGGGAGCTGACCTGGCCAACCTGATAAACGAAGCTGCTCTTCTGGCGGCCCGAAAAGGACAAGACTCGGTGAACATGCACGACCTGGAAGAGGCCAAGGATAAAGTGTTGATGGGTGTAGAAAGAAAAAGCATGATCATCAGCGACGAAGATAAAAAGACTACGGCCTTTCACGAAGCTGGACATGCCCTGGTCGCTGCTCTGCTGCCAGAAGCCGACCCCATTCACAAGGTAACCATCATCCCCCGAGGCCTGGCCCTTGGAGTTACCCAGCAGCTACCTCTGTCTGACCGTTATACCTATACCAAAGATTATCTGGAAGCCCAGTTAGCTGTGCTTATGGCCGGTCGGATAACTGAGGAATTAATCCTGGGTAAAATCACCACCGGCGCCGCCAATGACCTGGAAAAAGCTACTGAGATAGCTCGCAAGATGGTCTGCCAGTGGGGCATGTCAGACCTTGGACCGCTTTCCTTCGGGGAAAGGGATGACCTGATTTTCCTCGGCCGGGAACTGGCCGCTCACAAGAACTTCAGCGAACACACCGCCCAAATGATAGACGCAGAGGTTAAAAAAATCATTGAGCGCTGCTACAACCGGGCCCGAAACTTAATTGAGACCAACCGGGATAAATTAGTCAAAATCGCCGAAGCCCTGTTGGAAAAAGAAATTCTTTCTTCAGACGAGATAAATGCTTTGATTAACGGTCAAAAGCCAGAAAAAAAAGAGGCTGGTTTGACCATAAGTCCGGATGAACTTTCTGAAGTTAAACAAACAGAATGATAAGATAAATATCTTGTGGCCTTTTAAATTTAAGGTTTAGTTTGTTTAAAGGGTAACAAATGACGGGGAATATAATAAGGGCCAAAGAAATCACTCCGCAGATGACCACCTACACTCTTGATATCCGGGGCCGGAAGGTAAAAATAGGCCCTGAACCCTGGATAATGGGCATTGTGAATATTACCCCTGATTCATTTTCTGATGGCGGCCAGTTCCTCGACCCGGAAAAAGCACTGGACCAGGCCTTAAGACTGGTTGAAGAAGGTGCTCGCCTCATTGACCTTGGTGGAGAAAGCACCAGGCCGGGTTCTACCGGAGTTTCTGAAGAAGAGGAAATAAAACGCATTCTGCCGGTGCTCAAAAAACTCCGTCCCAGAACAGAAGCCCTAATATCTGTGGATACCAGAAAAAGCCGGGTGGCCAGGTTGGCCCTGGAAGAAGGCGCTGACATCATCAATGACATCAGTGCTCTGCGCCAGGACCCGGAAATGGCCTCCGTAGTCGCTCAACATGAAGTACCCATCATCCTTATGCACATGCTGGGCACTCCTGAAACTATGCAATTAGCCCCAACATATGACAACCTGCTCTTTGACCTTAAACACTTTTTTCTGGACAGAATCCGGGCGGCTCGGGCCCAGGGAATAACCGAGGAGCGAATGATCATTGACCCCGGGATTGGCTTTGGCAAAACCTTGGAACATAACCTTGAGCTTATCAAGCATCTTGATTATTTTCTGGACCTTGGCAAACCGGTACTTCTTGGCCCGTCCCGCAAATCATTTATTGGCCTGCTTCTGCAGGAACCTCCGGCCAGCCGGCTGGAAGGAACCATCGTCTCCTGTCTGGTTGGCTACCTTAACGGAGCTGTAATTCTCAGGGTGCATGATGTGCTGGAATTAAAACGGGCTTTTCTGGTATTAGAATATCTTATCAACCTGAAAAAGGTGGCTGAATAACATGCTGGAAAATCTGCTGGTCATACTTGAACACATACAACTATCCGATGTCCTGGATATCATTCTGGTCGCGTTTATCCTTTACTCCATTTTCCTGCTCATAAAAGACACCAAAGCCTATCAACTGGCTCTGGGCATAATCCTGGTATTGTTATTTTTCCTGATTACCGACTGGGCTCACCTTTATGTTTCCAACCGAATCATCAAATCCTTTATCAATTACCTGATTATTGCCGTCATTGTCCTGTTCCAGGCTGAGCTCAGAAGATTTTTTACTGGAATTGGTTCCAGGACATTTCGCCGGCCGTTTAAAATGTATTCCCTGAAGGAAAAGCTGGAGGACCTTTGCCTGGCCGTAGAATACATGTCGCACAAAAAAATTGGAGCCCTGATTGCCATTGAAAAGAACATAGACCTTTCGCCTTATACCGAGCGCGGACAAACCGTCGAGGCCTTGCTTTCCAAGGATTTGCTGGTCAACATCTTTTTCCCCAAATCCCCACTGCATGATGGCGCAGTTATTATCAGAGGCAACAAAATTCTGGCTGCCGGTTGTCTTTTACCCCTACCCCAGACTCATACCCTGGGAGAGAATTTTTCCACCCGAACCAGACATCTGGCCGCTCTGGGCCTGGCTCAGGAAACAGACGCAGCCGTTATTGTAGTTTCTGAGCAGACTGGCGAAATCTCCCTGGCCACAGGCGGACAGATAGAAAAGATACAAAAAAAAGAAACCCTGCAGGAAAAACTAACCAGATACCTGAGGATAAAATAAGCTCATGATCAAAGATTTTTTTGTCAGAAACTGGGAATTAAAATTACTGGCTATTTTTCTGGCCCTGGTTCTCTGGATTCTGCTAATACCAGAAGAAAAAACTTTTGCAGAAAAAAACCTGACTGTCAGCCTGGAGCTGATCAACATTCCACCCGATGTAGAAGTAGTGGAAAAGCCAGAGACAACTATCAACCTGAAGGTGCGGGCCAGGAAAAGAATTATCAACCAATTAAACTCTGATGATTTCCTGGCTGAACTTGATTTAAGCAAAGCCAGTGTCTACCAGCAGGAATATCCTCTGGAAACCAGGATGGTTAAAACTCCGCCGGAAGTGGAAATCATAAGCGTTTCTCCGCCTTATATTCATGTAAAACTGGAAAAAACAAAGCGCCTGGAAATGGAAGTGGTGCCCTCTCTAATCGGGCGGCCGGCCGAGGGCTATCGCCTTGTCAAAGTTGAAGTCATCCCGGCCAAGGTTATGGTCAGCGGGCCGGAAAGTAAAGTCAAGACGCGTGATAAAGTCATCACCAGCCCGATTGATGCCACAAGCCTGACCGAACCCCAGACCATAGAAGTAGACCTTATCTTACCCAGGCCAGAGTTAAGATTATTGTCACCCTACCCCAGGGCCAAAGTGACCATAACCGTAGAAAAGAAAGAGAACGGAACAACCAACAAAGACAGCAAAAAAGGAGCCAGGGATAGCGATTATGATGGGTTCTGGAATCATTATTAAGAATATATATCATCATCCCCAAAGCCAAATTAAAAATTTTGTTCGGGACATCACTCATGCCTGAGTTATTTGGAACAGACGGTCTTAGAGGTAAAGCTGGCCAATTTCCGCTGGACGGACCATCTGTGTTTGTTCTCGGCCAGGCTTTGGCTGAGCTTTTTCTGGAAAAAAATCTCGTGCCCATGTTGGTTACCGGTCGTGATACCAGAGAATCTGGTAAATGGCTGGAAGAAGTTCTGCTGGGCGGTTTTATCTCATCTGGCGGACAGGCTGTTTCGGCTGGGGTCATACCTACTCCGGGGATTTCTTTTTTGGTAAGAACAAATGGTTTTTCTTCTGGCGTGGTTATCTCGGCCTCTCATAATCCCTATCAGGACAACGGCATTAAAATTTTCTCCGCCAAAGGCACCAAGATACCGGAAGATTGGGAAGAACAGCTGGAAAAGAAAATCCTGAAGGCTCGGGGGAAGAACCTGACCGTAAAACCAGCGACAGTGGCCTTTGAGGCCAGTCTTAAGCTGAAATACCTGGACCACCTCAGGCACCTTTTCTCGGCAGTCGGTATAAGAAAGTTGAAGCTGGTGCTGGATTGTGCTAACGGTGCCAGTTCAGATTTAGCGCCAGCTTTATTTCGTAGCCTCGGTTTTGAAGTTCTGGCCATAAACTTTCAGCCTGATGGCAAGAACATAAACAAAAAATGTGGTTCCCTTTACCCTGAGACTTTAAGAGAAGTGGTTAAAATGGAAAACGCTGACCTGGGCATAGCTTATGACGGAGATGCAGACCGGGTCATCTGGGTTGATGAACAAGGCCGTCTGCTCAACGGGGACCACACACTTTATGTCCAGGCTCAGAGCCTTAAGGAAAAAAACAGACTGAATAAAAACACCGTGGTAGCCACGATCATGAGCAACATGGGCTTGGAATTAGCTCTAGCCGAGCGCGGAATAAAGATGCTCAGAACCAAAGTTGGAGATAAGTACGTGCTGGAAGAAATGCTCCGGCAGGAGCTTAACCTCGGTGGAGAACAATCCGGCCATACCATTTTCCTGGACCAGGCCATTACTGGAGATGGCCTACTGACCTCCCTGAAAATGATTGAAGCCATGCAGGAAAAAAGGCAGAAAATTTCCGAGCTGGTAGAAGGTTTTAAGGAATTTCCTCAGGTATTGCTTAACGTAAGGGTCAGAGAAAAAATACCTTTTTCTGAATTGCCTGGTTATGATACGCTAGTACAGGAAGTTAAAGCAGAGTTAGCTAACGAAGGCCGTCTGGAAGTCCGCTACTCCGGCACCGAGCCCCTGGCTCGAATAATGATTGAAGGTCGGGACCAGGAAAAAATAGATAACCTGGCCAGGAGTCTGGCTGAGTTGATTAATAAACATCTTGGAGCCTGAAGAAGGCGAACTATTTCCATCCAGGAGGCATCTATGAGATTAGCCGTTAACATTGACCACGTAGCCACCTTGAGACAGGCCCGTAAAGCCAGCGAACCAGAACCAGTGCTGGCTGCTCTTCTGGCTGAACAGGCCGGAGCTCACGGCATTGTCTGCCATATCAGAGGCGACCGTCGCCACATCCAGGAAAGAGACCTGCGGCTTCTCCGACAAGTAATAAAAACCAGGCTAAACCTGGAGATGGCGGCCACCCCAGAAATGCTGGCCATCGCCCGAAAAATCAAGCCTGACCTGGTTTCTCTGGTGCCCGAAAGTCCAAATGAGGTCACAACTCAAGGCGGACTGGACGTCATAACTCACCAGAAAAATCTGACCGAGTTCATTCGCCAGCTTAAAAAAGCCGGTATCAGAGTGAGCATTTTTGTAGACGCAGAAGAAGATCAAATCAATGCCTGTCGGGAAGTGGGTGCAGACCTGGTGGAAATTAACACCGGGGAATACGCCGAAGCCCACAACGGAAAAGAAATGAAGCAAGAGCTCGAAAAAGTCAAAAAGGCTGCTTCTCTGTCCATCAATCTTGGACTTGAAGTGCACGCCGGTCACGGCCTGGATTACCATAATGTTAAGCCAATTGTTGAAATAAAAGAAATTTCAGAACTGAGTATCGGCTTTGCCATCATCGCCAGAGCCGTCCTGGTCGGATTACCTCAAGCTGTGAAGGAAATGGTCAGCCTGCTGGAAAAACGATAAGATGGGATACGAAAATCTGAGGATAAATTTTCCCCGGCTTCTTCGGGATTTAGAAGAACTGGGAAAAATCGGCCAGGATAAGCGAGGTGGAGTTTCCCGGCCTTCCTTCAGCCTGCCTGACTTTAAAGCCCGTCAATGGTTAAAAGACCGGATTGAGGAAGCAGGTCTTGTCTACCGACAGGATGGGGCCGGCAACATCTTCGGCACTTGGCCCGGCCGTGCCAGCCAGGTAGTTATGGCTGGTTCTCACCTGGACACAGTGATTAACGGTGGACAGTTTGATGGAGCTGTCGGAGTGCTGGCCGCTCTTGAATGTTTAAGGAGAATAAAAGAAGAAAACATTACCCCCGATAAAACCCTGGAATTAGCTTCTTTCACTGACGAAGAAGGGAATCTGGTTGGAGATTTTCTGGGCAGCCGGGCGTTTAGCGGCCAATTGCTGGTTGACAACCTGAAAAAAGCTCGCACGCAGTTTGGCCATCCCCTGGAAGAAATCCTGCAAAAAGCTGGACTCTCGCTGGACTCATTGGCTGAAGCTTCTAAGACCAGACCAGAACTGGCAGCCTTCCTGGAATTACACATAGAACAGGGGCCAGTACTCGAAGAAGAAGGGGTAGCCATTGGCCTGGTCAGTTCGATCGCCGGGAAAAGATACTACCAGGCTACTTTGGTCGGCCAGGCTGGACACGCCGGAACCATTCCAATGGAGGTTAGGCAGGACGCTTTTATCGGACTGGCTGATTTTGCCCTGCGCGCTCACCAGCTCGTCCTGAGAAAGTACGAGGATAACACCGTGACCATCGGTCGCGTGACACTGAAACCTGGTTCTTTCTCTGTGGTGCCGGGAGAAGCTGATTTTAGCCTGGACATGCGCAGCCAGGATGCTTTCTCTTTAAACCTCATGGAAGCTGAACTCATGAACCTGGCCCGAGAAGTGGCTTCCACCCGTGGTCTTTCCTTTTATCACCAGCTTGTTGACCGCACGGAACCAGTAAAAACAGAAGCCAGCCTCTTAAACTTACTGGAAAAGTTGTGCCAGCAACTTGGCTATGAATACAGGCTGATTCCGAGCGGAGCCGGACATGATGCCCAGATAATTTCTTCCATCTGTCCTTCTTCGGGAATGATTTTTATTCCCTCTGTTGATGGGCTGAGCCACGTGCCGGAAGAAGCCATCAACCCTGATGACCTGGAAAAAGGAGCGAACCTGCTTCTGCAGGCTATGCTACACCTGGCTTGTTGAATGATTCTTTATTTCTTCGGCCTTCAAAACCAGGATTTTTTCAATCTGCCTCTTCCCCCCGGAACACCTTTCTCATTTCCTTTATTAAAGCCCGGTGTTTTTTTTCGGCCAGCATCTTTTCCCGGGCTCTTTTCGACCTTTTTCTTTTTTGCCTCCTGATTTTTTCAATCCTCTGTTTTTCTTCAGTTTCTTTCCCCTGGAGCCTGGCTTCTAACTTTTCTACCAGGATGCGCCTGGCCAGAAAGCGGTTGAGGGCTTGACTTCGTTCTTTTTGGCATTTTACTTCCAGGCCCGTGGGCAGGTGTTTCAGGTAAACACAGGTGGCTGATTTGTTGACCTTCTGGCCACCTTTACCCTGAGAACGGATAAATTTTTCCTCCAGGTCAGATTCTTTGAGGCCTAACCTGGCCATTCTGTCCAGAAGGTCATTTTCTTTTTCTGGTCTTACTGGAAAAAGTCCCACGCTCGTTTACCTCTCTTTTTCCCGATGTTTATTTATTTTAATTCTAACAAAAAAAGCCTTTTGGTAATATACTTTCAGGAGATTTAGTCGTTTTCTGCCTGCCTTACCTCTTGAACACTTTTCCCTTTAATTTTACAATGGCTGTCCAAATTCTCTGAGGTCCTCTCCAATACATCTAATGACCCTGTCCATATCCTTTGCTTGATGCAGTTTCCGTTTGACCTCAGCTTAAGCTAAGGTTAAACTCTTAATCTTATTAAAAAAGAAGGAAAGGATTAGAAACATGAGGAATAAAGAAACAGGACTTAAAGAAAACTTAATCATTATCTTCATGGCCATTGTTCTGGTTTCAAGTCTTACCTTCGGCAGCCTGGCTCAGGCCAAGAAAAAAACCGCCAGCCAGTCAGCGCCGGTTAAAGACTTTTACCAGGAAACAATAGCCAAGGTACCAGCCAACTTGCTAACTGTAGCTGAGAGCAGTCAGTTTACGGCTACTTCTCTTTACCAGGACGTTCTCAACTTCATCAACGAACTACGTAAAATAAGTCCTAACCTGGTGGTAGAAAACATTGGCCGGACAGCTGAAGGCAGAGATATTCCCATGCTCATCCTGAGCCAACCGCCAGTTTTCACTCCTCAGGCCGCCCGGCAATTTAAAAAAACGGTTATTTACATCCAGGCCAACATCCACGCTGGAGAGGTGGAAGGAAAGGAAGCCACGTTGATGCTGGCCCGGGAAATTCTTTTAGCCGGTGAGCATCCCTACCTTAATAACCTGGTCATTCTGATAGTGCCCAACCTAAATGCTGACGGCAATGAAAAGATAAGCCCGGAAAACAGGCGCCAGCAGCCCGGCCCGGAAAAGGGCGTGGGCACGAGGCAAAATGCCCTCAACCAGGACCTCAACCGCGACGCCATCAAGCTGGAAAGCCCGGAGATGAGGGCGGTGGTGGAAAAGATTCTCAACCGCTGGGATCCGGCCCTGGTGATAGACTGTCATACGACCGACGGCGCTTATCACCAGGAAACAGTGACCTATTCCTGGCCGGTAAACCCCAACTCTGACCGTCAGCTTCTTCTTTACCAGAGGGACACCATGCTCCCAGCGATCGTCAAAGGTTTGAAGGAAAAATACCAGACCCTGGCTGCGCCTTACGGCATGTTCCGTGACTGGCGGGATCCGGCCAAAGGCTGGGAAACTTTTGAACCCCAGCCCCGCTATTTCACCAATTACGCTGGCATTCGCAACCGGTTATCCATCCTGGATGAAAACTACGTTCATGCCGATTACCGAACCAGGGTTATCAGCTGTTATTATTTTCTTAAATCCATCCTTGATTACTGCAGCCAGAAAACTCCGGAAATCCAGAAATTAATAGAAGAGGCTGACCGGCAGACAATCCTTAAAGGGTTAAACCCGCAGGGACAGAGTTTTGCTCTGGATTTTGAGCTTAAAGCCCTGCCCAACCCGATAACGATTAACACCTATGAAATGGAGGCAATGGAAAGACTTGGTGGTGGATTTCCCCAGCTTAAACCAACTGACCGGCTTAAACCAGTAACAGTTCCCTACTTCGCTGATTACGTTCCTAAAAAAACAACAACTCTGCCCTATGCTTATCTGATTAATGTCCCTGACCCAACTATAAAAGAAAAACTACTGGCCCACGGCTTACTGGTGGAAAAGCTGACCTCGGAAGTGAACTTAGAAGTGGAAGTTTTCCTGCCCAAAGAAATTAAAGCCAGCGACCGACCCTTTCAGGGGCACCGGCTGAACCAGGTACAGGGAGAATACAAAACTGAAAACAGAAAATTTCAGCCAGGAACTATTCTGGTCAGAACCGCTCAACCACTTGGCTACCTGGCCGCTTACCTACTCGAGCCTGAAAGTGATGATGGTCTGGTAGTCTGGAATTTCCTGGATAAATACATATTCGGCCAATGGCAGCGCGGCTTTTCTGAACTTCCGGTTTATCGCCTTCTCTCTGCAGTTAACATCCCAACCGTGAAATTGAGTGATTAGAAAAAAATTTTGAGGCCAGTAATTCCTGGCGGAGAGGAGATTATTTCTTTTTCTTTTCTTTAGCCAAGGATTTGACTTTTTTTGACGTTTCTGGCCGAACTTCCTTCTTCTCTTTCAGGGGTTTTTCTTTCTCGGCTTTTTCCTTGGCTTTTTCCTTTTTCCGGGGAGAAATCAGGTACTTGCCGCAATTCTCGCAAACATAGATGTCATTGCTTTCTTCAATGGCCGAAGCCATCTGAGTTGAGACACTCATGTTGCAGCTCCGACAAACACCATCTATCACTTCAGCTACCGCATACCCGTACCGGTCCATCAGCAGGTCAAAACGAGCCAGGAGGGACTGGTCAAGCTCTTCCCGGATTAAATTCCGGTGTTTAAGCAATTCATCCAGTTTTTCCTTGGGAGCCCTTCTAATTTTAATTTCAATGTCCTGCAATTTTTTCAAAAGGCTGGCCCGGTTGATAATTTTATCTTCCCTGGGAAAAGAAAAATGAATTTCGGAAAGGACGCTGTACAGCTCGTTTTTATCCTGGGTCATGAACAGCCGCTCCCGGTTTTCTGGCCTGATCAGAAAACTAGCCAGACCGGCAAAAAGATGGTTGAATAAACCAGGAATGGTCGGGTTCCAGACCACCAGGATGATCAGGTTAACCGGGAGTCCATCTGGAGCCTCAAAATCAAGACCTTCAGTGGAACGACCAACAGCTACAGCAATTTCCTTTTCGGTATCAACCCGGGCATGAGGAACGGCGATACCATGGCCCAGAGCTGTTGATTCAAGGTTCTCGCGGTCAATAATTCTGGTGAGCGTCAGGTTCTTGTTGCTTATTAATTTCTGCTTGACCAGACTGTCCAGAAGCTCTTCAATGGCCGAAAGTCTTTCTTTACTTTTAAGTTCAAAGATTATTTGGTTGGGCTTAAGAAATTCACTGAAAGAAGTTTCTCTTAGGTTCATGTTCATCTTGATTCTATCATAAAAAACAAGATTTTCAACTAAGTTCCAGGCGAATTTTCTGGCCGGTGAAAAGAGCTGGTCGGCTTAAACTGGGGAAGTTTTTCCTGCTGGCCCAGTAGCTCAATTATTTCCCTGGCCCAGCGCAAAATCTGCAGAGCCCCGCGGAGGTCCCAGTCAGCCTGCACCTCGTCCGTTACTTGATGATAAAATTTCTTCTGGTATTCCTCTGATTTTCTTATTATCTTATCCGGGTCAGCCCCTCGGGCTACCACTCCTTCGTGCAGCCAGACAGCTGGAATTCCGCGGCGGGCAAAACTTAGCTGGTCCGAACGAAAGAAAAAGCCATAATTGCCGCCCCTTTCCGGGATGTAGCGCAGACCAATTCGTCCGGCTGCCTGACGACAAATTTCATCCAGGTCTGAATGACTGGCACCTATGGCATAGACATCTTCTGTTTCGCCCCAGACGTTGGTCATCTCAAAATTAAGG
>Ga0123519_10014179_pt1 | contig 11371 bp, 9 predicted proteins | sample YelNatPaOPRAMG02_FD_87396 | JGI IMG/M metagenome (GOLD analysis project Ga0123519, IMG submission 87396) | Hot spring microbial communities from Yellowstone National Park - Yellowstone National Park OP-RAMG-02 (version 2) | ecosystem: Environmental > Aquatic > Thermal springs > Hot (42-90C) ... | reverse complement strand
GGGCAGTGAGATGGTGAACTGCCCGCACCTGACCGAGCGTATTTTGCGAGAATTTATCCCCCAATTATCTTGTAGTTTGCTGTAAACTGTACACTGTTCACTGTAAACTGTAAATACGAACAGTTTTCAGTAAGTATTTACATATTTACAATTGGGAGAATAGATGAGTAGAAAAGTAAAGAGAGTTCTTTTTCGTCTTTATCCGAGTAGAGAAAAATTAACAGTATATGAGTTGAAAACAATTTTAAGAGGTGCTGATGAATTAATTTTCAAAGGAGGGAGAGGGCTATTAGCAAAAATACTTAAAGGTTCCAAGGATAAAGACATAAAAGAAAAGAAGTTGCAAAATTGTCCTGTATATGGTTCTTTCAAAAATTTAACTTTAAAAGAAATTGTAGAAAAAATAGATAAAGCGATTGTTGATGGCTACTTATCAATAGAATATGATTATAGACTTCCACTTTTAGTTTTTACAGAGAAAGGATGGGAAATTGAAAAAGATACTTTTACTGATGAACTTTTAAAAGGGTTTGACAAAATGATAGAAAAAGGTCCACCTTATGACATGCTTTATTTAAAAGACAGAAACAGACAAATGATTCTTTTACTTTTAGATAAAGTAGCGGCTACTAAAAATCCTAAATATATTCCCTTACTTGAAGCATGGAGGAAGATTGATTATAGAAAAGTAAGAGAAAAAATAAACTGGGTAATAGCGCAGATTACTAAACCAAAGTAAGAAAATATGAAACTAAAAGGTAAAGTTTGGAAATTTGGAGACAATATAAATACAGATGATATAATTTCTGCAAGATATTTAAATACAACTGATGAAAAACAACTTGCTTCTTATTGCATGGAAACAATAAGACCTGATTTTGTAAAGATAGTAAAAAAAGGAGATATAATTGTTGCTGGTGAAAATTTTGGTTGTGGTAGTAGCAGAGAACATGCTCCTATTGCAATAAAAGGATGTGGAATATCTGTTGTTATAGCAAAAAGTTTTGCAAGAATTTTTTTAAGAAATTCTATAAACATAGGATTACCTGTTATTGAATTAAATCAAACCGAAGAAATAAAAGAAGGAGATACTCTTAAAATTGATTTTGAAGAAGGTATAATTGAAAATTTAGAAAATAATAAAATTTATAAATTTTCAAAATATCCTGAATTTTTACAGGAAATTATAAAAAATGGAGGATTGATGAAATGGATAAAAAGAAAATATATAAAATTGGAGTAATACCTGGAGATGGTATTGGCCCTGAAATTATTCAAGAAGGATTAAAAGTTCTAAAAGTAGTTTCAGAAAAATATGAGTTTAATTTAGATTTTATTTATTACGATTTTGGAGGAGATAGATACTTAAAAACAGGAGAAACCCTTCCTGATTCTGCAATTGAAGAGTTTAAAAAACTGGATGCAATTTATTTAGGAGCAGTTGGCCACCCTGATGTTCCACCTGGAATTTTAGAAAAAGGAATCCTTCTGAAAATAAGATTTGAACTTGACCAATATATAAACTTAAGACCTGTAAAACTTTATCCCGGGGTATGGTGTCCTTTAAAAGATAAAACACCACAGGATATAGATTATGTTGTAATAAGAGAAAATACAGAAGGAGCATACTGTGGAATAGGAGGGAATTTCAAAAAAGGCACAAAAGATGAAATAGCAACCCAATTGGATTTAAACACAAGAAAAGGCGTTGAAAGATGTATAAGATATGCTTTTTCTTTTGTAGAAAAAAGAAATAGAAAAAAAACATTAACAGTTGTTGACAAAGCGAATGTTTTGACTTATTCAGGTGATTTATGGAGAAGGGTAGCCCAGGAGATAGGGAAAGAATATCCTTCTATAAAACTTGATTTTGCTTTTGTAGATGCAACATGTATGTGGATGGTAAAAAATCCTGAGTGGTTTGATGTTATTGTCACAAATAATATGTTTGGAGATATTATTACTGATTTAGGTGCAATCACACAAGGAGGTCTTGGAATAGCAGCAGGAGGAAATATTAATCCTGAAGGAGTAAGTATGTTTGAACCAATACATGGTTCTGCACCAAAATATAAAGGGAAAAATGTCGTTTCTCCAATAGCAACAATTTCCGCAGGAGGTATGATGCTTGAAATACTTGGGGAAGAAAAAGCATCGTTAACAATTGAAAGAGCAATAATGAAAGCCACAGGAGAAGGTTTTATCAAAAGTCTTGAAGCAGGAAAAATGGGGATGAGCACTTCTGAAGTAGGAGATTTAATTGCAAAATTTGTAGAAGAGATATAGCCCCACTTAAATTAAATACTGGTTCAAAGATTCTTCTTTAGTACATAAATTCCAGATGCCTCAAGTTTCTCTACTCGCTGGAATTACTCCGCTTTTTCTCAATTCCTAACTTCGCTTTATTCAACTCCTCCAAAGATCTCCGGTGGTAGGACTCGAACCTACAACCTTGCGGTTAACAGCCGCTTGCTCCACCGTTGAGCTACACCGGAATAGAAATTATTTTAACATAGATTTTTAATTTTTACTACTTTTTACAGGTAGAACAATTTGTGGATTTACAAGTAGAACAGGAAGAAGATGATGAACTTGTAGAACTTAATCCTTTTTCTTCTTTTTCTCTCCTTTTGTATTCTTCGCTTCTATATTCAGTAGTATAAAAACCAGGCCCTTTAAAAATTATACCTCCTCCTATACCAATCAATCTTCTAACTTTACCTTTACAATTAGGACATTTTTTAATTGGTTCTTCTGTCATTTTTTGAAATTTTTCAAATCTATATCCACATTTTTCACATTCATATTCATATGTTGGCATTTTTCCCTCCTATTTCGTAAATACTTACTAAACACTGTTCGTATTTACAGTTTACAATGGACTACAAACTATGTACTATGTACTAACCCCTATATACTGTCTTAACATAACGGGCTTCACTGAGGATTTACCCTATTTCTATTTAACAATATACATCAGGGTGCTTCTCCAAGATACTCTAAGGTACTCACCAGTTCTTATTTAATTAGATTATTTTAACTATTTATAAGTTTCATTGTTCTAATGTTTTTAAAAAAAATTTTGTTGTTTCAGAAATTGCATTTTTTTCAGAGTATTCTGTAGTAAAGGTGTGTCCTCCTTTTTTGAAAACAATCAGTTCACAGAAATTTGAATTTTTATGAAATGTTTTGAAGTAAGCAAGAGAGTGATTTAGAAATAATGTTGAATCATCTTCTGTATGAATTATTAAAACATTTCCTCTATAATTTTCAGCATATTTTAATGGTTTTATTTTATCCAGTGTGTCCAGAAAATCTTTTCCAAGATAGTGTCCTGTCCCGGTTAAATAAGTTTTTCCGTATTTTTCTATTTTTTTTCTCATTTTTACTGGTAAAAATTTCTTAATTCTATCAGGGTAGGCGAGGGGGGACCAAAGGCAGAGAGAAATTACATTTTTAAATTTTGAAGATATACAAACTGCTGGAACTGTTCCCATAGAAAGACCCAAGACCCCAATTCTATTTCTATCAACTCCTTTTTGTTCTGTTAAAAATTCAATGGATTTTTCAGCATCAGAAATTTCTGTTTCAAGAGTCATTTCTTCAAATCTGCCTTCACTATCACCAGACCCGCGAAAATCAATCCTTAAAACATAAATACCTTTTTTTGAAATTTCTCTCGCAAGTTTTGTAAATATAAAATGGCTTTCTGATTTATTCCCTGTAAAACCATGGTATAAAATAATACCAGGAGATTGTTTTTTATTATTTTCAGGAATATGAAGAATCCCTACAATTTGTTTATTTTTATTTTTAAAAGTTATTGGTTTTTCCATACTGGTGGATTTTAATTCATAATATAATTTTTAATGGTCAATTCCATACCAACAGTTAAGAATTTCCCCCAAATAAATTCTATGATAATCACCAGATTTATATACTTGTTTTCTTATTTTTTCGTTAATAAATTCAGGCATTAAATCAATTTTTGCAATAACTTTACATTCAAAATTTATAATAGATCCCTTTATAATAGGCACTTTAACATACTTTGATTTCAACATATTTAAACCTGTGTTTTGGAACTTATCCTCTTGTCTCCCTGAAATACTTCCACAATAAGTAACAATTTCCTTATATTCATCATCAACAATATTAATTGTAAATTCACCTGTTTCTTCAATTAAAGAATATGTATATCTTGATGGCCTAAGAAGGATTGAAAAAATAGGTTTACCCCATATAATTCCAATATTTCCCCACCCTATTGCCATAAGATTTGGTTTTTCATTTTTATCAATAGTACAAAGCAAAGTTCTACTTTCCTCAAGTCCCTTTATTGCTTTTTCCAATATTTTTAAATACTGAATTTCTGATTTCATTGGTCTATTTTCTCTATTACTTCTTCTGGTATAATTTCCTCAAGACATTTCCTTTTTTCACAATACTTTCTTTTTTCTTTTATACATGGATTACAACCAACTTGTTTAAAAATTATTTTTACTATTTTACCTCTTGGACCCCATATTAAAGGAGAAGTTGGCCCAAAAATCGCAAATGTTTTTATACCAAATGCTCCTGCTAAATGAGTTATACCTGAATCATTTCCAAGATATATTCTTGTATTTTGGAATATCTCAATAAGTTTATCAAAATTAGGTAAAATTATCAAGTCCTCTATAGCCACATTCCTTTTCCAAAAATGAATCTGGTTTTCTTCTCCTTCTCCCAATAGAATTAAAACTTTATTATTTTTTGAAAAATGTCTGAATACTGTAAGAAAATTCTCTACAGGCCAATTTTTGTATTTACTTCCGCTTCCAGGATGTATTAAAAAGTATTCTTCATTCTTATTATTTATTTGAATATATGGGACTGTTTCTATTTCTGAAAAAAATTTTTTTATAGGCGAAATAAGGTAATCAGTAATATGCATATTTAATTTATCGTTTTGAATAGGATGAAAAACAATTTTCCTACAATCAGCAATTTTTTTTAAGTTTTTTGAAAAAATTTCATTTTGATGTGTATATGAAAGAATAAAATCAAATCCTTTTAAAAAATCAATATCAATTTTTATCTCTGGAGAAAATAACTCTAAAAATATAGTTCCATCCAATGGGAGAAAAGAATCAATACAATTTAGTTTTTTAAGAAATTCAACATAATCTCTTCTTCCAGCAACTGTTATTTTATATCCATTTTTTCTAAAAGTTTGAAATACAGGCAATGTTAAAATTAGGTCTCCTAAACTACCATTTCTTATAATAAGAACCTTTTTCATTCAATTATCTTTTTTAATATATATTTACAGAGAATATCTGTGCCTTCAGAATTTGGAAAATTTTGATATATTTTTTCTCCTATTTGAAAAAATTTTTCCCATTCAGGTATTTCTGTGTAAAGTTTATTAAGATTTATGAAAAGAATTCCTCTTGAAATCGCAATGGATTCTAAAGCAGAAGCATAAGGAGAAAACATTTTTAAAAAAGGAAGAGAAGGGAAGGGTGAAAAAAGAATTATTTTTTTTGTACATTTTCTTAAAATGTATATTATAGCATCAGTACTTTTTGCCCATTCTTCAACTGGGGTTTTTTTTAAGAGAGTATCAAGAGAAGGAAATAGAAAAAACAAGTCATATTTTTTTTCGTCTGTAGAAAAATTTTTTAAAATAAAAGAAAAATTTGAAAGAATATGGTAAGAAATTTCATCAGGGAGTTTGAATATTTCAATCTCTGTATCTATACCATTTTCTAATAATAATTTCTTTAATTTTTCCTCCATCCCAATGGGAAAATTCCCAATAATTCCTATTTTAAGATGGTTTTCCTTTTGGAGTTTTTCTTCTTTAATTTCAAATTCAGGAATGATACATACTAAAAAATTCCCATTTTCATCTTTTAAAAAAGGACCTTCAACTATCAAATTCTTTATTTTATCAACAGGACAAAATGAAATTTTTCTTCCAATAATTCTTATATTCTCTAAAAAAATTTCAATTTCTTCATCCTGTTTTTCTTTTTCTACTGTAAAATTGAAATATAAAATAGAACTATTGTCTTCTCTTGGGAATAGAACAAATTTTTTCCTCTCAGACATAAATTTTGTATTCACTTGGAGTGGAATAGGAGTAAGATTTGTTATTTTGAAAGAGATTTGAGATTCTTCTTTAGGATAAAGAAAATTAGAATATGGTAAAATATTTAAGTTAATTTTTACTTCCAGTGGTTTTTGATTGAATAAAAAAATCTCTTTTTGAAAGATATCTTCTTGTCCTTCTTCGTTTTTCACTTTTAACATTATATTTATCCTATCTTTCTTTTCCATTGCTAAAGAAAGAGTTTCACCAGAATAATTTTTACCATCTATCACCCAATTATAAAATTTTGCTCCGGAAGAAACAGAACCATCAAAATTAAGTAAATAAATATCCTTTTTATCAACTCTTAAAAGAGGGGAAATATTATAAATAAAATATGCACTCAAAAATTTGTTTTTTTCTTCCATTTTTATAATTTTTGTTTTCAGTGGAACTTCTCCAATTGAAGTTCTATCCCAGTAACATATTCCTCCATAGTTGTAAAACCCTATTCCTGTAATTTCTTGTTTTTTAATCTCTTTAAGTGGTATTTCAATTCTTGTCCATTTCCCTCCAGAAGGTAATTTTCCCATATTTATTTTCTTTATGTTCTTCCATTTTATAATATCTTTTCCCCATGAAAAGAAAAAAGTTTCATTACTGGTTTGTATTTTTATCATTATCTCTTCAGGAATCTCTTTTTCATCAAGAAAAACATACTGAAGAAGTTTATCTGAAAGTTTAAATTTTACAGGGATTATTGATGTTGAATGAAAAAAGTTTTTTTTATTTAATCCAGCATGAGAAAAATCGCCTGATATTTTAGGATATCCTTTCCATATCCAAAATCCAGATGTTTTAGCAAAAGGGGGAAGAAAATCATCAAGAAGTAATTGACCTGGATTTTTACATTTCAATTCAGTTTCAATTTTAAATGAATCTTTATTGCCATAATAAACTTTGTATATATTTGAATCAGTTGTTTCAAATAAAATATCAACTTTTTCTTTATCAATCTTTCTTATAAAAAAGTAAACAGGTTTTTCTCTTTCATCAAAAATTCTTATATCTGCTCCATCTTCTTTTATGCTACCTTTCAAAGGCAAAACTACAGAAGCAACTTTCTGGAATTCTTTAAGTTCTTTTTCTTCTATCTCAACTGTAACACAATAGTTCCAATCTCCGCACCATCCATAACAAATCCATAAGAAACAAAAAAATAAGAAAATAAAATTTTTCATTTCTTAATTTTTATAGCAATATCTTTTTCAAATTCAGGAAGAATCATTACTCCTGGTAAATTTTCTGTTGTAGAATAAACCATTTCTCCTTTATAGGTATCCCAGAATTCAATTTTATATTTTCCAGGGAATAAACCCTTTACATTTAATTTTGCTCCTTTTATTTTTTCAAATTTCTCTTTAAATATCAATGTATCAAATAACTTTTTATCATATACCCAAAAATATCCTTCTATATTATTCTGTATCCCTATAACATCAACTTGGTTTTTATCTATAGAAGAACTTTCAACAATAGCATTTGAAAGTTGCAACTCTTTTCCTATTCTGTCTATATTTTTTAAAAAATTTGAAAGCGATTTATAATGATAGTAAAGATTATAATTATCAATAAATGGCCACCACCAGAAAAGAGCAGTACCAAACATAGGAGTTAAAGAAGATGCCCATATTCCTGCATGAAGATTGTTTTCAAGAGTAGTTTTATTTTTCCCAACTCCAAATTCGTTTATCATTATAGGTTTTTCAAAAGATTTTCTTTGTAAATAAAAATTTTTTATTGCAGAAACTACAGCAGAATTATAGGCATTCCCAACAATTGTTTCTAATTCCGGAATTATCCATATATAAGGGTCAGATGAAATTCTACAATAGTGAGTAGTAATTAAGTGTTTCCATGGGTCAATAGATTTAAGATAGGGTACAATTCTTTTATGCCAGTTTCTAACCTTTTCAGTATCATAATAACCTGTAAGGTCAATTTCATTCCATAATTCCCAAAAAACAATATTTGGTGAATACGCCCATCTACTTACAATATATCTAAGCCGATTTTTAAAAAACTTTTCTGCCTTCTCATTTATAAAAAACTCATCAGGAGACAAAAGAAAACCGCCATTTAAAATATTATAAGGATTATCCCACCATTCAGCATCAGGATTGATACTGAATTGTCCATGATTAATAAGTGTAAGAATCAAATATATATCATTTTTATTGGCAAGTTCAAGCAAATAATCAAGTTTCCAGGAATTTTCAAGATTATATTTACCAAGACCTTCATAGGTGGAGGAATAAGAAGGATTCCATTCTATCCCAACCCACCATGGCGCCATCCAAATCCTTGTATAATTTTCTGAATTTTCATGCATTTTAGGGAAATATCTATCATAACTAAAAGTTCCTTCTCCTTTTTTTACTTCAAAATCATAGGGATATGGTTCTCTTGTATCGTCAGAAGAACGGATTGAATGTCCTACTGGATAGAAAAAATCTCCATTATCAAAAGAAAGATATTTTTTATCTTTTTTGTTCCATTTTATAAATCCTTTTTTCTCTCCTTTTATTACTTCAAAATCTCCTGCATTCACAGAAAAATTATCTCCTTTCCAGTTAACCTGAATTTCGTATCTATACTTTCCTATTTCTATAGGAGTGAACCTTATTTTCCATTCTTTTTTTCCATAAGGGAAAAGGATTTCTCCATTTTCATCTATATACCTTATATAATTTTGAGAAAAAAAAGCAGGAATGACTATTTTTTCTCCAGAAGGAGAATTAAAAACACCTTTTATATCAATAATTTCAGGGTCAAACGGATTTTGAAAAACAATAGGTAAATCAAAACTTATTTCAAATTTCTCAAATTGTTTTATATGGGAAGAATTAACTCTATAATTATAAAGAAAAAATTGATTTTCTTTTTCTGGAAGAATAGAGAAACAATCAAGATAAATTAAACCTGTATATTCTTCTGGGAAAAAAAACTTTATCCCAAATTCTTTTATTTTCTGTCTAACATAACCATCCCAGCCAAGTAGGTGAAACTTTGATTTCCAAATTTCAGATTCATCAGTTAAATCCAGTGTTATTTTTTTCTCTTCTCCTCTTCGTAAAAAAAATGATGATGTCTCAAACCAGTTCCACTCTTTATCTTTTATATAACAAATAAAATTTACAGGAATTTTTGATTCTTCAGGTAAATAAATATAAAAAGAAAGAAATTTTACATCAGCCCAATCAAAATCACCTGTTCTTTTTATCCATACTTCTTTTTTTTGGTTAATTTTTACCACAAGAGATTTGTTTCCATTGAATGCATAATTTTGAGAAACTTCTACTATTTGTTTATCTGTTACACTTTCCCAACCTTCTGGATTCTCTTCAAAATCAAAAATTATTTCACAGTTTAAAATTTTTCCAATAATAAATACAAACATAAGGAAAGAAAATTTTTTCATCTTGATTCAAACTTTTCTTCTAATTCATAAATGGTCTCTTCTTCAAATACTATTTTTTCAATATAACTTTTTGGAATAGAATAAATTTGGTAAGTTATATCTGAAGCATCTTGAAAATTTATTTTATCTATTATTTTTTTCTCTTCAACCTCTTTTATATTTTTTTGGGTAATTCTTATTTTAGGATAGTAAAAAGAAAGATTAGGTGGAACAACTGCTTCTATTTCAAATTTCCATAAACCTTCTTTTAAATTATTATATACAAAATTTCCTGGAATTTCTGAATAATCCTGTTGAGGCAATACCTTTTCTATTTTTCCGACTATCCTTGAGAAAAAAATTTCCATTTTCCAACCAGAAGATGGAAGAAAAACTTGAACTGTAATTTTGGAAGAGGCACTTTCAGTTAAAAAATCCCTTTTTATTTCAATATTTTCAGCAATACTCTCTTTATATGGAAATATTATTCTAATAGGTTCCTTCTTTTTCCATATTTCATTAGAAGAATTGAGTTCCATTTCATAATGAATAACAAATTTATTATTATTTTTCATTACTATATTAAATGGTTCAATAGAAGATGGTTCTCTTTCTGAAACAATATCTATTTTAACTGGATATTTTTTCTTTTCTGAAGAAAAAGGGAATAGAAATAACTCTTTAGATTCCTGGAAAAGACAAATAGTATCTTTTTTTAGAGAAAAAGCATTTGTACTGAAAAGTTTTTTATTAGAAATAATAGGAATTAAAGTAAACTCTTTATCCTCATTTTCTATTTTTATCTCTTTATAATTTTTCAATACTTCATAAGTTTGCTCTTTAATTGATGGATTTTTTGCTTTTTCATTCAATAATTTAAGAATTTCAATTCCATCTCTGTCTTTTCCTCCCAAAAGATATAACTTTGCAAGTTGAAGTTTTACATATTCATCGTCTTTCCTTTCAGAAAGATAACTTTGAAGAATATTTATTGCTTTTTCATAATTTTTTATGTTTTCATACCATTTTGCAATGGTAGGGAAAAGATATATTTGTTTGTTATCTTCTTCAATGATTTTTTCATAAATTTCTATTGCTTTTTCATAATTAAAAAGTTTTTCCGCATAAATTTCTGCCTTTTTTTTCATAATTTCTCTTTTGAATTTGCTTTCAGGATTTTTTTCAATAAACTCATCATAAATTTTTATTTTTTCTTCATATAATTCTTCTGTCTCCGGTGTATCTATAAATTTTAAATCTGTAGATAATATAAAAAACTGGTAAAACTGAGGAATATCAGGATTGTTTAAAAGGATTTCATTAACTAATTTTTCAACATCTTTCTTGATTAATTTCTGTTCTTCTACTTTTAATGATTGACAATACTGGAAAAGTGTTTTTATTGCCCAGTCAATCCATTTTGAAGAAGGATATTCTTTAATATAATTCATTAAAAACTTTATCGGGATATTACCTTTCCTTCCAAGTATATCTCTTCCTAAGAAAAAACCAAATTCTCCATCTGTTTTAAGTTTTTTCTCAACATCTTTTATTAATAAAAAACCTTCTTCATAATTTTCATTTATCATACAATCATATATACTTAATAAAAAACCTGTTATTTCATCTTTCTCAAAACTCCTTTTAATTTCTGCCCACTCTATTGGTCCTTCAATTATTTCAGATAAATAATAAATACTTGAAAGTTTTGTTCTCCAGTTTATTTTGTCTTTTTTAAGTATTTCAAGAAAATATTTTTTTGCTTCATTATTATTCTCTAAATTGTAATTGCATATTCCTATTTTTTCCAATATCTCTATATTTTCGGAATT
>Ga0123519_10014176_pt1 | contig 11372 bp, 7 predicted proteins | sample YelNatPaOPRAMG02_FD_87396 | JGI IMG/M metagenome (GOLD analysis project Ga0123519, IMG submission 87396) | Hot spring microbial communities from Yellowstone National Park - Yellowstone National Park OP-RAMG-02 (version 2) | ecosystem: Environmental > Aquatic > Thermal springs > Hot (42-90C) ... | reverse complement strand
GCGTTTCATTTGCGACTCTTAATATAGGCTGGATTGTTGGCTATGTGAATGGTGGGACTGATAAATGGAAAGGGGTTATCTGGAAGACTACAGATGGTGGTCAATCATGGAGCCAACAGACGAATATTCAGCCTCCTCTTCCAATCCCGACTCCTTTTCTTAAAGTTCAGGCGCTGGATGAGAGAGTTGTCTGGGTCTCGTGCGGAAATGGGTATGTACTGAAAACTACTGACGGTGGGGCTACATGGAATGTTTATAGACCTGGAGGTAGTGACGTGCGCCGCTCTGGCTGGTGGTATGGATTGTGCGCCTTTAGTCAAAATCTTGCCTGGGTTGCCGGTGACCAGACTTACCGCGTTTATCAAACAACAGATGGAGGGGTTAACTGGATTGAGCATGAACCGGGAAGACAAATTTATCCACCGGATACATCTCTCGTCTATTTCGATATACATCCAGGGTCAGAAAACGATGATATATACCTTGTTGGGTCAAATGGAAAAATGGTCAAGACGACTGATGGTGGTGGAATATGGAATTGGGAATATGTGGACAATGGGATAGGACATTACCAGTGGTGGAAAGCATGTACTCGTAAAGGTGATTATCGCGGCAAACCTAATATTTTTGTTGGGACGAATACGGTAAGAAAATGGCCATATGTTGGACATGGTAGTTTTAATAGATATCCATCTTATGATTTGAACGATGTAGCTTATATTAATGAAGGAGATGCCGAGTGGTGTGTTGCAGTTGGAACTCCACGCTATACTATTAGTGGTGAACCAAGAAGAAATATTCGATTCTGGTATGAGTACTTCGGCGACCCTGATTTTGAAATAACGGAACTCGATGCAGAGGATGGACAGGATAATGTAACAATAAGATTAGAAGTATATAGAAATCGTAGTTCAGCTCCAGATACTCTAAGAGTCCAAATATGGCGAAGTCCGTGCAAGGAAGATATAAATGGTGGATGGATGTATCGTCGAGCAGATAATGTATTACTTACCGGTCTCGTAGTAGGAAGAAATGTCAGGAACATCACATATCAACCGCCAAATTCATTGAACTATTTCTACTGCGTAACACAATATCATACCGAAGAGTATCCCGAGTATAGTCCTAATTGTGATAGTGCCAGAGCATGGGAACTTCCTTGGCCCGGCATTCCATCTGACCCCTCTAATTTGACCGTGACCGATTTTCCAAATGACCATGGAAATAAAGTATTGCTTAATTGGCAAGGAACAGCTCCATATCATCTTATTTGTAAAGAACTGGACGACGATCATGTCTGGGTTGAACCCAAATGGGTTAGAGCAAGACCATATCATGGTGAATTGTACTATATGCGAGAAGGAACTTCTCAAGTTGTTAGAGTTACAACCGGAAAGGAATATGAGTACTGGGTTTATGGTTATAACCCACAAACTGAAGCTAAATCAGCGGGACGGACTCACAGAGAAGAAGGAACTGCAATAGATAATCTTACTCCGCCACAGGTATTTATCAGAGAGGGTTATTACAATCCTACACTGGATGCAGCAGTATTGCATTGGGATGCGGTTACGACTGATACTCTAACTGGTGAGCCTAATCTCGGCGGTTATTGGGTTTGTCCTGTAACTAGCCAGGATGCGAGAATTAACCACCCTGCACCAATTTATCGGAACTACTATATCGAAAAAGTACCGGAGGGTTTTCCCCGGGGCAGTAATTGGGGGTTCAAGGTCCAGGCAATGGACCGGTCGGGAAATAGAGGTCCATGGCAACAGGATTATTACTTTATTTATATCCCAGGTTACCATCAGACTTCCTCATCGTTTGCTACCGCTTTTAATCAAGGCAGGCATCTGGCGAGATTTCCTGAAACGAAAGAATTGCATATCGTCTATGAAACAGAAGGCAAGATTATGTATTCTTATTCAAAAGACAACGGAGAACATTGGATAAAAGAAGAACTCGGCAATGGCTACTTCCCCAGCATCGGACTTGACCAAAAAGGCTACCCTTGGATAGCCTACTGGCAAGGCGGCGATATAATCTGCAAAGTGAAAAAGTCAGACGGTTCTTGGAAGGAAAGAATCGTTTATGATGGCAACGATACCTGTTGGGCAGGACCACCAGCAATCGCGATGGGCACAATTCCTGAAGGTATTTCTCCAGCACCTTTCGCCTACATCACCTATCCAGTCTACGAAGGCGAGGAAATGCCGGAGATGCCCGCACCAGGTCCTTATCCGAGTTACTATAACTGTATTAAACTAAGCATCCTTGATACGGTTAATATCGCTCATTACTTAATTGACGAAGGCAATGCGGATAATCCAGTGAGCGACCCGGCAGTAGCAGTTACGCCAGCTGATTTATTGCATCTGGTCTGGCAAAAAGGTGATGAAATCTATTATACGACGAACTATGATAAAATCAGTTACGATAACTGGCAATCTGCCCAAATACAGGAAAAAATGAATCTATCCGAGAGTCCGCAAGTTCAATCCCAACACCCGTTCATTGAAAGTTACGGCGACCGGGTATTTGCGGTTTGGCAAGAAGGCGAGCCCGGCGAAATTCTTAGAAGGACAAGAGACTTAACCGAAGGTAGCATTGCTTGGAAGCCAAAGGAAAATATCAGTCAAAGTCCGGACCGAGAATCCGATTATCCAGTCTTAGCGACTTCTGATGTTGTAGTTTATCAAGAGAAGACGGATGATAAGAACGATGAGATATTTGCCTGGATTAAAGGCGATTATGTTAACCTGAGTGAAACGGAGAAGCCATCCAAGTTTCCTCATATTGTCATAGAGCCACCATCTCCGCTTGAGCCAGAAATTGTGATTGATGCAATCTGGACCGAAGAAATCACACCCGATACGCTTTATGAGGTGAAATTCAAGCGGTATCGGCACCCAACTATGCCAGATGGTTTTGGTGAATATATTTCAGTTTCGATTGGTGATAGTGTTGCTTCACCTTATTGTGAACAGCGCGATGGTTATATTGACTATGGTGAATTCACTTGTGATTACAGCACTTCTTCGCTTATTTACAATATTCCCTATCTTCACCCAAAATCCAATTACCTGTTAAGAGCCGTGATTTATAAAGAAGGTGGAAGGCGATGGGAAGAAGAGGTATATGTTGACACCAATTTTGTCACCGAGATTATCTATGAGCCGAGTATTCCTGAGACGGTTCGAGTTCTCATTCCAAAAGAAACTTATGAGAATGACTTTGCGATTGGAAAAGAGATTGAAAAAATCATAGGTTCTTATGCTATGATTGCTGATTTGAAGATTTATGAGATTAGCCTACCTGATTCGGGCGGCGGTGGTCCACAGAGTGCTGGCAAAGGCAGGATAACGAGAACTGTCCTTTATCAGAATGACCCGAACCCCTTTAAAGCAACCACGGAAATTTCATTCTCCTTAGCCAAAGAAGGTAATGTATCCCTTTCAATCTTTGATGTCTCCGGTAGATTGGTAAGAAGCCTAATAGACAAGCGACTGAAACCCGATAACTATTGCTTGCGATGGGATGGCAAAGATGACAGGAACCGAAGGTTGGGTCAAGGCATCTATTTCTATCGTCTCCAGACTGAAGACCTCAAGGCGACAAAAAAGATGGTCTTATTGAAATAGGCATTGGCTAATTAGGTACCGTCCCGAACTCAATTGATGTTCGGGGCGTTTTTTATTTTAAGCCTGCCTACGAGCCAGCCTCCCAGGTCGCCTACGGGGCAACTCCCGAACCAACTCTCGAACCAGCTCCCCAGCCAACCTACTAGGCTACTTAGGAGGCTACCTCCTAAGCGGTACCTCCTCCCAAAGCACAAATTGGCATAAGTGACTAATATACAAGATGATAGGCGAAAAAATTGGTCAATTTAAACATTACTTATAAGTAATATTTTTCCGGCGCGAAATACCAAAAATTTGGACCATTTGGGTTAACTGGGAATGTGCAGAAATGCCAGCCGTCTAAACCGGTCAAGCCTCAACGCAATTTTAACGAATAACAATCTTATTTTTATACCTTATCTTTGCCATAATTAACTCAACAAAATAGACACCCGAATTCAACCGACTTAAATCAATATCAAACCTTTCCGTATTTTCTAAGACATCAAAGACAATCTTTATTTTCCCAGCAATGTCATAAATTTTAATTTTAATCTTTTCGTTGGTTTTGGGTAATCGGAATTGACCAATTCGATAAGTTGGATTGGGTATAACCAAAAAATTCGCTTTATTCATTTTTTCTTCAGTAATGCCAATACTTATTGGCTGGGCTAATGAGGCAACTGTCGCAACCGATGCCTTAATCACTTCTGTGCAAAAATCAAGACTATTAAACCCGCCACCAATGGTATCGCCGATTGTATGATAATGAGGATTATTCACATTCAAATTTTCTCGGCAGTGGATTGCCGGATAACCATATTGATTAAATGAGGCATGGTCAGAACGGGGTCGGTCAATTATTTGACGCTGGGTCTTAAGTTGGGTGTAGGTATCGGCGCAGGCAATAAAATAATCAACCAAAGGTGCGCAATTTGGGTTTTCCGGCTTACCAATAATTGAGGCAGAATCACGATTGGGTAAAGAATAGGCAACCATATCAACATTAATGACACCGATAATGCTGTCACCGCGATTCCGTGCTTGGCTAGCATAGTAATTACTACCAATCAGTCCTTGTTCTTCGCCGCAAAAGGCAATAAATCTTATGGAATAATTGAAATTATAGTCTTGCATTACCCTTGCCGCTTCCAAGACACTACTTGCCCCACTACCATTATCATCCGCACCGGGGGCAAAGGTATAAGGACTACCTGATGTGCAATCAAAGTGACCACAGATGACCGTATAGATACTTTCGGGATAAATTTGTCCGCGCTTGATCCCAATCACATTTGGAGCATAAGTTGGACTGAATTCCTGCCAATAGACTGAATCCAAACCATAACCCTCTAATTTTTCTTTAATGTAATTGGCACAGGCACGTGCCGAATCCGTAGTTGAATAACGGGTTTGAAAACTAACTAAGCGCCTCACCAGACCAAAGACCGAATCAGCACTTACTCGGTCAACAATTGCTTGAATAGTCGGGTCATAAACGACCGGTGGCAAGGCTATTTTCGCTCGGTTATAAACTGATGGTGTAAAATTGATTTTTCTCAGTTCAACTCTTTCTTGTAATAACCGGTTTAGTTCAGCCGGGGTTGAAACCCGAATAATGAAAAAATCTTGGTTAACAAAAATTACCTTATCCAGTCCTAAGGCGGACTCTGCCTCAGTCAGCCAGGCAAAATAATATTCACCAGTGCAAAGTGAATCAAGGACAGTATAATTTAATTGCAATTCGTCAAGTTTTTCAATGTCTTGCTGGTTGACTTTGGCAAAGATATTTTTATCATAATCAGCAATTTGACTAATCCCAAGATTGAGCAATGTCTCAAGTTCAATCTTGCTAACAATTTTAACCAGTTTTTCCTGACCAAGGGTGGGGTGGGAAGCTGTTATCGGATTAAAACTATAAAGAAATGTCACTAAAGAAAAATAGACGAACATCCGGTTACCGTGATAACGAATAACAGATTTTTGGTCAATTTGCATTGGTTAATAAAAGACAACTCGGGCTTTAGGTTTTAGTGAATAATAAATCACTTTCAAGTCTTCGGGTTTAAAAATTATCGCATTGTGACGAACCAAGTCCTTTGGTAAATCAGGATGGAAAGGTCCGTGAATTAAAAGGTTTTCGCCCAAATATAGGGCGTATTCACCAAGACCATTTTTGATAATCCGTTTTGTGGTATCGGTTGGTATACTTTCGCCTAAAAGTTCATAATAAAAATCCGGTAAGACAAAATGAGTTGACTCTTGTTTCGCTAATATCTGTAAGATACCACTGGGCAGATAACTTTTTTCACTCAATTCGGGCAAAAGCCAAACCGAAAAACTCATCTCTTGAATAACCTTATCTTCAATTTTTAACCAAGCCTGTCGGGTCTTGCGCTCTAATACCAAGTAACATTCCGCCTCATCGGTCAAACCTTTTTTCAGTTGGAGTAATTTTATCTCCTGGTCAATTTTTTGGATATGAGTATTCAAACTCTCATTCTTAAGAAAATACACCTCATTCGTTTTATTCAATCGTTCCGCTTCGTTCGCAATCACCTTTTTGATAACCGCATCGGTAAGCCGCACCAAGGCAATTGTGAAAATTACGGTTGATATTACAAATATCTTTTTCATTTACCAAAAATATAGACCTTATCGCCCAATGCTAAAGAGTCGTAGAGTGTCTTTATCCCTTCTTTGGATAAACGAATGCAACCGTGTGATACCCTTTGCCCTAAAAGATGCTCGTAGGGTGTGCCGTGAAGCATAATCCCACCACCTAAGTCTAAGGCATAATCGCCTAAGATTCCCCGCACTAATCGTTTTGGTGAATGCGGCGGCGGAATTGATTCCTTTGCCTCCAAGAATGCCCAGTCGGGTTTATACCAAATTGGGTCTTTTATCTTGCGTAGGATGCGTAAAACCCCGGTCGGCGTCTCAAACACCCATCGCTTTCCCCAGGGTGCGACTAAGGTATCACCCCTACCCACTGAAATTGGGAATTCATTGATGGTTAAATCCTGCCTTTTTAGTAGCAAGGTATTGTTCAGTAAATTAACTACCGCATAAATATTCGGTTCTTCTTTTGCTTGTGATGCAAGGGAAGCCACCGCCAATTCGTCTTCTTTGAATCTAATCTTCTGGATTAATTTGGCGTAGGTTAAAAAAAGTGCCTTTTGTTGTTGGCGTGCCTGAAAAATTCTTAAACTTTGATTTATTACATCAAACTTAACCGCTTCGCTAAAGGGCAAAAGAACTTCAGCAAAGAAGAAAACAAGAAAGGCGATAATGAAAAAAAATAAAGTGAGCAAAACCTGCTTACGAATTTTAGCCGAATCGGCCATAAACGACTTTAGCAAAACGGAGAAGATTGACTTGAAATATGATTCTTATCAATAACTAATCGCTATTTAACCTGAAATTTCTGGACAAAAACCGCAGGCTCGGCACCACCATAATCAACTGTCACCACTGCGGTATAACTTCCTGGCTCAAGGGGTTTATCATAATCCTGTTCCATTTTGGCAATACCACCAGGCAGGACCGCAACTGGAAACCCTTTCATCCCAAACACACCGACCGGCTCGGATTTCGGTTCACCAATATACTTCAAATCACCCCGCGTCGTCACTTTCGGTAAATAAGCGAGTTCAACCTTTACTTTTGGTTTTAAGTGAATATTGCCTAAATTTTTAAAATAGACCGTAAAAGTAGGCGGGTTACCCTTGGAAACTTCAACCTTGGTGACTTCACCCTTTTTCTCGGCAGTTCCTGGAATGGTAAGGATAATTGGCACTTGGACTGGAGTTGGTAAGTCAGTTTCTTTGGCACTCAAAAGCATCGCCTCCATATTGATACAGGCATAACGGCCGCCGGGGATTGTATCCGGTATTTTTGCGACCACCTTCATTGTCTTTGTTGCACCAGGCGCAAGTTCAAAATCCTTTGGTTCAATCGTCAACCAATCAATACAGGAAAATCGGCTGTCACCAGAATCAGTAGCAACTATATCGCCATTCTCATCATATTGCAGGTATTTTAACTTGGTCTTTACCTTGACTACTTCATTTTCTTCATTGGTAATTGTTAAGACCTGGGTTCGGTAACTATTAGGTGGACTAAATATTTCAATAATTCCTCTACCGACATTAAGTCCAATAGTTGAAGTTGAAATAAATGAACGGTCCTTGGCGATAATCTTGCGCGCCACGGTAAATGGTAATCGGCCGATGGCTGGAGAGACACCACCATAATTGAGCACGGCTTCAAGAACATAATCACCAGGTAGTGGTCGTTTTATGACCGAGACAAATTTCACTTTGGCTTCAGGTAAGACCATCCCGCGCCCAGCACCAAGCGGAACCTCGCGCAACCGTTTTCCTTTCCGGTCAGTAAGCACAAGCCTACCTTTGGCTTTAATATGCATATCCCCCCGGTTATGCACGATTGCCTTAACGACTAAGGCATTTTTTGCCGCATCCTTTAAGAGTAAAGAATATTCCCTGTCTTCTTGGGCTGGGATAATCTCAATTCCTTCTATTGCTACATTTTTTGGTCTTGGAGTCAGGGTGCTTTTAATCGTAACTTCTAATTGAACCGGAATCCGAAAATGAAATACCACCCCAGCCCCCGCCTCATCTGGTCCGAAGGGGGTTACTTTAGGAAGTAAGGCAAAGACGATTGAGGCATAGCGTCCACCGCTCACTTTGGGCGGTGCCTTCACCTCAAATGAAATCTCTTTACCTTGTTTTGGACCTAAAGTGAGTTCCATACTATCCGGTTTTATCCAATCCGCACAGGAATATTTACTTGTTCCCTTGTCAATAACTCTATAATTACCGGCTTCGGTCTCAAAGACATCAGCGGTCACAATCCGAAACCGACTGGTATCTTTCTCATTCTCATTAACCAAAAGGACTTGAAATGTCCTTCGGGCACCAGGGGCTAATTCAAGTTCAACCAATTGGGGTGTGACAGTAAAGGTGGCTTGACCAAACCCCTTAGAGAAGACCGCTGATAAGATAATTAGTAACCTGGCAATATTAAAACCTTTTTTAATTTTATCCATTTTTCTCCTTTCAAAGATGTTTTTTCGATTTTTCGTAGGGCAAAGCTTTGCCGACAATCCTTAGCAAACCAAAGTCTGCCCTACAAAACAGTATAAACCTTTAAATCGTTTTGTCAACCTTTAATTTTTCTTTGGGGATATTCTTTTCTAAGAAGAATTGATTTTAAAACGCATTCATTTATGATTCAAAATTTTTCAAACAAGGAAACAGTAGGAGTCGCCATTATTTAATTATAGAAAGTAGCCGGTTTGTGGATCAATCCACGGCTTAATCAGTTTTAGCTCAATCGTCACTGTGCCTTCATCCGAATATTCACAAGCGCTGTTGCAATTAGTCACATGAATCATATTCCACAATTTGAATGAGAGACCGTCGTGTAAATCCTGTGAATCAGTAAGGTGCCAAACATAGTTATTCAAACTATCCGCTGGGATCCATACCGCATTTGTCTTGGGTGGCGGAACATTAAATTCGCCCCACGCATACCAAACCTCAATGTATGGGTCAATTGAAGTCGGATTGTATAAGTTGCTGAATCCGCTGAAAGTAATATCTACATCGTAGTTACTCTTGATCCAGAAGGTAATACAATCGGTTGCATACCAACCATCGGTCTGGCAGAGATTAGCACCAACCTTACGAACCTTCCATTTCCATTCGGTACCGCTGATTGACCATTCAATCCATTGTGCCATTGACACATTGGTTGAGAGCGTAAATGACCAGTATCTTTTGTTGCACGCACCGCCAGTTGATATTGGGACCATGCTCTTGCCAGTGCCTGCGGATTACCCGCTGCTTGATACACCCAAGTTCCTGAGCAAGGTGGGTCTTCGTACCAAGTATCCAGTTCACCCGCAAGCGCGATGACTGCTAAAACCGCAACTAAGAGTCCGATTTTTTTCATTCTGTTTCACCTCCTTCCATTTTAATCTCTCTTCTCTTACAATGACCGGGTACTCGCACCCAAAATCAATGAAAGAAAAGAGGCAATGAAGAATAATAAATAAGGGACGGCTCTCCACTGTCCCCTTGTTTGAAATACTGAATCTTTTGCTTAATCCGCCAAAGGCGAAAAAAAAGTCTCTTGCCATTTAATGTAACCCCAATTGCCTTTCACTACTTAAAAGTTCAGGTTCTATCCATTCGCTAACACCGGATAACACGAAGGTGATTGTTGGTTTATTCCAATATTCGCCGGCTTTTATATTATCCGTAACTTCAATCATACACCATAGGTTCCAATTTGTATTGCCAATTGGTGCCGGGATTAGAAAATCAGCAAAATTGAGCATATTGGCAGGAATCCAAGTATTACTCCTTGGCGGTGGTGGCGCACTTTGGGATATTGCATAATAAGTTTTAATTTGAATATCAGAATTTGGGACACTGAGGTTGCCAAAACCATTAAAATCGACTAAAACATCGTAAGGTGATTGGACCCGACAATCTAAGACCTGAGCAGCAAAAACACCTGTTCTTCTAACCCGCCAATTCCATTCGGTCGCACTCAATTCAACCGCTAACGAACTTAAGAGTGCACTATCTGATTTTCCTTCAGGTAGGAAAGGTCGTGGCATAACTCTTAACCCAAAATTCCGATTAACTTGCTCTAAAGAATTTTCTAAAACAGCATTCTTCTCCGTATTTTGGTTATTCAAAATGATTTGTGAATCAGTTGCATAACCAGAAACTGTAATTGCGAAGATTAGGAAGATTCGCCAGACCAGCGAGTTCATCTTACTCTTATTAACTCCTTTCTCTTAAGGTGCATAAGTATATCAAAAACTATGATGTTGTCAAGCAAAAAGTTGCAAAATTTTGGTAATAGTTTGCCAATTGCTATCCCTTTAATTTTTCATCACTTAAATCCAAAAATCCCCTTTTTTGGATTTTAACTGCTTTTTTATCATTACAAGGTTTCTCGTTTTTTATCTCATTGATAATAACCGGTATTAGGATTTATCCAGGGTTTTATGCATTTTAGGGCTAAAGTTACTGTTGCACCATTTGGGTCTGAGTATTCGCAAGCGCTATTGCAGTTAGTCACATGAATCATATTCCAAAGTTTGAATGAGAGTCCATTATGTAAATCTTGTGAATCAGTAAGGTGCCAAACATAGTTATTCAAACTATCCGCTGGAATCCATACCGCATTGGTCTTGGGTGGCGGAACATTAAATTCGCCCCACGCATACCATACCTCAATGTATGGGTCAATTGAACTCGGATTGTATAAGTCGTCGAATCCGCTGAAGGTAATATCTACATCGTAGTTACTCTTGATCCAGAAGGTAATACAATCAGTTGCATACCAACCATCGGTCTGGCAAAGATTAGCACCAACTTTGCGAACCTTCCATTTCCATTCGGTACCGCTGATTGACCATTCAACCCATTGTGCCATTGATGCCGAATTACGAAAATTGAAGGAATAGAAACGCCGATTACAGGCGCCACCGATGCTACCGGACTTCCAAGCTCGGGCTAAGGCTTGCCGATTACCTGAACCTTGAAATATCCAAGTACCTGAACAGGGTGGGTCTTCATACCAAGTGTTGCATTCATTACAGTCATTTTGTGCCCAAATCAAAGCAAAGGGCAGGAGTAATATAATTAGAGTGATAACCTTTTTCATCTCACGCCTCCTTTTTTCTACTCAATTTTCTCTCTTTTT
>Ga0123519_10014175_pt1 | contig 11374 bp, 8 predicted proteins | sample YelNatPaOPRAMG02_FD_87396 | JGI IMG/M metagenome (GOLD analysis project Ga0123519, IMG submission 87396) | Hot spring microbial communities from Yellowstone National Park - Yellowstone National Park OP-RAMG-02 (version 2) | ecosystem: Environmental > Aquatic > Thermal springs > Hot (42-90C) ... | reverse complement strand
CACAAGTCCATCACGAGGGGGGCTCCCTGGAGCAGCCTGCTGAACCCAAATCCACTCAGGAGATCACGGCGCAGGCGGCGCAGGCAGTAGAAGCACAGGCGCAGCCCCCCTCACCTCCAATTCAAGGCCCAGCCCAGGAGTGCGCCACTGCAGTGGGCAGTTTCGGAAGCGAGCAGTATGAAATATCAACTTCAGTCAGCGAGGAAGCAGTGGACAACAAGATAAAGAACATAGACGAAGTGATCGGGCTCGCAGCCACCAGCATAGGAAAAGAGGTCGGGGCAAACTGCATCGTCTCTGTAGAGAGAAAGCCTAACATTTCAGGAGCGGATGACAACTGCCTGGATGTGGAAGTTGTAATTTTCAGGAAGGGAAGAAACAACTCCTACAAAAAGGTGGCATACAGGACCAAGATGAAGAAGATGCTTCAGGGCTCAATAATCCCTGTAAAGGAGCTTCTCACAGAGGCAATAAAAAAAGAATACATAAAAAAGGGCGATAGGGTAGTATGCGTTGAAAATGAGAGCATAGGCCTTGGCTATAAGGGCATGCTCTTCATCTTCGATGTGGACAACATATTCTTTGACATAAGCATGACACACCTCACCGACATAGTCACTCCTGACATCCTTGAAGCAGTAATTGAAATTGCTGTTGAGATCGGAAGAGAGGGCTTTGAGGGCAAGCCCGTCGGAACTGCCTTTGTAATAGGAGACAAGGACGAGATTATGCAGTATACCAAGCAGATGATAATAAACCCGTTCCAGGCAATACCCGAGGAGCAGAAGAAAATAACAGACCCCTCCCTCAAGGAAACAATAAAGAGTTTTGCCCAGCTGGACGGTGTCTTTGTAATAGACAAGAGCGGCACAATCATATCTGCGGGCACCTACCTCAATGTGAATGTGGATAAAGAAATCTCGGACGCACTGAGCGGGCTTGGCACTCGACATAGGAGTTGTGCAGCAATAACAAAGCTGACAAAAAGCATAGCAGTAGTTGTGAGCCAGTCCGGCGGACAGATTAGAATATTCAAGGGCGGTCAGATAATGATGCGCCTGTGAGGCCTGCCGGATGGGGACTCTCAAAAGAAAGATAAGAAATTTAATGCTGAAAAATGCAGGAAGGCTTAGCGGGCTATCTTTCCCTTCCTGCAATTTTTCAATTTTGATTTATCTTTTTTTTCTTTTTCTGAACTGGCTGAGGGCAATATTTTTAAATGAGAACTGAATTCTCAAACCTCAACGGGCTCGTGGTCTAGCGGCTATGACGTTGCCTTCACGAGGCAGAGGTCCCCGGTTCGAATCCGGGCGGGCCCATCCGCTCATTAACTCAGACATTTCTCAAAATGCTCAATCCGATAAATTTTTAAAGACATGCCTAATCCCCATCTATGAAAGTTAGTTAGAATAGGTCTTCCCCCTTCTACATAGTAACTTCAGGTTTGTGAGATAAGGTAAAAAATTAAATACTCACAACAATTGGAACAATAAAGAAAAATAAACAATTAAAGAAAAGTTTTAGTAAAATAAAAGTTTTAAGTAAAATAAAATCAAAAGGAAAGTGAAACAAAATGATAGAAATTTACGCAATAGGCGGATACAACGAAGTTGGAAGGAACATGACAGCAGTCAAGGTTGGGGATGAGATAGTCATCCTGGACATGGGGCTGCATGTGGAGAAATACACCTCATACAGCGGAGAGGAAGAAATTGAGAAGCTTGGAATCTCAGAACTGGTAAGGATGGGCGCAGTGCCCGATGACTCCGTTCTAAGGGACTTAAAGGGGCAGGTAAGGGCGATAATACCTACACACGCCCACTTGGACCACTTGGGAGCATTGCCGTTCATGGCCTCCTCCTACAATGCGCCAATAATTGGGACCCCGTTCACAATAGAGGTTTTGAAAAGCATTCTTCACGATCAGAAGAAGAGCATAAAAAACCAGATGAGAGTTGTTAACACAAACTCCAGAATAAGAATATCTAAGAACATAGAGGCAGAGTTCATACACGCAACGCACTCAACGCCCCAGACCGCGATGGTTGCGCTGCACACGAAAGAAGGAACGGTCCTCTATGCTAACGATTATAAATTTGACTCTTCTCCTGTGATAGGAAAAACCACCAATATGAAGCGGCTGAGGGAGCTTGGGCAGAAGGGGGTTAAGGCTCTCATAATGGACTGCACCAGGGCTGAGCAGCCGGGGAAGACACCTTCCGAGGCTGTAGCTAAGGAGATGCTCAGGGATGTCCTCTTCGGAACAGAAAACAGCAACAACCTAATAGTAATAAGCACCTTCTCAAGCCACATCGCCCGCTTGAGCTCCATAATGGAGATGGGCCAGAAGATGGGCAGGAAGGTAGTGTTCGCAGGAAGAAACCTGGCAAAATACATAAAGGCAGCAGAGAAGCTTAACATAGTGAGGTTCTCAAGGAATGCAACCATTCTCCAATACGGAGATGAGATAAAAAAGGGGCTTAAGAAGATTTCAGATTCACCTCACAGGAATAAATACCTCCTGGTAACCACAGGGCATCAGGGCGAGCCAAACTCAGTCCTCTCAAAGATAGCCAACGGCCAGCTGCCGCTCAAACTCAGGAGGGAGGACCTTGTGATATTCTCCTGCAATGTGATTCCAACCCCGGTAAACATAGCAAACAGGGACATCCTAGAATACAAACTCGGCCAGTTGGATGTGCGCATATTCAAAGGGATACATGTGTCTGGACACGCTTCACGAGAGGACCAGAGGGACCTCATAAACACGGTAATGCCAGAGCACCTAATCCCGGCTCATGGAGAGCTGCAAATGACTACTGCACTCTCAAACCTCGCCGGGACAATGGGCTACTCTCTTGGAAGAAATGTCCACCTCATGCAGAACGGCCAGAGAATCTGGATCTGAAAAATTTAAGATTGCCTTTCCTTTTAAGAAAGATTTTTATATTGTCCAAACTCTAATCTCGGCATGTATTCCCTATACGATCTCAGAGGCAAGATAAGGGACTACTTCAGGTTCTCGAATGAAGAGATAAGAGCACTCCTGCTGACAATACTCACAGCAGCGTTCATACTCTCTTTTAGGCAGTGGGGCGAGACCACCTTTGACTTCTCAGTCGGAATCAGGAACTTCTTCAACGCATTCCTGATAGTCACGCTTTCCCTCCTAGTGAAGGTTTCTGTGCAGAAGATATACTCACTGCACATTGGCTACAAGATGGAATATCAGTTCTGGCTTACAGGAATCCTGATCTCAATCTTTCTTTGCTTCCTGACGAACGGCTGGCTGCCCTTCCTCGCCCTGGGCGGATTTGTGGTTACAATGCTTCCGGGCCACAGGCTTGGCTTCTTCAGATACAACATAAATTATTTCTCCATAGGAATAATCGCTGTAATGGGGCCACTAGCCAACCTCGGGCTGGCAATCTTTTTCAAGATGTTCTCCTGGCTTCCCAGCCCGCTCATAGCCACAGCCATAAAATTCAATGTGCTCATAGCAATATTCTCAATGCTTCCAATCCCGCCAATGGACGGGAGCAAGATACTATACGCGGCAAGGCCTTTCTATGTCTTCTGCCTGGCCGGGATAATCACCGCAGGGCTGCTCACACTTCTAATAAACAGCATTCCTTTAATAGTTCTGGGCGGATTTCTGATGGCAGTATTCTTCTGGGCTTACTACTTCTTCACTTACGAATTCAAGTGAGAAAATTCACATAGAAAAAATCACTGATCCTTTTTTATGATCTCCCCGGGAACCTGATAAAATTCCCATGAGACCCTCTTTTCTTCAACAGCCCTTCGCAGAGATTTCTCCCTAAGATTAAGAGTCCTGCTGTTCCCGCTTTTAACCTCAACAAAGATTACTTCCTCAATTATTCCCTTATCCATGCCCTTGAAAACTATAAAATCGATCGGCTTTCCGATGAACCTGCACTCTGTCGGACTATATCTGAAATCTGGAAGGTAGGGTGCAAGCTGCTCGCTGAACTGCCCTCCGAGAACAGCCCTTGACGCTTTAATCCTGCTCTCAACAATCGGCTTTATCTTATTAAGTTTCCACTCGTTCTCCTCAATCCTCCTGCCTGTTAAGTAGCCGAGCCAGAGCAGAAAGAGGGCAGCTGCTATCAGCAGGGCAATTATGACTGATTCCATGTCAACAGATTTTAGCTATCACCTATAAATATGTTTTGGACACTGGACACCCTCCCAAAATGTTTTTAAACAGCCGCTCGCTATTCCCAACCTTATGGAGGGGGAAAATTCTTCAGAAGGAGCAAAGGTTTCAATCAGAGACTTTCAGCCGAGGCTCTATCAGGAGGCAATCTTTGCAACAGCCGCTCAGAAAAACACCCTGGTAGTGCTTCCGACCGGGCTGGGAAAAACTGCTATTGCGCTAATGCTGGCAGCCCACAGATTATCCACTTTTCCCAACTCAAAGGTCGTTATGCTCTCTCCTACAAAGCCCCTTGCAGAGCAGCATCTGAAATCATTTCTGAGATTCCTCACAATAAGCGAGGAAGATGCAGCAGTGTTCACAGGTCTGATGAGCCCTGATAAGAGGGCAGAACTCTGGAAGAAGGTCAGGATAGTGTCCTCAACGCCGCAGGGGCTTGAAAACGACATAATCTCTGGAAGAATAGACCTTTCAGATGTCAGCCTACTCGTTATTGACGAGGCACACAGGGCGGTTGGAAACTATTCTTATGGATTTATAGCAAACCAATATGTCCAAAAAGCTAAATTCCCGAGGATACTCGCACTTACGGCATCTCCGGGCAGCACTCCGGAAAGCATAATGGAGGTCTGCAAGAACTTGTTCATAGAGTCAGTTGAGATACGCTCGGAAAACGACCCGGATGTAAAGCCGTACATACAGAAAATGGAGTTTGAGTGGGTAAGTGTCGAGCTTCCCCAGAAATTCCTTGAAGTTAAAAAGTTGCTGAACGATTGCTTCTCCTCAAAGATTGAAGCCGTCAACAAGCTTGGAATCTCAGAGAGGATTTCTCCCTCAATCTCAAAGAAGGAGCTCCTGCTCATCCAGAGTGCACTGCACGCTCAGCTCTCATTAGGAGAAAAAAACTTCGAAGCAATGCAGGCGGTCTCGCTCCTAGCAGAGGCAATGAAGATCCAGCACGCCCTAGAGCTCCTCGAAACCCAAGGGATGCGGCAGTTAATAGAATACTTTGACAAACTCGAGGGCGAAGCCGAATCCACAAAGATAAGGGCTGTAAAAAATCTGGTCTCGGACCCAAAGTTCAAAGAGGCAATTGCAAAGGCCAGACAGATGCTGGAAGATGGGCTTGAGCATCCAAAACTAGCAAAACTCTCAGAGATCATATCCTCAGAGATAAGAAAGAAGCCCTCTGTAAAAATAATCATATTCACACAATACAGGGATTCTGCATCTAGGATAATTCAGGAACTCTCAGCAATCGAGGGTGCCTCTCCAAAGATGTTTGTAGGCCAGGCCAAGAAGAAGGACACCGGAATGAGCCAGAAGGAGCAGAAGGCAATGCTCGAGAGCTTCTCAAAAGGAGATTTCAATATCTTAGTTGCAACCTCAATAGGCGAGGAGGGCCTGGACATACCCCAAGTTGACATAGTAATATTCTACGAGCCGGTGCCCTCTGCAATAAGAACAATACAGCGGAGAGGAAGAACTGGAAGGCACGAGGCGGGAAGGGTCATAATCCTAATCACAAAGAACACCAGGGATGAGATGTACCGGTGGTCCGCCTTCTACAAGGAGAAGAAGATGAAAAACACATTGCAAGAGCTTAGAAACACCCTCTCGCTCAAGGGCTACATCTCCAGAAAGGAAAATTCAGATAACGATCTCAAACTCTCGGACTTCAACCCTGAAGGCATTATAATAAGAATGAGGGCTGACGCGAGGGAGAAGGGCTCAATGCTGCTCAGGGAGCTTTCAAATGCGGGAATTCAGATAACTCTGGAAAACCTGGACATTGCTGACTATGTGCTCAGCGAAAGGGTTGCAGTTGAGATAAAGAGGATTCCCGACTTCATAAACTCGATACTAGATGGGAGGCTCCTATCACAACTTAAAAATTTATCAGCATCATACGAAAGGCCTTTGATCATACTGGAGGGCAGTGATGACCTCTATTCTGTCAGAAACATACATCCCAATGCAGTGCGAGGGATGCTCGCCACAATAACAGTCGGCTATGGAATCCCGATAATACAGACGAAAAACTTCAGAGAGACAGCAGCACTCCTGATAATGATAGCGAGGAGGGAACAGCTGAACGACAGTTCCGACTTTCAGAGCCATCCTGAGAAGAGGAAGGAAAGCGAGCAGGAGCAACAGGAATACATAGTTTCATCCCTTCCAGGGGTAGGAAATGATATAGCCAGAGAACTTCTCCACCACTTCGGCTCTGTCAGGAATGTGTTCAATGCTTCTGAGAATGAGTTAAAAGAGGTAAACCTCGTAGGAGAGAAGAAGGCGCGCGCAATCAGGCACATAATTGACTCAGAATATGCTGGCGCTTCCAAAAAACAAATGCTCAAATAATTCTCGACGGAAAAATTACAAAAAATTTTTATCATATCTTTCCTAATGCATCTAAAAATTTTTTCTCGTATGAAAATTTTTTCAAAAAGTTAAATATTTAAATAAGTTCATACTACTATTTTAACTAGAAAAAAAGAAAAATAAAAACCTAAATTTTCCGACGAGGTGTCAAGGGCACACATCAACCCGCGCTCAAATGAAAATTTTCAGATGCTCTCTTTCTAAAAAACCAACTCTCAAATTTTTAGCTGCCTTCAGGCAGGTGATATTCCTAAACTGATTCTGCGAGATGGGAAACCAAAATGGAACTCTGGCAAAAACTTGTTGCGCAATCAAAAGATGAGAAGAGTATAAGGAAGGCCCTCTCCAAATTCAAACTCTCGGAGAAGGAGCTCGCCTCAATAATTAGAGTTGCTTCACTTTATCCGATGAGAGTAAACCCGTACTACCTGAGTTTAATAAAAAAGAAGGGCGACCCAGTCTGGAAGCAGTGCATACCAGACGAAAAGGAGCTGCACGATCAGGAAGGCCTTCCAGACCCGCTTGAAGAGGAGCACCAGAGCCCGGTGCCAGGGCTTGTGCACAGGTATCCCGACAGGGTTCTCTTCCTCGTTTCAAACCAGTGCTCAATGTACTGCAGGTTCTGCACAAGAAAGAGGAGGGTCGGCCATCCCGACATGGAAATACCGACCCAGCAGATAATGAAGGGCATAGAATACATTAAGCATCATAAGGAAGTCAGGGATGTAATAATCTCAGGGGGAGACCCTCTAATGCTTACTGACGAGAAATTAGAGTTTATACTCAAAAACTTGAGAGCCATAAAGCATGTGGAAATAATCAGAATAGGCACAAGGATGCCGTGCGCCCTCCCGCAGAGGATAACCAAGAAACTGTGCAAAATGCTAAAGAAATATCACCCGCTATACATAAACACACACTTCAACCATCCTCAGGAGATAACCCCCGAGAGCATGAAGGCCTGCCAGATGCTCGCAGACGCTGGAATCCCACTCGGGAACCAGTCAGTGCTGCTCAAAGGAGTCAACGACGACCCGAAGGTAATGAAGGAACTCGTGCAGAAACTTCTTCTGATGAGGGTGAAGCCATACTACATATACCAGGCTGATTTAGTTAAGGGAACAAACCACTTCAGGACAGATGTCTCTAAGGGGCTTGAAATAATACACTCACTCCGCGGCTTCACCACCGGAATGGCAGTTCCACATTATGTAATAGACGCTCCCGGCGGAGGCGGAAAGATACCACTCCTCCCAAAATATTACCTTGGCGAGAAGAAGGACAGAAACGGAAAGAGGAAAATACTTCTGAGAAACTACGAGGGGAAACTCTACGAGTATCCGCTCCCATAAGAAGGCAGAGAAAGAAAAATGGCGCTGGTAGCAATAACATACAATCTCAAAAAAGAGCCCAAAAAGGGACTGCCCAAGGACTTCTATGCAGAATGCGACGACGAAGACACAATAAACGCCATAGAAGAAGCTCTGAAGAAGGGCGGTTTCAGGACAGCGAGGGTTGAGGCGGATGAGAACGCGTTCCTCAAAATAAAGAAGCTAAGACCAACAATTGTCTTCAACATAGCAGAGGGCATAAAGGGTAGGAACCGCGAGTCCCAGATTCCTGCAATGCTTGAAGTTTTAGGGATACCATACACCGCTTCAGACCCGATGACTCTTTCAATAGGGCTGAACAAGGCAATGACCAAGCAGATACTCATGCAGAACAACATTCCCACGCCGCCATTCCAGATATTCTACACAAAGGATGACAAGATCTCGAAGAAACTGAAATTCCCACTGATAGTGAAGCCCCTCTACGAGGGTTCCAGCAAGGGGATAAAGAATGACTCCCTCGTTAGAACAGAGGCAGAATTGCGCAGAAAAGTGGAAGAGATAACTTTAAACTATGACGAGCCGGCTCTTGTAGAAAACTTCCTCAGCGGAAGGGAATTCACAGTCGCTGTAATAGGTAATGAGGACCCAGTGGCACTTCCAATCCTTGAACTAGTGTTTGACCAGCTTCCAGAGGGTGCCAACCCGATATACTCTTTTGAAGCCAAGTGGCTCTGGGATACCAAAGAGAAAAAGATAAACATGGTGTCTTGCCCGGCCAGGATAAGCGCCAGGCTTAGAAAGAGAATTGAGGCGATTGCACTACAGACCTATAAAGCACTCAATGTGAGAGACTGGTGCAGAATAGACATTCGCTTAGACTCCAAAAACAGGCCAAATGTGCTAGAAATAAACCCTCTGCCCGGAATAATACCAGACCCGGAAGAGCACAGCAACCTTCCAACCATGTGGTACTCAATGGGGCTTAAATATGAGCAGCTCATCAACACAGTCCTATACCATGCTGCAAAGAGATATGGACTCAACCTCAAATTCAAAAGAGGAATGGTCATCAATGACATCAAAAAGAGGGTTGAAAAGGCATATCGCTCCATCAGAAGGAGGAAGATTTCCAAATGAGAATCGCACTACTCTATAATTTCCCTAGCGAGGTTGTAAGGGGAACAGAGTTGGACCTGATAGCCGACCAGGACATAATAAAGACGGTCCGCGCTGTTGAGTCAGTTCTTAAGGAGGACGGGCACACCATAGAAACAGTGAAAGTTGACAATAACCTCTATGAAAACCTAATAAGGATTAGGCCTGACTTCGTATTCAACCTGGCAGAGGGGTTTGGAAGCAACGACCTTGCTGAGCCATACATTCCCGCAATCCTCGAAATGATGGGGCTGCCATACACTGGCTCAGGACCCCTAACACTATCAGTAGCACTGGACAAGTCAAGGGCAAAGCAGATACTCTCATCTTTGGGAATACCCACCCCCAGATTCCACATCTTTTCAAATCCTACGCAGGAGCTTCCCTTACACTTAAGATTTCCCTTAATAGTAAAGCCGATACACGAGGACGCGAGCATAGGCATCACTAATGATTCAGTAGTCAGGGATGAGGAGCAGCTTAGAAAGAGAATAGCCTACATCTTAGAGACATACAGGCAGCACGCCCTCGTAGAAGAATACATAGACGGAAGGGAATTCAATGTCTCAATAATAGGAAACCGAAACCCGGTAGCCCTTCCCATAGAAGAACTGGAATTCAGAAACTTCCCAGAAAACCAGAACAGGATATGTTCTTACTCTGCAAAGTGGATTCCAGACTCAGAAGAGTTCAAGAATACAGTGCCGGTCTGCCCGGCCAACATCCCGAAGCAGATAGAAAACAGGATAAAGCGCGTCGCCATAGCAGCGTATAAGGCCCTCGAGTGCCAAGACTACGCAAGGATAGACCTCCGCCTAGATTCAAATAATAATCCGTATGTGCTAGAGGTTAACCCAAACCCGGACATAGGCCCAGAGGACACAGCATTCAGCAGGGCCGCACAGGCGGGAGGGCTTTCATACTCCCAGCTTATCAAGACAATACTCTCATATGCTGTTGAGAGACACGCCTCAATCAGAAGGGCAGAGGAAAATCCTATAAGAATTTAGAAAAATTTTTAACATTCTCCGAATTTTAGAATAAGAAGGACAGATTGAAGAGGGCAACTGTAGAGCACAGGCTCCTGAGCAGGGGCTTTAAAGTTCTCATAAACACAAAAGAATATAGGATAGACTACCCGTCATCTGTCTGGAAGATTCTCCCATCGGCTTACAGAAAGCCAATCAAAAAGCGCGCGCTTTCAATATACCGGGAAGAACTTTCATTCTAAAAAACATTTTTGGGAAAAATTTATAAGCAATTCCTGAAAACATTGGTGTTAGGGGTGAGGGAATGATGAACTTTATAGTTATTGCAATACTTGCTGCTATTTTCCTGTTAATCCTAATTTATAACGCCCTCGTAAGTAAGAGAAACATGGTTGAAAATGCTCTCTCCCAGATCGATGTCCAACTGAAGAGGAGGTCTGACCTAATTCCAAAATTAGTTGAGGTTGTGAAGGGCTATGCCAAGCACGAGAGGGGCCTTCTTAAAGACATTACAGAGGCTAGGAGCGCTATGCTGAGGGCGTCCTCAATCAGGGAGAAGGCCTCTGCTGACGCAAATATCTCAGAAGGGCTGAAGAGGTTCTTCGCAATTGCAGAGTCCTACCCTAAGCTGAAGGCAAATAAGAACTTCCTCGCCTTGCAGGAAGAGATATCCTCAACAGAGAACAGGATAGCCTATGCGAGGCAGTTCTATAATGATATGGTAATGGCTTACAATACAATGCTCGCGCAGTTTCCATACAACTTGGTAGCAATGATGTTTTCTTTCAAGCCCGCAGAGTTCTTCAAAACAGGAGGGATGAAAAAATGAATGTATACAGCAGGATATCCTCTAATAAGAGAAGCTCTATCCTCTTAGTGATGCTCTTTGCACTCATAATCCTGGGGCTGGGCTACCTCTTTGACATCCTTTTCGGATGGGGCTCGGCTGCAGTGACCATCGCATTTATAATCTCAATATTTTCAGTTCTTTTCAGCTACTTCTTAGGGGACCAGCTAGTGCTGGCCCTGCACGGTGCAGTTCCGGCATCCAAGAAGAGCCACCCCCAACTCATGAACATAGTAGAGGAGCTCTCCATCGCAGCCGGAATTCCAAAGCCGAAGGTGTATATAATCCAAGACAGTGCAATAAATGCCTTCGCGACTGGCAGGGATCCTAAGCATGCTGCAGTTGCAGTCACCACCGGAGCGCTTGAGAAGCTGAACAGGGACGAGCTTCAGGGAGTTATTGCCCACGAGCTCAGCCACATAAAAAATTATGACATGCGCTTTATGACCCTGGTTGCCGTTCTGGTCGGGATAGTAGGCATAAT
>Ga0123519_10014167_pt1 | contig 11376 bp, 11 predicted proteins | sample YelNatPaOPRAMG02_FD_87396 | JGI IMG/M metagenome (GOLD analysis project Ga0123519, IMG submission 87396) | Hot spring microbial communities from Yellowstone National Park - Yellowstone National Park OP-RAMG-02 (version 2) | ecosystem: Environmental > Aquatic > Thermal springs > Hot (42-90C) ... | reverse complement strand
GGAAAAGAAAAAAACTCACTAAATTAGTTAATCTTTTTTGTTGTTTTCTTTCTTTTTTCATACCTTACACCTCTATTAGTACATTTTCTTTGACATTTGCTTCTACTAATTCTGGTTCAAGTAGTATTTTTTTGTCCTATTTACTTTCACATTTCAAGACCTGACCCCACTATAATTTACCAGACAGAAAATCTGTAAGTAATCCAAATTCATGCTTAAGTTTCCTCTCCCGAATTTGAATTGTGGTATAGTGCTGACCAGGAACTTCTAAATTGAAAATACCTTCATACCCAATCTGCTTTAAAGTATCTCTCACTTCATGCCAGTCAACCCATCCATTGTCGTGTAACCCAAAAACCGGGAATAGGTGTAAATCAATATTGCCATTATTTGAATCTGAAATATGTGTAGCAATAAGGTTTTTGCCTACTATTTTGATGAAACGGACAATATTAAGTTTATTTACACACAGATGCGCTGTATCCATACATACTCCAAAAAAGGGAGAATTAATAGATGAAAGTAGTTCCATCAACTCTTCACCAGTAGGACAGACCGGATATATTAAATTCTCCAGAGCAATTCTTACACCTGTTTTTTCCAGATAAGGAAGCAGAGAACAAAAAAACCTGGTATTTCTTTCTATAAATTCCTTATAACTTTTGACACTCGGTGCATCATATAAACCTTTATCTGGTTTTGGATAACTCATCTCATGCGATACAATTACTTTAATTCCCAACAGGTGGGCTAATACAATTTCCTGCTGAAAAATATTCAACCTCTGGTTCCATTTTTGAGAACCTTCTTCCAGATATTCTCCCCAGTATCCATGAACCTGCTCTATAGAAACTCCTATGTCTGCACAGGTCTTTAATAATTTATCTATTTCTTTTGAAGATATATTATTTTTAATCATCTGTGATAAATCAGCGAGTTCCACATATTGAAATCCTGCTTCTGCTATCTTTCTTATAGATTCTACAACAGGCAAGTCCCAATAATAATTCGTGTTCATACTTAAATACATTTTCTGCTCCTTGTTTTATTTATAGGTCAGACATTTGAAATTATTTTGGATATTCCTGTACATAAATCTCTCCTTTATTATCAATTACTCTAATTTTGTATTGATATGTTGAAATAACCTGTAATGTTTTGGAAAATTTATCAGTTTTTTCAGGTAATCTACCACTGTCAAATATTAAATTTCCTATTTCATCCTCTAGAATAATCTGAAGAATATTATTCCCTTCTACTGTAAAACTGAGGTCTACAAATGCTTTAGTTATAGATATTTCATCTATCCATGCCTCCCCTGGAGTATAGGAAGTTCCAACATTAAGGGTATATACTTTTCCAAATTCCGGGACCTCCACAGGTTTACCCACTATCTTTTTCCATTTTTTTTCTGTATTTCCTGTTTTACAAAGTGTACTTTTTGCTTGTTTCCAATCGGAAGAATAAATAACGAAAGAACTACCTGCACCACAATAAACTCCTCCTCTTTGATTTACTTCTTCTCCTGCTTTAACCCAACAACTTATTATATAATTTTCACCAGGCACAATTATATCAGGAGAGAGAAAACCTGTTAGCATCTGGTAGACACCAATCCCTTTTTTGCTATTTACATAAAGAGAATATTTGCCTTTATATGCGTCATTTGAAATTTCAATTTTTTCACCTGCAGGTATATCTTTTGGCAAAACCCAGAATTTCAAACCATCTTCAAAACCAGGATTTCTATCTTTTAGTAAATTCTCCAATGGTAAAGGAGGAATACTATTTATTGTTATCTTTATATTTTCAGATAACAGAGACAATTGAAATAAAAAGAGAAATAGTCCTATAGAATAAAAATATTTTCTCATTTTCTGCCTCCATGTATTTTGTAGATGTGGACGTCATACTCAGAAAAATTATCTTCAATAATATTGTTTTTGGGCAGAATTTTTCGTGATTCAAAAAGCACCTCTATTTCTTTGACTAATTTAGTGGTCAATGTAGGGATAATTTGAGCGGAGGTTTCTTTTTCTGTTGTATTACAGGCAATTATATAAAAATCGCCTTCATATTCTTTTGCTGCAATATCAAGTTGATTACAGTTGGAAGTTATTCCTTCTACATCTTTTCCCAGTAAATAAACAGGTGCCATTTCCTTTGTTTGATAATTCAACTCTTTCATATATTGCCAGAGTTCTTCAGTTAAAGCACCTTTATTTCTTCTTTGTTTCGGTTGATACACATGATAAAAAAGTCCCTTTACTCCATGATTTAAAGATAAAAACACCATACATCTTTCTTCTTTTGGTGTAGGACACCTTTTCTTCTCATGTTCTGAACCATACATTTGCAGGTATAACCAGAAAGATTGTCTTGGGTTTTTTCCAATGATTTTTTTTAATCTATCTGCGTGCGTAGGAATCAGAGTAATTGGAATATTTGGAATAGGATAAGGGTCAGTGGATAGAATATCTCCTGCATCTTTATTCTCTGTAACAGCATTAATAACATTTAACCAGACAGGTCTATAAGGGTCTAATTCGTGATATAACTTATAAACTTTTTCATTCCTTTCTACCCAGCCATCGGACTCATCACTTTGCCACCATGCTATAATTGTCGTATTTTCCCTGTAAGTAAACATTATTTCACTCCATGCTTCAATTTGTTCATAATCTAATGATTCAGAATTTAAAAATGGGGGATAAAGAATGGCTCGGAGATTGTATTTTTTCAATATCTCTAAAACTTCATCCATACTTATCTGAGTATCTTTTAATGCTTTTATCTGTTCTTTGGGATAGGAAGCAAATTTCTTAAACAATTCTTCTCTTTTTAGAATTTCTTTGAAAAAATCTCCTGATGGAATAACCGTGTTGAAGCCATGAGTTGATAAATCTTTTGCCATCTCTTCAACCAACTGAACCTGTTTTTCTTTATCTTTTATTGGTCCAAGAAGTTCCCAGCCCAATCCTAATCCAAAACCCGCTGTCCCTATAGGAAAGAAAGGGTTACCATCTATATATAACACATTATTCTTAATTTCTATTTTTTCTTTTATCTCTGGCATTGGTTTAATTTTCCAGAATATTTTATCTACTTTGCCTATTATATTCTCACCATTCACCAGTAAAACGTTAATAATGTATTTATCTTCCGGCAGAGAAGAAATACTGATTTTTTCTTGGTTAGTAAAAAGGACTGGCCTAATATTTTGTTCTATTATTACCTTGTTTTTTTTATCCTGAATCTGAACTTTCAATAGTGTGTTTTTTAAAGATGTCTCCGGAGAAACTCTAATATTAACCATTATTTCTTTTTGACAATCGTAAAATGTTCTGTCGGTCTCAATTGATAATAAATTTCCTGGATTTTCTTTTCTTTCTTTTTGTGCCAGATAAAATTTTTTATTATCAACTTTTATACCCTTCAATATCCCAAATTTAGCAGGATTATGAAAACCTGTTAATGTCGCTGACCAGCAACTCCACTCTTTTATTTTTGGATTACTTCGGCAAAAGTTTATTCCCCAATCAGAACCTATTTCTTCTGGTTTCGGAAATTTTATATCCTTAAATGGAACTGCTATTTCTATCTGATATCTATCTTGAAAAACTTTTGTACCGACAACAATATTATGTTTCCCACCAGAAAAAAATATTGTGCCAGCAGGATTTACAGCAATATGTGTATAAGCAAAGGTTCTTCCTGGGTCAATAAACAGTTCTACAGCATCACCTGCAAAAACTTTTTCTGCATTTTCTTTTATTTCTTTGATTTTGGCTTCATAATCCTTGAAGTAACAGATAAAAGCGACATAAATATTGTCCTCATCGTAAAGAAAATAAACTTTTGTTTGTTCAGAAGCTAATTTTTCTCCACTAAGAAGATAAAAATTTTCAACATAAGAAGCATTCTTCCACACAGAGTCATTTAATTCACCATCAATATCTGGTCTATCAACAACCTGGATTTTAGCAGATTTTACATCTAAAGAAGGCAACTCTTGAAACGGAAAAACAATATTACTAATTGCAAAAATAAAAAATAATAAACATATCTTTTCCTTTGTCATTGAACACTCCTTCGTTTTTCAAAAACAGTATTACTCATCATATTTAAAACTCCACACCCAACGGTTAGATTTTGTAGTTACAGATGTCGGGTCAAAAGGCCCTGCTTCTACATGTCCATCAGTAAAAAGAGCATTCCCAACTCCATTATGGTCTGTCCAAAATCTCCTTTTGTCTCCGTAAAATGCAGCAAGCACTGGATATAAAGACGCCTGTCCCTCTGCTACCATTACTTTTGGTCTATGTTTATCAAAAATTCTACTATCAACAAAATTCGGACTATCAGGAGCGCTTCCTGTCCATCTGGAATTAGGTATGTCTTCCGGAGATCCATTAACCATATAGCTTCCAACCTCCATTCTGGAAAGGTAATTTGGAGCGCCACCTATTTTATCAGATGGGCAGTAAAAAATTTTAGAAATTTTTATATAACCATAGGGTTTTGGCTTTTGTAATTGACCCCTGGCATACCCTAACCCTGTGAGAACACAACCCCAGTGGCCATAATTCCATGGAGTATCAGTTCCACTCATTACAGCCCTTGCAGGATACCAACCTCCATAATCCTCAGCATACAACCGAAAACTAATATATTGCTGTTTCAAATTACTCATACAACTTGCTTGTCTGGCTTTTTCTCTTGCTTTTGTTAGTGCTGGTAGAAGCATTGCTGCTAAAATTGCTATTATTGCAATTACGACAAGGAGTTCTATGAGGGTGAATGCTCCCTCTTTAGTTTTTGTTTTTTCATTTTGAATTTTGATTTTTGATATTTGATTTTTAATTTTCATGCCGCACCTCCATGTTTATCCTTTCCCCATATACTCTCTACCTGGATACCATGTCCTAACCCGGAAGAATACAATAATTTGACAAAAAGGAGATCTTTTGGTATAGTTATAGTGGAGGTAGAGATAAAATGAATAATTCTATTGAAATACGCAGACAAGAAGCCAAAAAGCATTTTAACAGAATTAGAGAACTTGTTTCTCAGAGACCATCTCCTTTTGAAGGAATGACGGAGGAACAGGTAATTGAACAACTTCGCAAAACAAGAAAAGAATTGTGGGAGAAAAAACTTGTTGCTCGTTCTTGATACTAATGAATATATTTTTGCTTTTGGATTAGCTAAGAAGCAAAGTTGTAGAGAAGTAATATCTCTCCTGGAAGATAAATTTCCTTCCCATAATATTCGTATATCACGATTAATTGTTGAAGAAGTTAGAAATAATTTATCTCCCGAAGAATTTAAGGAATTTATTTTATTTATCAATAGTCTTACAAAAATAGATGAAGACATATTGGTACCCTTTGAATTAGCAGCGAAGTATGAATTCCAAGGTTTCCAACCAGAGGATGCCTTTATTGCAGCATATGTAGAATTCGTTGGAGCAGATGCGCTGGTTACAGAAAACAGGCATTTCTTATCTCGCGAGAAAGAACTACCTTTTAGAGTAGTGACTGCATCAGAAATTTTGGCTGAGTTGTAATTTCTTTCTTTTTTCATACCTTACACCTCTGTTAGTACATTTTCTTTGACATTTGCTTCTACTAATTCTGGTTCAAGTAGTATTTTTTTGTAAGGGATTTTTGTTTTGTTTCTTTTTTCTTTAATTCTTTCCAGCAATAATTCACAGGCAGTTTTTCCTATCTGGTATCTTGGTTGTGTAATAAAAGTTATAGGATAAGCAAGTTCTAATGGTATTTCTGGTTTATCAAAAGAAACAATTTTTATATCATCAGGTATTTTCATCCCCTTGTCTTTTATTGCTTTTAAGACACCAAATATTAAAGGTTCGTTTGCTGAGAAAATACCATCTATCTTGTTTTTATTAAGAAAATCTTTGGTGATTTTATAAGCAAACTCATGTGGTTGTCTGCTTTCATCTGATTTGATAAACTCTTTCTTAAAAGAAATTTTTGCTTCTTCTAAAGCTTGTTTGTAACCGGATAATCTTTCTTTTGTACTTGAAGCATTCAATGATGTAGAAAGAAAAAGAATATTTCTGCAACCCGATGATATAAGTTTTTTTACTCCTTCATAAGCACCTTTGAAATTATTTGTAGAAACAATGTCTGATTTAATTCCTTTTACTTCAACATCAACAAGCACAAATGGGACATTTTTTTCTTTAAGGGTTTTATAATAAGGATTAAGATGTGAATTATAACTTGGTGCAATTACCAAACCAGAAATACCTCTTTGAACAAATGTTTCCATATATTTTTTTTCTTTTGTAGGTATAGCATCATAATTTCCTATTACTAAATGATAACCAAAACTTTCACAGACATCTTCAACACCTCTTATTATTCCAGGATAAAGATAACCAGTCACACAGGAAACTAAAATTCCTATTCCTTTATTTAATTTTTTCAATCGTGCGTCTCTTATATCTTTAAAAGAAGGGTCATCAGGTGAAGTAATGATAGTACCTCTATGTGGTACCTGATAAAGATAACCATCTGATGCTAAAAGGGAAAGAGATTTTCTTAAAGTAAGCCGGCTTACTTTATAAATTCTGGTTAGTTCTTTTTCTGTTAATCTTGTACCTATTTTAAGTTGCCCTTTTTCTATTTTTTCTCTTAGGTCTTTTTCAATCTGTAAGTATACTGGAACAATTTTGTTTTCCATACTTTACTGTTCACTGTAAACTGTAAATACGAACGGTTAGTGAGTATTTACAAATATATTTTACTACAAGGAAAATAATTTGTCAAGTTTTTTTTATACATATACAAATATAGACAAAATTCAAATAAAATAGTCAAAAAAAATGGGGTCAAACCTTTAAAATTTAAAAAACAGAAAAAATGTTAAGTGAAAAGTAAAGGTTTGGGACTGATTCTACTATAATTTTTTTAGGGTGAATTGTAAATTTACATCAAAAGAAAGAGGTAATGTCTCTTTTGTTGACTTTTTTTGTTTACTTTCAGGTGGGATAGAAAAAACAATTTTAAGTTTAATATTGAAATTACCTGTAAAACTTTCAATTTCTCCTTGAGATGTATTGAAAAGAATTTTGCCAGAACTTATATTTGTGCCATTAGATGTTATTATTAAATCCTTTTGGTTTTCTTTTTCTTTTATTATTTGGTTGGAAAAAAAATTAAAATTTGCAATTTCACCTATTTGGTTTTCGTATATATACCAGAATTCTAAACTACTTACAGGTAATCCCAATATTTCAAATTTTGGAATAGTTTGTTTCCATTTTGTTCCAGGGATAATTTTTTCAGGGAAAATAGGTAGAAGTTTAAATAAAGGAGACATAGAAGATATTCCAGGGGAAATATCTTTTGTTTCAATTATCTCTCCATTTTTTTTTATATTTATTTTTGTAGTTGGTATAAAAGAAGATACAAGTGTTTCAGAATAAGTAATATCTTCTATAACTTCTTCATTTATTTTAATAGAAGTTTTCATAGGGAAAATTTTTACTCCATATACTTCCTCTTCTAATTTTTCTGATATTAGAAGAAGATTGCCAGTAATTGAAACATCAAAAACATCTGGTTTTATTCCTTCGTAATATTGGTAGGAAATACTTCCTTTTAAGTTTATTTCATACCTGGTTGGTTTTTCACAATTAAAAGAATAAAAAAATTGATTTTTTTCTTCAGAATAGCAAATAGTCAAAGTTAAAAAAATATAAAATATAAAGAGTTTTTTAATTTTCATTTATAAATTCCTTTATCCTTTCAACTGCTTCTTTAAGTTTTTCTATATTTAATGCAAATGAAATTCTTATAAATTCATTTGCTCCAAAATCATTTCCTGGAACAACTGCTAAATGTTTTTTTTCAAGAAGTTTTTTAGCCAATTCTTCAGAATCCAAATTCCCGAATTTCATAAAAATATAAAATGCTCCTTCAGGTTTTGGATAAAAAATACTATTTGGTAAATTTTCAATTAAAAAATTTCTTCTCCTTTCAAATTCTTTTACCATACTTTCAAATAGAGTTTTTCCATTTCTTATTGCATAAACAGATGCTTTTTGAACAAAAGAAACTGGATTTGAAGTAGTTTGACTTTGAATATTACCAATTGCTTTTGCAATTTCTTTTTCTGCTGCAATATAACCAATTCTCCAGCCAGTCATTGCAAAAGTTTTAGAAACACCATTTACAATAATTGTAAGTTTTTTTATTTCCTCATTAAAAGAAGCAATACTTATATGTGGTAAATTATCATAAATAATTTTTTCGTAAATTTCATCAGAAATGCAAAGTATTTTATTTCTAACAAGTATTTCAGATATTTCTTTAAGTTCTTCTTCATTATAAACTATCCCTGTTGGATTACAAGGACTATTTATAATAATTGCTTTTGTCTTTTTGTTTATTAATTTTTTTAAATGTTCAATATCTATTTTAAATTTTTCATTCCATCTACAAAAAACAGGTTTTCCACCTGCAATTTTTACCATTTCAGGATAACTTACCCAGTAAGGTGCTGGAATTATAACTTCATCTCCATAATTAAGAATTGCAAGCATAATATTAAAAAGAGAATGTTTTGCTCCATTTGATACAACTATTTGCTCTGGTGAATAAGATAGTTTATTTTCCTTTAAAAACTTTTCACATATTGCTTCTCTTAATTCTAAAATCCCACTTGATTCTGTATATTTTGTAAAACCTTCTTTTAAAGATGAAATAGCAGATTCTTTAATTGGGGCAGGAGTATCAAAATCAGGTTCTCCAACTGATAAATTTATAATATTTATTCCATTTTTTTTTAGTTGGTTTGCCTTTTTATTTATTTCCAAAGTTGCAGAAGGTTTAATTTCTTTTACTCTTTCAGATATTTTTTCTTCCATTTTGAATTTTAATATTTGTTTTTATTTTTTAAGGTTTCCAGTTTTTTAAAAAAGTAGGGATATGTGCTGCTTCTCTTGGTCCTAAAACAATTTTCCATCCAGGTAATTCTTCTTCCAATTCTCCCATAATTTGTGCAACAAGTCCTGGTATAATTAAAGTTTTATGAGAAATTTTTTCTTCAATTTTTGTTTTTTTCACCAAAGTTGCAATAGTTTCAGCATTAAATTTATCTGCTGCCCAGGAAGTTAAGACAGATAACCCTTCTGCATCCTGAACTAAAAGGTAAGAAGGAATTTTTGAATTTTCAATTTCACCAGAAACAATAAAATAAGTAAGAGAAAAGTTTGTAGTAACTAAGAGAGGAGAATTAGAATCAACTTTACCAATTTCATATACTCCTTCAGGAGTAGCCATTGGCCTTTGTGGGTCAGTAAATATATTTAACCTTTCCAGAAGAAGAGGAAATAAAGTTTCTCCTGTTATATTTGATAGGATTACTATACTTGCATATTTTGCAATAAACATACTTGCATAAAGAGATTCTTTTAAATAATCTTTTGTAATTTCAGAAGGAATTGTAAGAACAGGATAACCTAATTCTCTAAATTTATTCAAAATTGCACTTCTCCTTATTGAAATTAAATTCTGAAAACATTCTTTTATCTTTTTAGTTTCTGGATATATAATTATTTCTTCAATTCCAATATTTTCTAATTTTTTTACTATTTCAGCAACTTCTTCTAAAGAACTTCCCTTCACAACTAATGGAGAAGAAAGTTCTTTCGCTAAATTTCCCATTTTTTCATAATTTGTTGAATTTGCACAAAAAATGACTGGTTTTACATCTTTACATATTTTTACTGCTTCTTTCAAAGAAGAAATTTCTTCGCTCATTAAAATTATACATTTCCCTGTTTGAGAAACTTTTTTCACAATATCTAAAAATTTACCTTTCCCTTCATCTTTTATAGCAACTATATTCGCTTTTAGAATAATCCCTACTCTTTCATAATTTAATTCTTTAATGTCTTTTAATTTTTGTTCAATTTCATCTTCACTCATACTTTCAGAAATTAAAACTCCAATTGCAGTCGGATTATAGAAAGTTTTTTCATGTCTATATAAAACAGTTTCTCCACCTAAACTTATTTTTTCTTCATCTTTTCCAATTGTTATTGTTTTTATTGGAGGAGCAGATGCTTGTGAAAGTTGTTTTTTCCCTTCTTCTGAAACATAAGGGCATTTAGAAAGTTCTATCTTTCCCATTGCCATCTGCATAGCAAACGCTAAACATGTAGAGAAACCACATTCTTTACAGTTTGTTTTCGGTAAAAATTTAAATATATCCAGTGGTTTAAGTGCCATTTTTTCCTCCGTGTTGAAAAATAGTGTTTAGTACTTAGTACATAGTACTTGGTACATAGTATTATTGTAAATCCTCAGTGAAGCCAGTTATGTGAATACAGTACATAGTTTAGTAAGTATTTACATATTATTTAAGTTTATTCAAAAGAGAAGATATCATTTTAGAAATATTTTGAATCTTTTCTAATATATTTTCTAACTGATTATTTTCCATATATCCAAGTTCCTTAGCAATTATTAATAATGTTTCTAATTCTGCTGCTGACCCTAATGCTATATGTAAAAACTGTCTGTATTCATTACTATGGGATCTCTTAAATCCTTCAGCTATATTGGAAGGTATTGAAACAGCAGCTCGTCTTATTTGGGAAGTTAATCCATAAAGTTCATATCTGGGAAAGTTTTTAGTAATTTCATATACATATTTTACTTCTTCTATTCCTTTCTGCCATATATTAAGTTGTTTAAAACTTTTTATTCTTTCCATTTACTGCCCCATTACTAAGGACTAACCACTAAGTACTAACTACTAACCCCTGTTTTTACATAATCGGTTCCATTGTTAAAGCAGGATGTCCTTTTTCTTGTAGAAATTTAAGAATTTCTTCTTCTGTAATTCCAACTGTTTCATCAGCAATCATTTCTGGTAGATTAGGGATACCTATTTCTTCTGCTCTTTTTTCTAATCTTTCTTTTATTGTTTCTTTTAATACTTTTGGCATCCATACAAGTCGTTTAATACCACCTTCTGCTGCAAGAAACTTCTTTTGTGTGATATTAAAAACAGAATGTCCTAAAAAACCAGGAGTTTGTCTACCACCTCCAATTGTACCAGCAAGTGTTGTAAATTTCATCCCGCATGGTGTATCTCCTTTATATTCTCTATTAACTGTCATAACACCATTACACATAGGTAGTACTACTGCAATACATTCACAACATCCACATGTAGTCATAGGGTCAGTCATTAAACTATAAATACTTACTCTTTCAATAACTCCTCTACTTGCTTTTTTAACAAACTCATTGCATCCTTCCCATTGCCCTAATTTTGCATCAATTAAATTTCCTTTTTTAATTGGTTGATTAGGACCTTTTGGATTTATTC
>Ga0123519_10014163_pt1 | contig 11377 bp, 10 predicted proteins | sample YelNatPaOPRAMG02_FD_87396 | JGI IMG/M metagenome (GOLD analysis project Ga0123519, IMG submission 87396) | Hot spring microbial communities from Yellowstone National Park - Yellowstone National Park OP-RAMG-02 (version 2) | ecosystem: Environmental > Aquatic > Thermal springs > Hot (42-90C) ... | reverse complement strand
CTGCAGCTTTCGGAAAAGGTCTCGAGACGGATGCGACGAGATGCTTTTTACGGAAAACGGGTGATTCTGACGGTTCGTTATTCGGATTTTTACACCTTTTCAAAGCAGAAAACCCTTTCGAGGCCGATCCAGAGCGGAAACGAAATCTATCGGCAGGCCCTTGAGATCTTTGAGTCGATTCCCCATCCCAAACCGATTCGACTCCTGGGCGTGGGAGTTTCCCTCTTGCAGAAAGGATGGCGCCAGTTGGAGCTTTTTGAAAAGAGAGAGAAGAAGGAGGCCCTCCTCCGGGCCATGGATCGGATCAACGAACGCTTCGGCGAGTGGACCCTCACCTGGGCCGACCTTTTTTGATTCAAAAACCCAGTTGAACGATTTCCTCCTCCCATCAGCCCTTCCCCCGAAGAAAATCTCTTCTCCCCATTCCTAAAGCGTTTTGAGGGCGTCGCGCATACGATCGAGGGCCTCTTTGAGTGTTTTTCGGGGGCAGGCGAAGTTGAGGCGAACAAAGCCCTCGCCTCCTTTGCCGAATTCACGGCCATCGCTGAGGGCGACCTTGGCATGCTTCAGGAAGAACTCGAACGGGTTTCCAGGTATAGGTGCCTTACGGCAGTCGAGCCAGGCCAGATAGGTGGCCTCCATTCGGGTCATGCGAATGCCCGGGAACTCCTTTTCCACATAATGGCCGAGGAAGTCCCGATTGGCCCGGAGATAGATGAGAAGCTCATCGAGCCACGGCTGACCTTCTCTCAGGGCAGCCTCGGTGGCCACGTGCCCCATGATATTGACCCTCGGGATCAGGCCATAGCAGAAGGTTTCCCACCGGCGGCGAAGCTTTGGGTTGGGGATGATGGCAAAGCCGCAGCTTAGCCCCGCGAGGTTGAAGGTCTTGCTTGCCGCCATGAGCGTTATGGTGCGATCCTCCACCTCCGGGCCCAAGGTAGCGACGGGAACATGGCGGAATCCCGGATAGAGTAGGTCGCAATGGATCTCGTCGGAACAGATGACGAGGCCATGGCGAAGGGAGATCTGGGCCATTGCCTCCAACTCTTTGATCGTGTAGACGCGACCCACCGGGTTATGGGGGTTGCAGAGGACGAAGAGTCGGGTCTTGTTCGTGATCGCCCTTTCGAAGAGTTCGAAATCGATCTCGTAGGTGTCCCCTTTCTGGACGAGAGGAGGATCGTTGAGGACCCGGCCATGAACAACGGGATCGTTTACGAAATGGAAGTAGACAGGAGGCTGGATGAGGACCCCCTCTTCAGGCTCGGCATAGGCCTGAAAGGCGATGTTTAAACCCGAGACCATGCCCGGGACGAAGACGATCGCTTCCTCTTCGATCTCCCATCGATAAAGCCTCTTGAGCCGTTCGCAGATCAGGGATTTCAACTCCGACGAAGGCACCGAGTATCCAAGGATCCTGTGATCGATGCGGGCATGAAGGGCCTGAACGACAGGCTCGGGAGCGGGGAAATCCATATCGGCCACCCACAGGGGAATGACCTCTTCGCCGTATCGCGACCATTTCATGCTGTCCGTTTTTCGTCTTTCGATGACGTGATCGAAATCGTATCCCATCCTCTCTCTCCTTCCCAAAGAATTCCCCGAATCCATGGCCTGCGAAGATCATTCTGCCATTTACTCTTCTTCATTTCCATACAGAGGGGCTATATTCCCGGCAGACGTTATGTTAAGATTTCGTCGAAAGTCCCAAAGGGCTTGACCTTGGGAAAAGACCCGCAGGGAGTTCGTAAGGGTCTACCCTAATGTTGGAATAAATCCTGTTCAAAGGCCCCGGGGAGGGCGCCAGAGAGGGCTACGGACGGGTCTAATCTTCTTTTGGAGGTGACCGATGGCGATTGCTTACTTTGACTGTTTTTCGGGAGCGAGTGGCGACATGATTTTGGGTGCCCTGATCGATGCAGGGCTGAGCAGCCGGCTCCTGAGGGAGGAGCTGAAGAAACTCTCCCTTCCCACGGTTCGTTTGACCATCAGTCGGGTGTTAAAGGGAGGCCTGAGCGCAACCCGTGTGAAGGTGGAAGGGAAGAAGGAACCAAGATCTCATCGAAACCTGAAGGAGCTTCTTGCGATCATCGATCGGAGTCGGCTTGAGCCTCACATCAAGGAGAAGAGCGAGACGATCTTTCGGCGCATCGCCTCCGTCGAGGCCGAGATTCATCGAAAGCCCGTCGAGGAAATCCACTTCCACGAGGTGGGAGGTCTCGATTCGGTGGTTGACATTGTGGCCGCGGTGTGGGGGGTTTCTCAGATGGGCTTCGAGAGGGTTTACGTGTCGAGGGTCAATGTGGGGTCGGGCTTTGTCCACTGCGAGCACGGGATTCTTCCCGTCCCGGCGCCCGCAACCCTTGCCCTGATGAAGGGAAAGCCCATCTACTCCTCCGGCGTGGAGCGGGAACTTCTCACCCCGACCGGCGCAGCGATCCTCACGACGTTGGGTTCCGAATTCGGCCTCATGCCCGTGATGCGTGTGGAGAGGGTTGGCTATGGAGCGGGCCGCGACGACCTCCCCCATCCCAACGTGCTTCGTCTCATGGTGGGAAGCCCAGCGGTTCGGATGGGAGTGGAGAGGGTTTGTGTTTTGGAAACGAATATCGACGACATGAACCCCCAACTCTACGATCACGTGATGGAACGTCTCTTTTCGATGAACGTCCTTGACGTCTTCTTGACGCCCATCCAGATGAAGAAGAACCGACCTGCCACACTGCTGACCGTCATCACGGAGCCGGATCGGATGGCTGCGGTGACGGAATTTCTTCTCAAGGAGACGACGACCCTGGGTCTGAGGTGGCGGGAGGAAGAGAGGGCGCGGGCCGATCGGGAGATCTTAGCTTTGACCACCCGTTATGGAAAGATCCGATTCAAGGTTGCGCGATGGGGAAACGAGATCGTCAATGTTTCGCCGGAATACGAGGATTGCCGGGCCGCGGCCCGAAAAAAGGGAGTCTCGTTGAAACTGGTTTTCGAAGAGGCCAGACGAATCGCCCTTCAATGGCTGGGGGCGAAGGGGGAAGCAGTGTAGGACAAAGGATCTCCACGTGTTAGCCTGTGTTTCTTATGCCTTCCGTAGGGCAAGCCCTTGCGGCTTGCCGTGGGTGGCTTGCACAGCCAGCGCTTCCTTGAATTTGGTCCTTCCCGGTATTACATTGAAAGTAAGGAAGGAGGAAGGAGCGATGAAAAAGGAAGCAGTAAAGACTGTGGCCTTGGCGTTTGTTTTAAGTTTTTGCCTGGGCTCCTTCGGCTGGGCCCAGTCTCTTGGCGAGGTGGTCCTCGAGCCCAAGGAAGGGACGAAGCCTCCTCTGATCCTGAATGCCTATGCCGTTGAGAGGGGGCAATACGGCACAATCTGGAAAATCTACCTTGAAGCCGAGGATCCGGATGGAGATATGCTCAGAATTGCATCCGTTGTTCACCAGGTTGGATACGGTTACTATCCGGCTGATTTCATCTACCTCAAGCCGAAGCATCAGAAACACTTCAAGGGCTACATCCAGTGGAATACCTTCAGCTCTCGAACGAATTTCCTTCGAGAGTGGACGAGGATTACGCTGACCGTTTCGATCCAGGACAAAGCCGGAAACGAGAGCAAAGAAGTGGTTTTCCCGTTCACGTTTGAGTCGGGTGCAAAAGGACCCAAGGGATTGAATCCACCCGCTCCCTTCGATCAGAGAGATCTTCCAAAGTTGGGAAACCTCTTCATCGATCTCTTTGAGCCGACGATGATGGGTGCAGGGATCAGAGAAGATTAGGCGGTTTTGGGTTACAAAGAATCAGATTCCGGATAAGGCCCGCCTCGGCGGGCCTTATTGTTCCCCCGCCCGGTGCCCCGCGATTTATTCCAACATCAGCCTTACCTCTTGCTTTTATCTCTCCGTGATGGTAAGAATTCTTATCCTTTTATGAAAGGGGAGAAAACGATGAGTCTGAAGGTGTTTCGAAGAAGAAGGGTTGTCGTTTGGGGGGTGGCTGTCCTTTTGTCGGTTCTCGCAGGAGGCTGTTCTTCGGGCTTAAAAGAGAAACGCTCGGAGCCTGTCGTGGGAGAGCTGAGAGGGGGTGGGAAGTATTACCATTTCGATGATGTCCTCGTTCCAGGCGAGCTCAAGTACGATCAGAAGAATTCCTTCATTTACGAGACGCCACGGTTCAAAACGGGTGTCATGGTTTTCACGAAATACTGGCTTGACGTTGAGTCGTTGATTCAATTCTTCACCTATCATATGGAGAAGGACAACTGGAAGCTCGTCAACAGCTTCCGGGGCAAAGAATCGATGCTCAGCTTTGCAAAACCGGACAAGAGCTGCACGATCCGAATCACGGAGAAATGGACCGGCACAACGGTCGTCGAGATTCGGGTGGGGCCCCTGGCTGAAAAGAAGATGTGAAAGCATCGAGGGATGCTGCTTTCGTCCGTTCGAAAGACGATCGATCGTTACCATCTCCTCGCACCGGGAGATCGGGTTGTGGTGGGGGTGTCAGGAGGCATCGATTCGATGGTTCTCCTCCACCAGCTCCACGTCTACCGGACGATTCACCCCATCGAGCTCATCGTCGCCCACGTCAACCATGGCCTTCGGCCCGGCGAGGCGGAAAGGGAGCGAGAGCTGGTCGAAAAAGAGACGAATCGGCTGGGACTTCCTTTTGAGTACGGCCTCTTCGATGTGAAAGTCTTCGCGAAACAGGAAGGCCTGTCCTTACAGGACGGAGCTCGAAGGGTTCGTTTCCGTTTCCTCAACGAGGTTCGCGATCGGTATCGTGCTCAGAAAATCGCTCTGGGCCATAACGCGGACGATCAGGTGGAGACCGTGCTCCTGGGATTGATCCGCGGAAGCGGTCTGAGGGGATTGCGAGGAATGGTCCCGGTTCGCGACGGGATTGTTATCCGTCCCCTCCTGGAAACGTGGCGAAGGGAGATCGAGGCCTTTGCTTCCGAGGAGGGAGTCCCTTTTCTCGTCGATTCTTCCAACCTTCGAGAAGATTACCTACGAAATCGGATCCGCCTTCGTCTTATCCCGTTGATCGAGAAGGAATATCAACCTCGTTTCAAAGAGATCGTTTTCAGGACCTCTGCCATCCTTCGGCAAGAGGATGAACTGCTCGAGCAGGAGGCGGAAAGGGCCTACGGTCGAATGGTGCGAAAGGAGAAAGAGGGCCTTTCGTTTCGGTTTTCCGAATTCAAAGGGCTTTTGCCAGCTTTGAGAAGGAGAGTCCTTCGGAAAATGGCAGAGAGGGTTCAGGGGAGGACTTTTGGGGAGGAGGGGTATCTCCCGGGGTTGGACGAAATCCTTGAAAAGCTCGCGAGCGGAGCCTCCAGTTTTCGTTTTTCCCTTCGAGAGGGACTTTTCGTGGAGAAGCGATACGACGAGGTTCTTATGAGGGAGGGTTCCTTCGAAGAACCCTCTTCATTCGAGGCGGAGCTGACCTTTCCAGGGCGCACGGTCGTCGAAGAGATCGGGAAAGAGGTCATCCTGGAGGAAGTTTCAAAGGAGGATATGGCAAAAGAGCGAATGGACTCCCCGACCAGGGCCTGGTTCGACTTGGAGAAGGCTTCGCTTCCTTTGAAGCTCCGATCCTTCAAGCCGGGAGATCGTTTTCAACCCTTGGGGGTTCGGGGAACGCAGAAGCTGAAAGAGTTTTTCATTGATCATAAGATTCCGAGGTTTGAAAGGATGGGGATTCCTCTTCTGGTCTCCGGAGAGAGGATTCTCTGGGTCGTAGGGTATCGGATCGATGAGGGATTCAAAGTGACGGAGAGAACGAAGAGGGTTTTAAGGGCCGAGTTGAAGGATGTGTCTTCGGTGGGATCGGGAAGCGTGTAGGCCCTGATCCTTCCCCTGTCTTTAACGAACCTTCCGAAAGAGGAGCCTTTGTCATGAAACCCGCATGGTTGTTGCTGGTCTCGGTCGTCTGTGCCAGCTTGGGACAGACCCTTTTCAAAAAGGGCGTTCTCATCATCGGAGAGATCACGTTGAAAGGTTCACTCCTTAAGGGCCTAACGGAGCTTCTCTCCAACCCGTATGTTCTTTCGGGTCTTTGTTTGTATGTGGTCAGCACGATCGTTTGGTTAGTCGCCCTTTCCCGAACGACCCTCAGTTTCGCCTTCCCTTTCACCGCCCTCGTCTTCGTCCTTGTGATGTTGGCAGCTCGCCTCGTCTTCCACGAAGCGATCCCGACGGTCCGCTACATGGGGTTGGCCCTCATCTGTATCGGGTTTTTGCTCTGTTCTCTATCCTGACCATCCGAGGACCCGAGCCGATACGATGAAGAAATCTTCATGCCTCTTTCGATGGGGCCTTCTTTATTTTGACCTTCCCATCTGCTATAAAAAGTTCTCATGAGGGCAAGCCCAACGTTCACGGAGGGACATCAAAGGATGAAGCGTCATCGCGGCAGACAAGCTCTCTGCCTGTTGAGCATCGGGCTTGCCTTGATAGGCTGTTATCTTACATTCCTCGGTATAAGCTTGTATCGGGATTACGAGAGGATTCCCCGTGAGCTTGTGATCGGCAACAGGGACGAGAGCCTGAAGGCCTTGAAAGAAAGAGGTCTTCCTTTCGCTTTTTTCGTCATGGGCGATACCCAATTGAGTGGGATAGCGAAGAGGATGTTACGGGCCGCGGCCGAAAAAGAGAAGCCTTCTTTTGCGATCATCGTGGGCGACTTCGTGAAAGAGCCCGATCTCTGGCGCCACCGATTCTTCCTCAGGGAGATGGCGGTTGAACTCTCGCCCTCTTTTCCTGTCCTTCTCGTGCCGGGAAACCACGATATCGATTACGGCTCGAAGATCAGAGATCTCTCGAGGAGGGTTACCCCTGAGGTTTACGAAGGGCTATATGGCCGTCGAAGCCTCGACTTCGTCCTGAACGATTGCCTTTTCATTCTCTGCGGTGTCGATCTGAAACAACCTGACGAATACCTTCGCTATCTCCGCGAGACCCTTTCGCTTAAGGGAGGGGGCCGAAAGGCCATTTTCGTTTTCGTTCACTATCCGCCCCGGGGTCTATCGAGTTTCATCAACGGCCCTCTTCCCAAAGAAGAGGTGTTTTACTCGCTTCTGGAAACCTATCGGGTCACGGCCTGTTTCTTTGGCGATTACCACGGCTACTGGAGAGGTCAAAGAAAGGGGGTCACCCTGATCGTTTCGGGAGGAGGGGGACGCTTCAAGGGCTATCAACCGGAATGGGGAAAGTTCCATCACATTCTGAAGGTGACCGTGGAGAAGGATCAACTGAGCGAAGAGATCATGGTTTTTCCGGACCGTGTTGCCTTGAAAGATTCGATCGAAGAGATGGTTTTTGTGAAACTTCTTCCCATCGTCGAGCATCGGGGTTGGGTGCTCTACGGTCTCTTTGGTCTGTTTTTGTCTTGGTCGGGGGCTTCAGTTATAATTTGGATTCGGGGTTTGAGGAAAAGGGGGAGGAAGTGGTGAGAGGCCATGCGATGCGCATCCTGTTGATCGGTGTCGGAAGATGGGGAAGAAATCATCTGAAATCGTGGACGAAGCTCGTGAAGGAGCTTTACGTGGCTGATGCGGATCCCGCGCAGTCGAAGGTCTGCAGCGAGTTTTCCATTCCTTCAAGCCACTTCTCCCTGGACTATCGGGATTTCTTGGATCGGGTCGATGGTGTCGATATCGTCACACCGGCGGAAAGCCATCTGAGCCTCTGCAAGGATGCCCTCGAGCATGGCAAGGATGTCTTCGTTGAAAAACCGATTGCTCTGACGACCCGAGAGGCGGAGGAAATGATCGGCCTCGCCGAGAAGAAGGGGCGAATCCTCCAGGTTGGCCATATCTACCGCTACCATCCTGCTTCGACGAAGATCAGGACCCTCCTCGAAGCAGGGGAACTCGGAACCATTCGCTACGCCTATGGTCACTTCATGGGCTTCAAGAGGCCGAGGACGGATGTAGGTGTCACCCAGACCGATGCGATCCATTTCATCGACCTTTTTAACTTCCTCTTCGGAGAACGGCCTTCCGCGGTGACGGCTGTGATCCGCCACTATCTCGAGCTATCCCTCGACGACACCTCCTTTTCAGCCCTCGAATACGGGAACAAGATCGTTTTTATCGAGGCCGGCTACCTGCCCCCGGAGAAGCGGAGGGATATATCGATCGTGGGAGATCGGGCGAGTCTCTCCTGCGATCTCCAAAAAGATATCCTCCTTCGATGCGACAACCGACACGAGAAACAGGACGGACGTTGTGTTGCCATCGAAGGGCACCCCTCGGAGGTAGGTTTTCCCCGGGAGGAACCTCTCAAGGCGGAGTTGGAGGCCTTTATCGATTCGATCGAAACTCGCAAGAAGCCTCTTGCGGACGGCCGAGCGGGCTATGAAGCGCTGAAGGTCGTCGAGGCCTGCTACGAATCGTCCCAAAATGGAAGAAGGGTCGAGATGAGGTGGTAGGTTGAATCGACAGGTCCCACGGCCGGAGGGCACCCTCGAACCATGAAAATACTTGGGTGTATGATGGCTTGGTGGAGGAATTTTTTGGCCTTTCGGAGGGGGCCGGAGCTTGGAGGGGCAACCCTGTGTGGTCGCCTTGGGTGGCCTTAGACGAAAGGTGATCGTTCGGAAAGGAAAGGAGAAAACATGGGAATCCCTTTATCAAAACCTTACATCGACCAGGAGATCAAAGAGCGGGTTCTGGAGGTGATCGATTCAGGACAATACATCCTTGGAAGGAACTGCAAAGAATTTGAAAAAGAGTTTGCCGCTTTTGTCGGGACGAAACACGCGGTGCTCACCTCCTCAGGAACCTCGGCGATCTTTCTCTCTCTTCAGGCCCTGGGGGTAGGTCCGGGAGACGGGGTGTTGGTCCCGTCCCTTACGGCTTTTCCGACGGTAGAGCCCGTTTTTCACGTGGGCGCACGCCCCATCTTCGTTGACATCGACGAATCGTACGGTATGGATCCGAACCATGTAGAACGTCTCCTCGAAGAGGGTCTTCCCGGAGTGAAGCTTCGAGGGATCATTCCTGTCCATCTTTATGGTCATCCTGCCGATCTCGAACGAATCATGGCCCTTGGGAGAAAACACGGGCTTTTTGTGCTGGAAGATTGCTGTCAGGCTCACGGCTCCCGCTACCGGGGAAAGAGAGTAGGGGGACTGGGTGTGGCGGGGTGCTTCTCCTTCTACCCCTCGAAGAACTTGACCGTTTTCGGCGACGGTGGGATCCTTGTGACCAATGACGATAAGATCGCTGAAACGACCCGTATGCTTCGAGACCACGGAAGGAAGGGAAAGTACGAACACGAACTCGTTGGGTACAACCTGAGGTTCAACGAGATTCAGGCTGCTGTCGGACGGGTGCAGCTTCGGCGGCTCGATCAATTCAACGAGGCGAGAAGAAAGATCGCCCGATGGTATGGAGAAGCACTGTCTGGGTTACCGGTTGTTCTGCCAAAAGAAGCGGACTGGGCTGAACCGGTTTATCATCTCTTCGTGATCCAGGTTCCCGATCGAGAGAAGCTTGCGGCCTATCTCAAGGAGAAGGGGATCCAAACGGGTGTTCACTATCCTATCCCCAATCATCAGGCACCGGCTGTGCAGAAGACTTTGGGGTCCCAGCCCAGGCTCGAAAAAACCGAGGAGGCGGCGCGCCGGATCCTTTCCCTTCCGATCTATCCGGAGCTCAGGAAGGAGGAGGTTGACACGGTTTGTGCCGCGATCCGAGAGTTTTTTGAAGGATCGTGATGATCCTCGAAGATCGGAGCGATCGCCTCAGGACGGATCGTTTGGAGGCCAACCTGGGCAAGGTTTTTTCGTAGGCCTTCGCTTCGGGAGTCGTCGAAAGGAGTTCGTAGGGGCGAAAAAGAAAAGGGAAATGGACTTGATGGAAGAGCGAAGCGTTGAGATTTCGGTGGTTGTGCCGGTGTATAACGAGGAGGAGAACCTTCCCCTCCTGATCCCCAAACTTGTCGAGGTCCTCGAGCCTCTGGGCAAACCCTTCGAGATGATCTTTGTCGACGACGGAAGCGTCGACCGTAGTCGGAAGATCTTGAAGGAGATGGCCTCGCGAGACAGGAGGATCAGGGTCATCGGGTTTAAGCGCAATTGTGGGGAAACGGCCGCAGGTGCCGCAGGATTGAAGGAAGCGAGGGGAGAGATCGTCATCACCATCGATGCCGACCTCCAGAACGATCCCCGGGACATTCCCCGTATGCTCGAGTATTTGAAGGAATACGATATGGTGACCGGTTGGCGTGAAAAGAGGGAGGACACCTGGGTGAAGCGGATAACTTCAAAGATCGCCAACCGAATCCGAAACTGGCTCAGTGGCGAAACGATCCGTGACAGTGGTTGTACTTTTAGAGCCTATAAGCGGAAGTGCCTCGAGAACCTCAAGCTCTACAAAGGCATGCATCGTTTCATGCCCACCTTGGTCAAGATGGAAGGGTTTCGAGTCATCGAGATCCCCATCGCCCACCATCCGCGGCAGTTTGGAGTTTCGAAATATACGACGTGGAACCGCATGTGGCGAGCCCTCGCGGACCTTCTCGCCGTGCGCTGGATGAAAAGCCGGCACATCGACTATGAGATCGAAGAAAGAATCTGACAAAGGCCCTCCTTCGCGCCAAGGTCTGAACCACCCATGAACCTGATCTTTTCACCAATGGGAGAGAACAGGGACCGCTTCGTCGCAGGATGTTTCATCCTGGGAAGCGGTCTTCTCCTTTTGATCAACCTCGGATTGCGAACCCTTGAAAATCATGATTACCTCCGCCATGCCGAGGTGGCTCGAGAGATGATCCGTTCAGGAGATTGGGTGGTCCTTCGCCTCAACGGCGAGATCTATCTCGACAAGCTTCCACTTTTTTTCTGGCTGATCGGACTTCCAGCCTCTGCTTACGGTGCCGTGACCCCATTCCTTGCCCGTTTGCCTTCGGCTCTTTCAGCCTGGATAGGGGTGATCGTCCTATTCTTTTGGGCGAAGCGGGTTTACCAATCGCCGTGGATTGGTGTGCTCTCAGGGGCTATTCTCCTTTCGAGCTATCAATTTTTCCTCTACGCCAGAGCCGCCAGACCGGATATGGTTCTGACGATGCTGATCATCCTTTCCCTCTATTTCTTCGATCGGGGCTGCGAGGACGAGAAGGAGCCAAGGAGAAGAGCGCTCTTCTACGGGCTTTCGTTCCTCTTTATGGGCCTCTTATTTCTGACAAAGGGACCTTTGGCGGTTCTCATGCCTTTTGCCGTGATGACAGCCTTTCTCGTAAAGGAGAGGAAACTTGACCTTCTCGCGAGCCGACCTTTCCTCTTGGGCTACGGGGTCATGGCGGGAACGATCCTTCCTTGGGTTTTCCTCTTTCTCTTGCGGATCGGATTCGAGGAAGCCCTTCTTCTTGTTCAGGAG
>Ga0123519_10014156_pt1 | contig 11379 bp, 7 predicted proteins | sample YelNatPaOPRAMG02_FD_87396 | JGI IMG/M metagenome (GOLD analysis project Ga0123519, IMG submission 87396) | Hot spring microbial communities from Yellowstone National Park - Yellowstone National Park OP-RAMG-02 (version 2) | ecosystem: Environmental > Aquatic > Thermal springs > Hot (42-90C) ... | reverse complement strand
TTCGTGAAGAACATTCGTTTAGGGCAGTGGAACACCTCCGTTTACTGTCTCTCTTTTCTGGGACTCACAGCAATCTGGGCATGTCGCGAAAGGTTCGGAGCGTGGCTCGTTGCTCTCTCTGCTGCTCTTAAGTACCTTCCATCTTTCTTCGTACTTTATCTCGCAATGCGTCGTAAGTGGAAACCTGCAGCATGGATGATTATCGCCTATCTCTTTTGGGTTCTCGTTTTTCCGACACTTGTTCTGGGAGTCGAGCGACACACCGAGTTGCTCGGGCGCTTTTATCTCCGGGCAACGAAACAATACCAGGGGATGACGAGTCCCGACTACACGTCGAGTCATTCTCTTCGCTCGACTCTTATGCGAATGACGTCCGAGGTCAAACCTCGCTTGCCCGATCCAGACGTCTATGATTTCACTGTGATCACTCTCCCTAAAGAGGTCGCGAAACGCCTCAGCGAAGTCGTTGCCTACGCTGTTTTAGGACTCACGATCGGGATAACGCTGCTTGTGACTCGGAACGAAACGAGTTTCCAGAGGAGTGTCGATAATGGGGCGGCGTCGGGGGAAACTTCTCGTGGCGTGAATCTATTGCGAGAGCTCTTACTCATCGGGCTCTGGTATACGACTCTTCTCATGATTTCGCCGGAGACACGGCAGCCACATTTCCTCACGCTGTTTACGCCATCGTTTGCACTTGCTTTGTGGCTAGCGAATGTCAGCGTGCATCCCTCGGTTCGGAAAATTGTTACAGTCTTGGTTGCGGCAGGCATTTTCTTTATCCTCACGCCTTCCGAGATCTTCCACCATGCCCGCTATCATCTCATCGCTTCCGGGCTTGGCTTTTATGCATGGGCTCAGGTCGCCTTCTGGCTTGCTTCAGCTCTTGCTGTCGTGTCAATGGTGCAGATGTTTTCACATCGTTCGGGAAATGAAATGCCTGAAAGTGGGTAACTTGGTTGCGCTGCGTTTGTTGCAACCATCGGTTGCTTTTCTGGCAGTATCAGTTGTCTGAGTTCCCTCCCCCCGCGCGGCAGGGTGAAGTAACATCTCGTGGAGGTGGTATCGCCGATGCTTGGTTACCTGTTAAAGCCAGAGATAGAGCAGCTCATCAAAGAAGGCGAATTTGCAGCGCTGCGCGACGCGTTATCGGATCTTCCTCCTGCTGACGTAGCGGATGCACTGGCAGACCTTCCTCCCGAGTCGAGTGCCGTTGTTTTTCGAATTCTCCCGCGCGCTATTGCTGCCGAGGTTTTTGATTTCCTTCCTGTGGATCGCCAAGAGGCGATTCTCAAAGCCATGGCTGACAAGGATGTGCGTGAGCTTCTCGATGCCATGGCACCCGACGACCGCACGCGCCTGCTGGAAGAATTGCCGTCTCGCGTTACGCGCCGGTTGATGGACCTCCTTTCTCCGCAAGAGCTGCAGGTTGCCAAGACTCTCCTTGGCTATCCGGAGGACAGTGTTGGGCGCAGAATGACGCCCAACTATCTTGCTGTGCCCAGCTCATGGACTGTGGGCGAGGTTCTCCGTTATATTCGTTCTCACGGCGCAAACAAAGAAACATTAAATGTTATCTATGTTGTTAATGATAAAGGACAGCTTGTAGGGGACGTGGGGATAGCCGACGTCTTGCTTGCTTCCGACGACAAGCCAATTTCTGAAATTATGGACGAAAACGTTCCCCGTCTGTTGGCGACCGATGACCAGGAAAAAGCGGTCGAAATGTTCGGCCGCTATCGCCGCGATGCGCTCCCAGTTGTCAGTAGTGATGGTGTTCTCGTCGGAATTATCACGGTCGATGACGTTCTCGACGTCGCACAAGAAGAGGCGACGGAGGATATCCAGAAACTGGGCGCCGTCGAAGCTCTCGATGAGCCTTACCTGCGCATCAATATATTCAAAATGGTTCGCAAACGCGCCGGCTGGCTTGTCGCTCTTTTTCTCAGCGAAATGCTCACTGCGACAGCGATGGCTCACTTTGAGGAGGAGATTGCCCGGGCAGTCGTGCTTGCTCTCTTCGTACCCCTCATTATCTCGAGTGGTGGTAACTCGGGAAGCCAAGCAGCAACTCTCGTCATCCGTGCCATGGCACTCGGCGAAGTCACTTTGCGCGATTGGTGGCGAGTCATGCGCCGGGAACTGGCTTCAGGACTCATGCTCGGTCTCACTTTGGGATTTATCGGTTTTGCTCGGGTCACTGTCTGGTCACTCCTTTGGCCAGGGCTCTACGGTCCCCACTGGTTTTTGGTAGCTCTTACGGTAGGTATCGCGCTCGTTGGAGTTGTCATGTGGGGAACCTTTGCTGGATCGATGCTCCCGATTGTTCTTAAGCGACTCGGTCTGGATCCTGCCGTGTCGTCGGCACCTTTCGTTGCGACTCTTGTCGATGTGACGGGGATCGTCATTTATTTCACTGTCGCGATGTTTATACTGCGTGGAACTCTTCTCTAGAGAAACACGATTGTTTTCTGAGAGGCTTACCTCGCAGGGTCTAGCTCGTCTAGGGGAAGAAATCGCGATGGATACTCTGAGTCAAGCGGCGGAAGTTATGAGCAGCGCCGACGCGATGGTTATTGGCGCGGGTGCTGGTATGAGCGTCGATAGTGGGCTGCCGGATTTCCGTGGCCCGCAAGGCTTTTGGCGTGCTTATCCCCCTTTTGCTCGGCTCGGATTGTCTTTCGTCGATCTAGCAAATCCGCGATGGTTTCGCGACGACCCTTCCCTTGCATGGGGGTTTTACGGCCACAGGCTTGCACTTTATCGCCGAACATCTCCGCACGAGGGCTACGGGGTGCTCCTCAACTGGGCGAAGCTACTCCCAGCCGGGATGTTTGTGTTTACCTCGAATGTTGATAACCACTTTCACAAGGCAGGATTCGAGAGCTCGCGAATAGTCGAGTGTCACGGATCGATCGAGTTTCTTCAATGTAGCGAAGGCTGTTGTCGAGCTATTTGGGCAATGCCAGCTGAAGGCGTCGTTGTCGACGAAGAATCAATGCGTGCCCTTCCACCGCTTCCTCAGTGCCCCCACTGCGGTGCAGTAGCCCGACCCAATATCCTTATGTTCAATGACTGGGCGTGGATTTCTGACCGCACGGATTCGCAACAACAACGTTTTGCGCAATGGCTCCGTGGGATTGCGTCTGCAAAGGCAAAGCTGGTCGTTCTCGAGATTGGGGCGGGAACTGCTGTCCCAAGCGTCCGGATGACATGCGAAACACTTGCTCACACTTTTGGAGCAACCTTAGTTCGCATCAATCCCCATGAACCTGGGGGAGATGCTCCTTGTCTCTCGATTCCGGGGACTGCTCTGAGCACGCTGTGCCAACTGGCCAAGCGGGTGAGATTTGCTTGAGCAAAAGCCCTTCTGCGGCTGCGCGCCCAGGGAGCTTTTCGGATTCCCTATGCCAACCTCGCTAGCGCGCCTGGGGCGAAATCCGTAAAAGAACCACATTCAGTTGTCACAACATGCGTCTGTGTTCGAGATGCGTCGACAGATACTTTGGGGGCAGCAGCGATCCCTCTGAGAAGAGTGAGCCGCCGAGCACTTCGCCGAATTGTTAAATGCTCCTTGACGCATGGGGTAAGAATTCGGTTGCATTCGGTATTCGACGCTTTCCATAAGATCGGTTGAATTCATTGCGCAGGAGCTCAACTATGGCAGATGTTCGATTAGAGCGGGTCTCGAAAGTTTTCCCCGGCGGCGTACGCGCTGTCGATAACGTTAATTTGCACATCAAAGATAAGGAATTTCTTGTTCTTGTCGGTCCTTCCGGATGCGGGAAGTCCACGACTCTGCGGATGATTGCAGGGCTCGAAGAGATTTCCGAGGGGAACATTTACATCGGTGATCGCCTGGTCAATGACGTGCCGCCCAAAGATCGTGATATCGCGATGGTCTTTCAGAATTATGCTCTCTATCCGCACATGACGGTCGAAGAAAATCTTGAGTTCGGACTCAAACTGCGGAAGGTTCCAAAAGAAGAGAGAAAACGCCGTGTCCGCGAGGCTGCGGAAATCCTCGACATAGTTCATCTGCTCGACCGCAAGCCGAAAGCTCTTTCGGGTGGTCAGCGTCAGCGTGTGGCTGTGGGACGCGCCATTGTCCGCCAGCCGAAAGTGTTCCTCTTCGACGAACCGCTCTCCAACCTCGATGCAAAGCTCCGTGTCCAAATGCGCACGGAGATTTCCAAGCTCCACATGCGTCTCCAGGCAACAATGATCTACGTGACGCACGATCAGGTAGAAGCAATGACCATGGGCGACCGCATCGTGGTGATGAAAGATGGGATTGTCCAGCAAGTAGCAGATCCAATAACTCTGTACAATCACCCGTGCAACCGATTTGTCGCAGGGTTCATCGGCAGTCCTCCCATGAACTTCATGGAGGGAACAATTGTCGACGACAACGGGCTTGTTTTCGATGAGGGGATGATTCGGGTGCGAATTCCCGAAAAGTATCGTGAAGCACTCAAATCCTACGTCGGCAAAAAGGTCATCTTTGGGATTAGGCCAGAAGATATTTACGATCCAAGCTACGGAACGGAGCTTCCCAATAAGCAGGAAGTAGTCTCGAAAGTGGAAGTGATCGAGCCAATGGGAAGCGAGATATTCCTTTATCTCACCACAGGAAAAACCTCGTTTGTGGCGCGGGTTGAGCCCCATGTGAAAGCTCAAGTCGACGAAATGCGAAAACTCTATTTCAACATGGATAAGGCGCACTTTTTCGACACCGAAACCGATCGCAGCATTCTCTACGTTGAGCAAAATCAAGAAGAGGAAATGGCAGGTACCCGCGGTTGATCGTGTAGTTCCGTGAGGAGGCGTCTGGCTGGATTCCATCGAAGAAATGAGTGTTATGCCTGTGCCTAGTGATTTGGAGTAAGCAGAGAGCATTCGAGACCGCGCCCACCGCCGAGGGGAGCTTCTCGCCTTATTACCGCGGCGCGAAAGCCGAAAACATTGCACTGGGCACTCCGCTCCTTGCAGTGTTTTCCGCGAGGAAATGTGATAGGCTGTGGCACCTCACGAAAAGGCTTCTGGGGCGACGTGTGAACTAAAATATTCTTCCATGTCGGCGAGAGAGGCGCGGAGATCCTTTGTGTCTCCACTGGCCTTTCCCCGGATGCCGACCTGCCCCAGCAAGCACGCAAGATGCTTTGAGAACAGCGGTTCTCCGGCTCACGAAATTGTCTTTTCCGAATGAGCGATGGAGCGTTGCTCTTATGTCACTTTTTTGCTAGCGACTGTTCAAGGTGGGCAGTAGCCTCGGCGAGTGGCATCGGTTTACCAAAATAATATCCTTGCGCCAGGAGGCATCCGGCTTTTTTTAGGAAGTCTGCTTGGTCTCCATGCTCAACTCCCTCGGCGAGAACCCCCACAGCAAGACGGTCGCCTAGACTGAGAATGGTGTTCACCACACCCTCCGCTTCGGCTGTGCCAGGAATCTCGCGGATGAAAGAAATGTCAATTTTCAGGAGTCTCACGGGAAGCTTCAAAAGGTAACTCAATGCAGAGTAGCCTTTTCCAAAGTCGTCGAGGCACGTCGTAATTCCCAGCGCGGCAAGACTCTCGAGTATTTTCCTCGCAGCTTCCAGATTATCGACAAAAAGAGATTCCGTCACTTCAATCTTTAGGCGACATGGGGGGATCCCGCTTTCCTTGAGGATCTGGAGAACTTCTTCGGGAAACCCTAGGTTCATGAGATAGCGGGGGCTGATATTGACGCTCACCCAAAAAGGCGTTGTCTCGAGCATAGGGAAAGCGTCGAGCCATTGGCGCATCTGCATGCACGCTTTGCGGCAGATTTCTCGGTCGAGGGCACAGATGAGTCCCGAGTCTTCAGCGATAGAGATGAAAAGCGAAGGCGAAATGGGACCTTTTGTGGGATGATTCCAGCGAGCGAGCGCTTCGAAGCCCACAAGCTTCAAATCGTCGAGGCGAACAATAGGTTGGTAGTGAATCTCGAGCTCGTTTTTGTTGAGGGCACTTCGAAGATCTCGCTCGAGCTGAATTTCGAGAACAGCACGTTCGTGCATGACAGGATCGTAGATTACCCGGCTACCGCGCCCTTGGTGCTTGGCTCGTCCTACGGCAACATCTGCCTGCGCAAGAATGTGTCCGGGATCAACCGACACGGGGGGTTTTACGATCACGATCCCAATGCTCGCCGTTACGGTGAAACTTTGCTCGCCGACGGTAAACGGCGTGGCTAGGCTGGAGGCAAGCCTGTCTGCCGTGCGCAAAGCCTCGGTCTCGTCGGGGAAGCCTTCGACGAGAACAGCATACTCGTCACTTCCAAGCCGTGCAACTGTATCGGATGGCCGCAGCACAGATTGGATCCGCAGTCCGAAATCCTTCAAAACGGCATCGCCTGCCTCAACCCCTGCAGATTCGTTGATCGCCTTGAAATTATCGATGTCGATGAGATAGACGGCCGCTAAAGCACGCGAGTCACGCTGCATACGCCGCAGACACTGAGCAAGACGATCCTGAAAAAGTGCGCGATTAGGAAGACTGGTGAGGGGATCGTAAAAAAGTTGCTGAGCAATTTTATCCTCTAATTCTTTTGTGCTCGTGATGTCGCGAATGTCCACAACGACTCCCCGAAATCGATTGTCGACAATCCAGGGACTGAGCCTTGCGGCATACCATCGCAAACCATCAGGCATGGGAAGACAGTAAGAATATTCGGCGATCTCCCCGCGCTGACATCGGTTGAATGCTTCCCGGAAAAGGGGGATTAACTCAGCCGGCACGACCTCATCGTGTTTTTTCCCCAAAAACGCATCAGGGGAGAGATAGAGTCCTGGTCCAGAAGTGTGGTAGAAAAGAAATCGTCCTTCTTCGTCGAGCACAAAAATCAGATCCGGGAGGCACCTCAGAAGCGCTATGTGCTGCGCTTCGAGTTCTTTGAGTTTTTCCCTCAGTTGCCCTGTTTCTGTCTCTATGCTGTTTGCTTTGGTGTTCGATTGTGTTGTGTCAGGAAATTCTTGTTCCGGGCTCTTCCCCTTCGGGTCCTCTGTCATTCCCTCGCGTGCCTTTCTACGAACCACCGTTCATTCACGTCACCATGTTCTTGCGTGCCCCCCTCGAGCACTTTGGTCTTTTACAGGAAACGCATTTTTGCGCCGAATCAATTGGCAGAACAAACATTCTCCTTTTGGTTATTGCAAGGGCAAAAAGAGTATAGACGACAGAAAAAAAACACCACCTTCCAAGGGAGCTTGGCAATGATCGATGTCTTACTTTCTGTATATAAGACCCCTCCCAAAAAGCTTATATCTCGACAATTAGGTCGGTCACAATAAAGAAGTTGGTGTTTTGAGAAAAAGTCCAAGGGGGTTCACTATGGTTTTGAATAAAAACGGTCCAAAACATCAATTTTCTCATGAGTAGAGCTTGACCTTCGCCTTTGTTCTGATGGTCACTCGACTCAGTTCTAAAACGAAAGGAAGATGTTATCATGCCACTAGTTCCGATGCGTATACTTCTCGACCACGCTGCAGAGAACGGCTATGGCTTGGCTGCACTCAATGTGAACAACATGGAGCAGATTCAGGCGATTATGGCTGCAGCGGTGGAGACTAACTCTCCGGTTATCATCCAAGCATCGCGTGGTGCTCGCTCCTATAGCCAGGATGCTTATCTGCGCCACCTGATACTTGCGGCAGCCGAGCTTCACCCGAATATCCCCATCGCGATGCACCTCGATCACGGCAATGAGCCTGCGACGTGCTATAGCGCGATTGCGCAGGGTTTCACGTCGGTCATGATGGACGGCTCGCTCATGCCCGATGGGAAAACCATTGCCACCTTCGAGTACAACGTCGACGTGACACGCCAAGTCGTTCACGTTGCCCATGCTCTCGGTATTACCGTTGAGGGAGAGGTTGGGGCACTCGGCGGTATCGAGGATGGCCACGGTGCTGGGCTCTCCGACAAAGATGTGCAAGCTCATCTGACGGATCCTGATCAAGCAGCCGAATTTGTGGCGCAGACCAATGTCGATGCGCTGGCGGTTGCAATTGGGACAAGCCATGGCGCATACAAATTCTCCAAGCCGCCGACAGAAGATGTGCTCAAGATCGACCTCGTGAAGAAAATCCACGCGAAAATCCCGAACACTCACCTTGTTATGCACGGGTCTTCGAGTGTTCCGCAGGAACTGCGAGAAATTATTAACAAGTATGGCGGAAATCTGAAGCCTGCCTGGGGCGTGCCAATTGAGCAGATTCAGGAGGCCATCAAACACGGTGTCCGCAAGGTAAACGTCGACACCGACAACCGCCTTGCCATTACTGGCGCGATTCGCAAGGTCTTCGCTGAGCATCCAGAGAAGTTCGATCCTCGCGATTATCTCAAGCCAGCCCGCGAGGCGATGAAAGAGGTGTGCAAAGCGCGCATGATAGCGTTCGGCCAGGCAGGTTGGGCTGATAAAGTCAAAGCAATTTCTTGCCGCGAAATGATTTCATTCTACGTTCCGTCAAAGAAGTAGGTCTTCTCTCACTGCCGGGCAAGTGCAAGGCTCCCCGCGCCAAGCATTTGCAGGTAAGGAAATGCGCAAAACGAAGCGGGAAACGCGATGGAAGTGCGTTTCCCGCTTTTTGTTATCGGAAAAGCTGTGCTCCCCGCCTGAGTTCAAGTGGTCCGCACGATTGCCTGGGCTCACATCAGGGGACTTTCTCTCGAAAAAGTCCCCGCACGCACACATGCGTCTTCTCTCTACTTTGCTGTCAAATCGCACCGAGTTCCCAGCCGTCTCCGAACGCGAAGACAGTGCGAAATGTCGCCACTATTGCTGGCACGATGCCAGAAAGCGGGCAGATTAGATTTATCTCATGGGTGGAGCGGGAGGATGTGGCTCATAGGGAGCACTGCCGCGGGGGGGCTCTGGCCGTCCAGCAGCACGTGGAGCAAGGCTTTCATCCGGGCTCCTCAGAGTGGAGAGGAGCTCTGCGATGTCGTCCAAGCTGTTTTGCACATTTTCGAGGCGTCGTCGAAGCTCTTCTTGCTCGCGCTGGAGCCGCTCCAGTTGTCGCATAGCCCCCTCCACAGTTGGGTTGGGAAGTCTTTGCTGAACCCACGCCGCACGGAAGACGTTGCCAAACCATTCGAAAGCCGATGGAACCTCATCGAGGCTATCAAGGTGAGCGAGACACGTGTTGTAGAACCGACGCGCACGTTGAAGGGCTTCGAGATCGGGATTGTTCCGGGCCTTAGGCTTGTCGCGACCATTCACAGCAATGATCTCATCGAGTTCCCGCACTCGATTCTTCATTTCTTCTTCGATGACAGCTCGGTCCGCTCGAAGCTGCCTGAGAAGCTTTTCCCCCTCGCTTGTCACGAGTTCTTCCTCGCGCAATACATCATGGAATTGCCTGAGGAGCTCGTCCGACGGTTTGTCGCTCGCCATTGCGATGCGATGCCGCTTTTGCTCGAGTTCGGTGCGTCGCAGCTGGAGTCGGAAAAACTCACGGAGGTACTTTTCGAAGGTGGGGACCTTCTTGATTTCTGCCAGTAGCTGTGCACGCCATCCTGCCGCTCCAGATGTGTTCCCATCACGGTCGCTCATGAAGCGACGCCAACCAAATCCCTTTCCTGCAGGGAACATTGGCTCCGCGCTTCCCGTTTTCTGGAAATCCCAAGGCTGTTGTTTGCTCTTGTCGAGGAAGGCTGGCTTCTCTTGCGCCTGCGCGAGGATTCCGCCCGCAAGACACATTCCCACCACGATACTCATTGCGGCTAATGCGATCTTCATTTCGCTCTGTCCTCTCGAGACGTTTCGATGAACGATCTGTTCACTGTCACAAGTATGCATGCTCGCGCTTACGTTCTTTTGGCGTTCGGGGCAGTCGATTGCAATGAAAATTAGCGCCACAACGCGGGGTCGGATTCTTCAGGGAGTCCTTCGAGCAATGCCGCAACGGTTTCAATGAGCGCTGTGGGGTCCTGGCTTAGCCGGACTAGTGTGCCGCGAAGCGTGTTCTTCTCGCCGTGGTAGAGAGTTGTCGAGACGAATCCGCCCGAGCCGAGTGAGCGTGCGCGAATTGCAAGGAACCTAAGGGTGTCGAACTCGCGCTGCTGCTCGGGATTCATCGCACGAACGGCAAATTCCACCACGACGAGGGATTCGCTTCCGTTGAGAGCGGAAACGTGCGAAACTTTTTGCGTGACAACAAAGTCCGGGAATTCCCCGCATGAAGGAACTTTTGCATCGAAATCAGTGAGAAGTTCCCTCAGTAATTCAGGGACGGCTTCTTCGAGTGTTTTTGCAGCGCACACAGTTCTCGGTTAGATGTTTGTGCGATTGTTATTCATAAAACAAAAACCGCTCCTCGTGAAGCTTCCGTTCTTGAATGCACGCGTTGGTTTATGAGTAAGCTAGAGCCGTTCGATGATGAGAAAACACCGAAAGAAAGAAGCAGAACTCGCTGGTGTTCTTCCTGTGTGGAAGAACGCTGGCCCCACGTCGCACGATGTTGTGGACGTGGTGCGGAAAGTGGCGCGAATGTCCCAGGTTGGCCATACAGGCACACTCGATCCAGCCGCCGAGGGGCTTCTTCTCCTCTGTCTCGGTCCTTACACAAAGCTTGCGCCTTACCTTACGGATACGGACAAAACCTATCGCGGCTATTTTTGTCTCGGCATCGAAACGGACACGGATGACTCTGACGGAAGAATTATTGCTGTGACTTCCCAGCCGCTGCCCTCGGAGGACAGCATTCGCGAGGCAGTGAAAGATTTCGTGGGCGAGATCGAACAGGTCCCTCCTCGCTACTCAGCTGTCAAACGCGAGGGGAAAAAGCTCTACGAACTGGCACGAGCAGGAAAAGAATGCGAGGTGCCAGCGCGTCGGGTCCACGTTTACTCGTTTACAGTGGAAGCGCCAGAGCCGTGCGAAATTCCGCCACGTCTTTTAGAAAAAACAGAATCGCAAGCTCTGAGCGATGCGGCAGCGAAGCAAAAATTTGTGAAAGTGCCTTTCACTGTGCGAGTTTCGTCGGGGACGTACGTCCGATCACTCGCGCGCGATCTGGGGCGCAAACTTGGCTGCGGAGCTTTTCTCCTTTCCCTCGAGCGTACTGCTGCTGGCGTGTTCTCTGCCGAGGATGCTATTCCTATGGAAAAGCTGAGAGAGTTGACTCCCGAAGAAATCGACGAGCGGCTCAAGCGAGGAACAGAAGTGCTCGATCCGCAGAAGTATCCCATTTTTCACCTTTTGCCAGCCTATAAGAGCAGGATTGCTCAAGGTCAGCCGTTGACCAACACAATGCTCGAGGAGATGGAAGCTGCGGGGGATGTTGCATCTGGCACGGTCTGCGCGATTGCCGATGAAGTGGGGGGAATTCTTGCTATGATGCAAGCGCAAAGACT
>Ga0123519_10014153_pt1 | contig 11380 bp, 10 predicted proteins | sample YelNatPaOPRAMG02_FD_87396 | JGI IMG/M metagenome (GOLD analysis project Ga0123519, IMG submission 87396) | Hot spring microbial communities from Yellowstone National Park - Yellowstone National Park OP-RAMG-02 (version 2) | ecosystem: Environmental > Aquatic > Thermal springs > Hot (42-90C) ... | reverse complement strand
CTGGCGTTCGCATGCACCTATCCGGCGGTGGCTTACGCGCTGACCGCCACATACGCGCTGACCGCCAGGCGCGGCAGGGGTGCGCTGGCAGTGGGATTGCTGGTGCTGCTCGCGCTGGTGGCGGCGGTCGGATGGGTGCTGTCTCATCTGGCACACCCGCCTGTGAGCTGGCTGTTATGGGACCTCGTTCTATGGATACCCGCCATGGCGCTGGTGCGTGGTCGGGTGCGGCGTGCCCGCGAGGCAGGAGAGGGACAAACCGCCCGCGCCATCGGACAGGCGTTGCGCCAGTCGGTACTGCACACGGTACTGCTGACCGGAGCCATTCTCTTTTGCATCCCCTTCGCGTGGCTGGTGGTGACCTCGCTGAAAGAGGACGAGGATATGAGCAAGTTCCCGCCCGTATGGGTTCCCCGCCAGCAGGTGAAGGTTACCATCCACGGCAAGGAGTGCGGGGTGAGCCTTCTGCGACAGGACGGGCAGACGCTGAAGGTTGCCACCTTGGAGGAGCTGGAGACGGGCGAGCATCGCGTGCAGGTGCTGGAGCCACCACAGCGGCGCGGCGAGGTGTTTCTGGTTCCCGGTTCACGGTTGCAAAAGGTGCGCGTGTTTGCCCCCAAATGGGAGAACTACTGGGACGCCCTGCGCTTCCTGCCGCCGGAAACCAATTACGGTCTGGTGTTCCTGTGGAACACGCTGTTCCTGTCCATCCTGAGCATCATCGGCACGGTGCTGAGCAGCTCGCTGGTGGCGTTCGCCTTCAGCCGGTTGCGCTGGCCCGGCAGGGACATCTGGTTCGTGGTGCTGCTGGCGACGATGATGGTGCCCGGCGCAGTGACCATGCTGCCGGTGTTTGTCATCTTCCGCGCGCTGGGCTGGGTGGATACCCTGCGTCCGCTGTGGGTTCCCGCCTTCTTCGGCAGCGCGTTCAACATCTTCCTGCTGCGCCAGTTCTTCATGACCATCCCGATGGATTTGGAGGATGCGGCGAAGATCGACGGTTGCAGCTACTTCGGCATCTACTGGCGCATCATGTTGCCGCTGATTAAGCCCGCGCTGGCGGCAGTTACCATCTGGACGTTCATGGGCGCGTGGAACAACTTCATGGGCCCCCTCATCTACATCTCCAGCCCCGAGAAGATGCCGCTGGCGTATGCCCTGCAGCTGTTCCAGTCCCAGCACGGCGGTGAACCCGGAATGCTCATGGCCGCGGCGACGATGGTGATGCTGCCCGTGCTGGTGCTGTTCTTCTTCACCCAGCGCTACTTTATCGAAGGCGTGACGCTGACGGGCATCAAGGGCTAAAAGGGAAGGTGGTGACCGGGTGTGCGACTGGGCGAAGGGCAGATACACGACGAGATTTATCGCCTGCTGGCGCGCGAATACGGTCAGGCGAGCTGCTTCTCGTTCGCCGTCATGGGCGCGACGGTAGCGGGGGCAATCATCGGTGGAGCGATTGCTTCGGTCTCACCGGGTATCGCTGACCCCGGTGCAGTGGTGGTTATCACGATGGGCGCCAGCGCGCTGATTGCCTACGGCTTCAAACTCGCCCGATCCCGCCCGGACCTTTCCGCCGAGGATATCCGCCGCCTGATGCCCCTGTTCCATTTCGACGAGGGGGAAACGGCTTATCTGGAGGCGTTGCTCGCGCTCGCCGAAAACCCTTACCTGCAGGAGGAGACCGCAAAGCAGATTATCGCCGACCTGAACCGCCTGCTGGACACCTACTACCAGCTGCAAAAGCAGCGGGAGCAGTTGCAGGAGGCGATGGGGACCGCCAGCGAGAGCGAGATGGAGACACTGCAACAGCGGCTGGCGGAAGCGACCGACCCGCAGGCGCGAAAAGCCTTGCAGGAGAGCCTAGACCTGCTCCGCCGCCGGCTGCACAGCCGAAACGCGCTGAGCAGCCACCGACAGCGCATGGAAGCCCATCTGGAGCTCATCTTGCAGACGCTGAAGAGCCTGCACGAGTCGCTTTCCCGCTTGAAGCTGGCGCCCCAGAGTCTGGAAGAGTTCGACATCGAAGCGTTGCGACTGCGTCTGCGTGAGCTGCAGCAGGAAGCGACAGCCATCGAGAACGCCGCGCAGGAGGTGCTGGGCGGCTTGGTGACCCGTCAGGGCGAGGGCACAATGTAACGTGACCACTGCCCCCTTAACGAAGCACCGTCACGCCAACCATCCACATTGTCGTCGAAACAGTAAGCACTGCCGCTAACGCCGCTGCCAGCACGAGGCGACCTGCCTGTGCCATCCGCACGCGCTCCAGCAGCCCCCCGCCAGACTCCAGAAACATTGCGCAGGAGAGGGCAAGCACGGCAGCCATCGCGGATGCCCCGGTCCATACCCACTCTGACAAAGCCTGCCTCCACCATATCCATAACGCCACCAGCATCGGCGTCCAGTAGAACGGACTGGTCAGTAACAGGCGCAGGCACATCGCCCATAGCCGAAGCAGTACTCTCACTCCAGCCCCCCACGTCGCGCCAGAGCCTGCAGCACGTCTTCCATCGTGGGACTGGGATGGATGGTCAGACGCACCTCCCCATCCTGACCGAGTGTGGCTTGCACCGTGGCTCTGCTGGAATCCTGCACAGCTTCCAGATAAACGGGCTGTACCTCCGCGCGCGCACGCAGACGTTCGGGCGTGTCCATCGCCAGTACCCGCCCCTCGTGAAGCAGAAGAACCTGGTCTGCCAGTTCTGCCTCTCGGGCAGAGTGTGTCGCATATATCAGCGCGAGGTCACGCCGGGCGCACCGCGCGTCTATCTCCTCCCAGAATCTCCCTCTGGTATGCTCGTCCAGCTGCTCCAGCAGACCGTCCACCACCAGCAGGCGCGACGCCACCGCCGTCGCGCAACACAGCTCCAGCCGCAACCTTTCCCCTGTGGAAAGGTGTTGTACCGGTCTGTATCTCTGCGCCTGCAGACCCCACCATTCCAGTAGGTCGTGGATTCGGCTGCCGTGTACCGATAGCGAGGCCCCGTGCAATGCACTACACCAGATTATCTGCTGCAGGACGTTTGCGCGGGGGATGAGGCGCGGACACTGCGCGGCGTAACCTGCGCTGGCTCGCGGGATGTGCCATACCACCGAACCGCGATGGGCAAGCAGTCCCAAAAGGGCACGAAGCAGGGTTGTCTTTCCTGCTCCGCTATGCCCGTATACGCACACGCGCTCGCCCTCGCGCAGGGTGAAAGATACCTGTCCCCGCAGTCGGGGGGGCGCACTCACGTTGCACACTTCGAGAATAATCGGCGTTGCCATGTTTTCTCACTGCGCCCCGTGCACCAGACGGGTTTGCATCAGCACCCACGGCTCGAAGGCGGAAACCCAACCCCTTTCGCCGGTCAGCGCGATGCGGACGCCCATCAGCGCGTTTGCCTGCCAGCGAATCGCTGCGCGCGGGATACCCACGCGATACAGGGTACGCCCATCCGGCAACGGACTCACCTCCAGCGAAGGGACAGGAGCCTCCACCCAGCCGCTCACCGCCGCATCCCACACTCGCGCGGTCACTTGCGGTTCCTCCACGCCCCGTGTGCGCACACGCACGTTCACGTTATCGTTCCCAGAGAACCAGCCGTTATTGTCAGCATCGATGTCTATCTCCACATCACAGGCTTCGCGACAGGCGATGCCGAACTGCAGTTCCTTCTGGTTCCACGCGGCAAAGATGTCGGCGGACAGGAAGCGATTCTGCGCCCGTGCGTAGCGGAACCACCTATCCGGTGTTGCCTGCAGACTTCCATAGGGGATAAGCAGCACCGCCTCGCGCGGTAGCCGCCATGTTGCACCCTCTTCACGGTAACCCGCGCCATCCGGCAAGCCGTTATCCAGCCGGTAGCCGAAAAAGATGCCCGCCATTGCCCTGCGCAGGTCGTCGGAGCGGGCGTTGCCACGTTCGGCGGTTCTGCCCAGCCGACGTTCATCCAGCGGCAGGCGCAGGTCATCGTCCGGGATGCCGTTGCCGTTGACGTCATATACCTGCCACACCTTGCCGAAGCGCATCTGGAACCAGTCCTCGGGGTTCCACTTGCGGCAGATGAAGGCGTTCACGTCCCAGTGCTGCCCATACCTACCCGGATGGATGGTGGGGTCGGGGTGGTTCAACCAGAACTTCTGCACGCCGCTACGGTCAAAGAAGAAGTCCAGCTGGTGGCTGTACTCATGACACAGCAGCCATGCCAGCTTGCCGCCGATGGCGAACGTGGAGTAGCCAAAGGTGGTTAGCCCCCCTCCACCTACCTCTCCCAGCTGGTCAGGCTGTGTGGAATCGTAGCCGGGTGACGGCCATATCGCGATGATGCTATCGTAATCCTCCAGACGCTTGCCCTGTGCTTCCAGAATCGGGCGCACATGTTCACGCACGGTTTCGGGGGCAATCCAGCCGCGCCGCACGCGGGCGGTCGGCTCCTCCAGATACAGGTAATCCTTGAGGTTCAGGTTCAGGCGGAAGTGGGTGTTGCGGAAGTACCACTCGCGACACTTCGCGAACTCCGTTTGCAGCTTGTCACCGACCTGCTCGCGGGTCAGGGTATGCACCGTGCCGTCCACATCTGCTTTGAGATACACCACCGTCAGCAAGTCCAGCGTCAGCACATGCATTTTCCCGGCGGGCGGCGCACTCAAGAACGAGTAAACCTTCGAAATGTTACCCTCGTCCTTGCCGATGGTTGGTAGAGCGGGAGAGAAACGATAGAAAATGCGTGTGGAGGTGGGTAGACCCCGCAGGCGCACCAGCATCTCGCGTCGCGCTCCCTGCCAGCGCACCACCTGCCTGCGCCAGGAACCGGGGTTGCTTTCATCCGTGCCATACCAGACAGTGGCTTCTGTCACAGGGGAAGGGCAGCGCCAGCGGATGGTCGCCTCACCAGACCGCAGGGTGACCACCGGGTCCGGCTCACTCAGGTCAGGGGGCAGGATGATTACGCGGTCGTTTGCCTCATCTGCCAGCACCACCCTGTCGTCGGGCAGAAGGGCAATGGCGCCTGCCCTGCTCATCCCTCCGAGCGAGAACAGCCCCGTATGCGCCACGCGGTCACCCCGCTCGTCGATGATGCGAATCGCGCCGCCGTCTTCATAGTAGCCCAGCGAACCCAAAGTCACCAGATGCCCGCGCGAGTTGACACACACCTGAAGCGGGTCTAGCCACGCGGGCACGTCCTTGACCAGCTGTGCCCCGCCGCGCAGGGCAGAATAGCGGAAAATCTTGACGCGATGCCGGTTGGTGCGACGGTCGGTATCGGTAATCAGGATACGCCCGCGTCGGTCTACGGTGATGCTGGTGGGATTGACCAGTTGGTGGGACGCCTCCCCCGCGCCCGCAAAGGCGGTAACCTGCCGTGCCTCCGGGGTCAACACCCGCACGAGATTGTCGGGGCGGGTCAGCAGGAACAGCCGTCCGGTGGCGTCGCGGGCAAGGTCTACCACTTCCTGCGTCTCCTCCACAGGCAGTGGTAATGTGCGCAGGTAGCGATAGGGCGGGCGCGCCTGATAGACCTGAACGCGCTTTGCAGCAGCGTCCAGTATCCACACCTCCTCCCCCGCCAGCAACACCCGCTGCGGGAACTGCACCTCCTGTTCGCTCGTACCGCGCGGGGCAATCTGCGCCAGTATCCGCCCGGACGGGGAGAGTATCTTCAGCGTGGTGTCGTCTATCGTTGCCACGAAGAGCCTTCCATCAGGGGCGACCGCGATGCTATGGGGTTGGCGAAGGGGTTGTGCCGAAGCGATAGCAGCACCGTAAACCAACAGTATCCAGAAAGCAGTACGTTTCACCCGGCTCTTGGCACCTCCTCACAGCGATATACTACGCCAGCGCTGGCGAGTTGTCAAGGGGAATGCAAGATTGCCCGCTGTTGGAATGTGTGCTATAATGGCTGTAGCATTGGAGGGGTGACGAATACCATGCCCAAAATGCGAGTGCGTGGGATTGTGCTTGGCTCAAATATCATTCGTCTGGACTGCCCGATACCTCTGTCCGAAGGGGCAGCAGTAGAAGTGGTGGTCGACGTGCATTCGTCTGACAACACCAACAGTCCGATTTCGCCACGATTTGCGCAGGCTAAAGCCTGCGGCTACAGATATTCCCCACCTTATCGCGATGGTCACCGCTCCCCCAAGCTGGGGGAGCGGCGTCACTTCTCTTGCCCGATGACCTTGACGAGCTCAGTGAGGTAAGCCTTCGCGTCGCCGAACAGCATCAGCGTCTTGTCCATGTAGTAGAGCTCGTTCTCGATGCCCGCGAAGCCGGGGTTCATACTGCGCTTAATCACCATTACCGTACGCGCTTTGTCTGCCTCGATGATGGGCATGCCGTAGATGGGGCTGTTTTTGTCGTGCTTCGCGGCGGGGTTCACTACGTCGTTCGCCCCAATGACCAGCGCCACGTCTGTGTGGGGCAGCTCCGAGTTGATGTCTTCCATTTCGTATAGCCGGTCATAAGGGATGTCCGCCTCTGCCAGCAACACGTTCATGTGTCCGGGCATGCGCCCTGCTACCGGATGGATGCCGAACTTCACATCGATACCGCGCCGGGTGAGCTGGTCAAACAACTCGCGCACCTTGTGCTGCGCCTGCGCCACCGCCATGCCATAGCCCGGGATGATAACCACCGATGAAGCCGCCAGCAGGATGTCCGCAGCCTCTTCCGGCGTGGCACTGCGCACTGTGCGTTCCTCCGCTTTCAATGCCTGCGGAGACACCTGTCCGAACGCGCCAAACAGCACGTTCGTAAACGAGCGGTTCATCGCCTTGCACATAATCACCGAAAGGATGAAACCCGAAGAGCCATCCAGCGCGCCCGCCACCACCAGCAGTTTGTTCTGCAACACGAAACCCATCGCTGACGCCGAAATGCCCGCGTAGGAGTTCAGCAAGGCAATGACCGTCGGCATGTCCGCTCCACCGATGGGCAGAATCAGCATCACACCGAACGCCAGCGCAAGAGCGATGTAGATGGGAAACAACCCTATCTGCGTCGGATTAATGACGAGATACACACCGATGGCGAGCGCTACCGCCAGCACGGAAAGGTTCACAAAGTTCTGCCCCCGATACACAATCGGGCGGGTGGGAAGTATCTCTTGCAGTTTGCCGAACGCCATCAGGCTGCCGGTGAAGGTGAGGAAGCCCAGCAGTACCTCGAAGCAGAGCACCGCCATGATGAACGTGGTAAGGCGTTCGGGTTCGTGGGTGTTCCACAGGTAATACTTGGCGGTTCCCACCAGCCCCACTGCCAGACCGCCGAAGGAGTGCGAGAGGGCTGTTCGCTGAGGAACATGTGTCATCGGCATCAGGTAGGCAATGGGTATACCGATGGCTGCGCCAACCAGCAGGGTCAGGATAATCCACCGGTAGCTCACGATTTCGGGCAGCATCAGCGTCGCCGCAATGGCAATAATCATCCCGACCTCGCCCGCCACCACTCCGCGACGGGCGGTAGGAACCGCGCTGAGCCACTTCAGCGACAGGATGAACAGCGCCGCGGCGATAATGTAACTGGATTGCGCGATAATCTCCTGCGTGCTCATGACGACCTCCCTCGATCCTCAGGCTCGCGTCGCTTGAACATCTTCAACATGCGGTCGGTGATGAGAAAGCCGCTCACCACGTTGATTGCCGCAGCGGTGACCGCCACGCCCGCCAGCACCATTGACAGCGTGTCATGCTCCGCCCCCAGCACCAGCAGCGCGCCCACCAGACTGATGGCGGAAATGGCGTTGGTGAGCGACATCAAAGGAGTGTGCAACAGTGGCGACACGCGGCGTATCACCTCAAAGCCGATGAAGGTCGCCAGCACAAATACGAACACGTAGTTGAGAATATCCTGTATGTTCATCTCGTTGCCTCCTTACGCGCTCAAGCCCAGCTTTTCGCGAATGCGCGGATGAACGACCTGCCCGTCCCGGGTTAACAGCGTATCACTGATAATCTGGTCTTCCATGTCCAGCCTCAGCTCCCCGTCTTTAAGCAAATTCAGGGTGAAGCTGCCGATGTTCTTGGCGTAGAGCTGACTGGCATGGTAGGGCACGGTGGCAGGCAGATTCGCGGGGCCGATGATGGTAACTCCCTGATGCACCACAGTTTGCCCGGGTTGAGTCAGTTCGCAGTTGCCTCCACGCTCGGCGGCAAGGTCCACAATTACCGAGCCGGGGCGCATCCTCTCTACCATCTCACGGGTGATAAGTACGGGGGCCCGTTGACCGGGCACCGCCGCCGTGGTAATCACCACATCGTTCTCGGGTAGCACCCCTTTCATCATTTCCGCCTGCCGGCGATAGAAATCCTCGCCCAGCGCTTTGGCGTAGCCACTCGCATCCTGCGCGTCCTGCACCTCTAAGGGCAGCTCCACAAAGCGTGCTCCCAGGCTCTCCACCTGTTCACGAACGGCGGGGCGCACGTCGTACGCGCTGACCACCGCACCCAGCCGCCGCGCGGTGGCAATCGCCTGTAACCCCGCCACGCCCGCGCCGATGACAAACACGCGAGCAGGAGTAATGGTTCCTGCCGCCGTCATCATCATGGGGAAGATTTTGGGCAGGGCGTTGGCAGCCAGCAACACCGCTTTGTAGCCAGCCAGATTGGATTGCGAGGAGAGCACATCCATCGGCTGGGCACGTGTGATACGCGGAACCAGCTCCAGTGCAAAGGCGATGATGCCTTTCTGAGCGGCTTCGGCAACCGGCTCAGGCGCCCAGAGCGGGTCCATCATGGCAATCCACACCTGTCCTTCCCGCGCCCGAGCAAGGTCTGCCTTCCATCCGTCGGGATTTGCGCCCAGCGCACGCACCTGCAACAGGATATCCGCGCCGGCAATCACTTCCTCGCGCGTGGGCAGTACGGTTGCCCCAGCCTCGGCGTACTCCATATCGGTGAAGCCCGCCGTATTGCCCGCCCCCGCCTGCACCAGCACTTCAGCCTTTGCCTTCTTCAGCGCCGCAACGGAGGCAGGTACCAGCGCCACACGCGTTTCGCCGGAAAAGGTCTCTTGTGTTACCCCTATGCGCATCTTCCCGTAACCTGTATTTATAGAATGAATATCCTGTACATTTTTACTCAAAAAGAAACCGTTTTACCTGCCCGCACGATACCGACATTGTGAATTTCTTACAGAAAACACTTTCCACCCTTGTTTTTCCCGATGAAACGTGGTATATTAAATATGATAAATAAAATAAGTTGGGCAACATCTCCTGCTCAACGGTGAGCAGAGAAAGTGAGGTACCCCACCATGAAACTGATAGACAAGGCAAGAATGAAATCCCCGTGGGTGCTGCACTACAACTCCGGCAGTTGCAACGGGTGCGATATAGAGATACTTTCCTGCTTGACCCCGATGTATGACCTCGAGCGCTTTGGCATCGTGAACGTTGGTAACCCGAAACACGCAGATGTGCTTCTGGTCACAGGACCCGTAACGCACCGGGGAGCGAGAGTACTGCGCAACCTGTACGAGCAGATGCCCTCTCCGAAGGCAGTAGTGGCTGTGGGCACGTGCGCCTGCTCCGGCGGCGTGTTCCGCGACTGCTATAACTGCCTCGGTGGGGTGGATAAGGTAATACCTGTTGATGTTTACGTTCCTGGGTGTGCTGCCAAACCCGAAGCGATTATCGAAGGCGTGCTGATGGCGGTGGAGCGCATGTCCGAGCATACGCCGCTGAAGCGCGGAAAGTGAGGAAAGCGATGGGCGAGGCGCACATGCAACACTCAGAACTGCCAGACATTGAGAACGTACAGGTGGTGGAGAAGCAGCATCTCCTGCAGCGCGTGGAGGAACTTGCCGCACAGGGAATGCGCTTCATCACCACCACCTGCATCGATAACGGCGAGCAGTTCGACGTGTACTATCACTTCGACCACAATCTGCAGTTGACCCACCTGCTGGTTACTATCGGCAAGAACGAGGCACTGCCCAGCATCACGCCAGTCTACTTTTGCGCCTTCGTCGCGGAGAACGAGATGAAGGACCTGTTCGGCTTGCGGGTGGACGGGCTCAATGTCGACTATCAGGGCAGAATGCTGGTGTCCGAAGAGGTGCCTGCGCCGCCCATGCGCAAGAAGGAAGTATCTGAGAGGAGGAACGGCGATGGCAGTTAAAACCGTTTTGCCCTTCGGTCCCCAGCACCCCGTACTGCCAGAGGCAATACAGCTGCGCATCACGCTGGAGGATGAGAGCATTGGGCAGGTACTGCCCGCACTGGGATATATCCACCGGGGTATCGAGAAGGCAGGCGAGAAAAACGACTACCCGCTGAACGTGTATCTGGTCGAGCGCATCTGCGGCATCTGCAGTGCCACGCACGGACTGGCTTACTGCCTGGCGGTGGAAAAACTGCTGGGCATCGAACCGCCGCCGCGTGCCAACTACCTGCGCGTGGTATGGACGGAACTGCATCGCCTGCACAGTCACCTGCTGTGGCTGGGGTTGCTGGCGGATGCCTTCGGCTTCGAAAGCCTGTTCATGCAAATCTGGCGCATCCGCGAGATGGTCATGGATGTGCTGGAAAAGACCGCAGGCAACCGGGTGATTATCTCTGTCAACACGCTGGGCGGCGTGCGCCGGGATATGACGGATGAGCAGATAGAAGAAACGCTGAACACCCTCGCCGAATGCGAGAGGCAGCTGAACGGCATCCTGCCCGTGATACTGGAGGACTATACCGTCAGGAAGCGCACCGTCGGCAAAGGCGTGTTGACCGCCGAGCAGGCGCTGCGGCTTGGCGCCGTCGGTCCCACCCTGCGAGCCAGCGGTGTGGCGCAGGATGTGCGCATGACTGGCTACGCCGCCTATGGCGAACTGGATTTCCAGCCTGTGGTGGAACAGGCAGGAGACTGCTATGCGCGCGCGGTGGTGCGGGCACGAGAGTGTTTTCAGACCATCGACCTGATTCGTCAGGCACTGCAACGCCTGCCAGAGGGTGACATTCAGACCAAGCCACGCGGCAACCCGAACGGTAAAGCCATTGCGCGGGTGGAAGCGCCGCGCGGTGAGCTGATGTACTTCGTGGTGGGCAACGGTACCAAAAACCTGGAGCGAATGCGCGTGCGCACACCAACGCTCGCCAACGTGCCGACTCTGCTGGAGATGTTGCCCGGCGCGGAGTTTGCCGACGTGCCGGTGATTACCCTGTCTATCGACCCGTGTATCAGCTGCACGGAGCGTTGAGAGGAGAACAGCTATGCCGAAGATGCTACCAACTGTGGTGGGCAACCTGGTTTCCAAACCGGCGACCCGACCGCATCCTTATAAGCGACGCGAAGCCTTTGTGCGGGCGCGCGGAAGAATCATTTTCGACATCAGCCGATGTATCTTCTGCGGAGCCTGCGCTCTGCGCTGCCCTGCCGGAGCCATCCGGGTGAACCGTGCCGAGCGTGAACT
>Ga0123519_10014149_pt1 | contig 11384 bp, 13 predicted proteins | sample YelNatPaOPRAMG02_FD_87396 | JGI IMG/M metagenome (GOLD analysis project Ga0123519, IMG submission 87396) | Hot spring microbial communities from Yellowstone National Park - Yellowstone National Park OP-RAMG-02 (version 2) | ecosystem: Environmental > Aquatic > Thermal springs > Hot (42-90C) ... | reverse complement strand
TGCCGTCTACCAACTGTGCTGCAAAATCATTTTATCCGCCTATCCGCGGCACGTCAGCCTCTCCGTATTGCTGAACCGCACCATAGCTGTGGCCTGCTCCGGGCGAGAATCCAGTTGCCTCTCTCGTAGACACTGATTTTTTCATTGAAAGTATTCAGCGTTACAGCACAGTGCCCAGACTGAGTAGTGCATAATAGCTTCAAAAAAGCGCATGACACAAAGCCGCTGGACACACTCTCGGAGCACGTGATGACCTATACGGATGCTCATCGAGGCGTTCAATACTCGGTGCAGAGGGTGCTTGCATGCATTTTTGCCGGCGGCGTTACACCATCGCAAGCCTCTCACGTTCGACTGCTGCGCCAGTTGACGTTGAGTCCGCATAACGTACTCCATCTGGTACATATGTCTGTGTCCAATGCTCTTCTTTTCATCCTGTTTGAGCGTGCAACCGCGCTTGTGATGCGTTTACGTCGTCGTGAAGGCATCCACGAGAATCACGCTGAATCGAATCCTCCGCACGTTCAACGCCCACGTCGACGGAGCGTGCGTGCAACTTTTACGTGTTACAGCGTATCCAACTCCATCGGCTACCGCCACTAAACGACACGAGTTGTCTGTTACTTAGTTTTCCAACTCATTGAACAAATTGTCAAATGCAAGCTTTTTGTGCGCGTTAGACCGGAACAGCTGGTGATCCTGGCACGGTCTCATGCACTCCTGCCAAGATCGCTGACTTGAGCCACATTGATGCCCGCGTACCGTCTGAATGAGGCGTGCGGAGCTTTCTGCTCCGCTCGATGCAGAACTCAGAGCGTCGAGACGGATCCCCGTGATGTTCGTCCACTTGTTGGCATGCCTTCTGGCGTCCATGATGCCGCGTACTCAACCATTCGGAGCCCTGGGAAAATTGAGCGGTTTGATGGGCTTTCCGTTCAGGCCTTTAACGCGGTGCTTTTGATTGGTAGAGGTACGGCGACGGCCTTGACGGGTTTCAACCCCGGATCCAGGCCCGTGATGACGGTTTCTAGTTCGTCTAGATTGAACGTTTGAATACGGGCGTCGCTGCTCGACACACCTTTCGGTATCATCATGTGCATGCTGCGTGAGATTCCGTTGGTCTGCATTGTCCCTGCAAAATGCTTTCAATGTCCACTTTATATATGAGAGATCTTGAATGAGATGCCCCAACGCTCTCTGCGAAGCTCATCGCGTCATGCAAAGCTCCTCGCAGAGACCAGCCGTTGCTTATTGCATAGCGAATATTCCACAAAGGTGTCTACAGTTATATCACGGGTCATGTGCTGAAATACTGGAACCACATCTTATTGGATATTGAGGATGCTAGGGCGCTCGGCTTCGACGTGCGCGTCTGCTTTGTTCTGAGCCGGCAGGCTCTGTTCTGAAAAACGTGTCGCAAATTGCGAACAAGTCAGCGATCACATTCCAGGCGTTTTTGCTAGACGAGCTTCACTGGCCGCAGACCGAAACCGCGGCTATAAGCTTGGACGTTCCGGGGTGACACTCGTTCTCGTTGCGACTTCGCTTCGGAAGTCGCAGTCAACTCGAGCGCTTTGATCACCACGAGCTCGTCCCTGGCCTCCATCGACACTGCGAAAGATCCAATTCACCAGTCGCAGCTTTTTTTTGGTCTTGTGAGGTTATAACGGCCACAAAGTGCGCGATGTGCGCCCCATGAAGCGCTCGACATTGACTCGCATCTGATTTCTGAGGTTCCTTTGATACGTTTTTGACAATCGTACAGCACAGCAGAGCTTTTCCGATCGCCGATATCGTGTGGCGCCCCCGGAAAGCATCCTGGGAATCGTGTATAGGAATTTGTGATGCAATGCTCAGAACTTGTTGCATCATGTCTCCGGAGCATCAGTTTTGTTGTTGCACGAATGTTGGATCACAATATTCTTGAGCAACTTGGACATCTGGTGGCCCTGCTCTCGGAACGCCAAAGAATAGCAGCATGACGATTGCGTCAAGCCGAGTGATGCTGGGCGAGAGACAATCGCGTAGGAGGCTTCGCGACACCACATGCCGTCCTGCATCTCACATTTCGGAAGATGCTCCCTACTGATATCTATTCGTTGAGAAGCAGTGATTATGGTTTCAGAATGATGTATCCTGGATGACACATTTCCATTCCAGACCCGTCTCATTCTCCTTTTGAGAGAATCTTTCTTCTTTTTGTCAAGTTTTATTTTCTCCGTCTTCACTTTCACCTTACCATGGTGTTCTGGTATGAAAGTGGTCACTATACTTTATATCCGTCTTGTGTCCTCGGGACTCAGACGTACTGGGCGGACGTTGACACCGAAGCCTACCTTTTCTGTCCGTGTATAGATCTACTTTTGCTCAGGAAGTTTTACGTCACCTTTTGCGTCGCGAGCATGCCCAAAAACCGATGCACGGCTTGCCGGTCCGTCCTCCGTGCGACCAGAGGAGCTACACATCATTCCAGGGCTGATGAAGGTAGCGACCGACTTGTCGAAGAACGGTGCCCCGGATGCGAACGACTCCACTACTGATCCGTCTATGGAAAAAACGCGTTTCCCGTGGAAAAGCGACCGACTTGTCGAAGAACGGTGCCCCGGATGCGAACGACTCCGCTGTTGATCCGTCTATGGAAAAAGGCGTTTCACATGGAAACGAAAGCCTTCAACTGGATTGAACCATAGCGACCAGGCTGGCACGAAGCACCACTGCTCGCCCGATCTCGGCTGCGTACTCCATGACCGCGTTGGAGTCACGGAGAACGAAGATGTGGAAGAGCTGGGTAGAAGAATGTGGGTACCAGAACCCACGATGATTACCTCAACGAAGCCTGGGCTGTTGAACGATCCTGTCCGATTCGCAGTTTTTCGGCACCTGCAAGAAACAATTGTCGCTAAGGCGGATGCTGCCAGAATGCGCACTCGTCTCGTCTTTACGAACAGCAGCTTATCTCTCTTTGAATCACCATGTACAGGTCTACCACTTCACACGATTAAAGTCGCATCACGGAAGACGAACACCCGTTTCTCCTGTAACAAGCGTTCGCGCTTCCGTGTCCAATCGACAGTATGGTGGTCACCGAGCAACGGTCTCCCATACAAGCGCGCTTTTTATTTTTTTTATCCGTCTCTCTTCATCGCTGTCGGTATCAACGGTACGGAAGCTTCGCATCCTATTGCTTCTTCAGAAATATTTGGTAGAGAACGTATGGAATGGATTTAATTGACGAGGAAACACTTGTGCAGAAATTGTTCGACGAATTCTGGTTTACAGACACGATATGCAGCTTACGGAGAACGATGACAATGGTTCATCCACCTGCTGACCGTAGAAGGAAGGTATTGTGGACATCAACAGGTTTCTAGCAAGTTACCACCAAAAGCACCGATTATCTCCGCGTCCTCTATCTGCATGCTACATCATACATTCCTTTTGTTGACTACCTGCAATACATCGAAGTGAAACCAAATTCACACACTGATGCACGAGTTCCAGAGTGCGCTGCTCTGAGCATGACGCCCACCATGCCGTGGCAAACATAATTCTAGGACAAGACACACCGCAGGCATCCTCGAAGCTCGCGAGGCTCAACCGGGTTCCCCGCTCGCAGGCAAAAACGAACCGCAGATGCGCCCCCTGCGCTCAGGAGGTGTGGCGCCCGCTCATCGTTCCTTGTTGCACGCTACCGTATCTGGCTCGTCAGCGCAAACTTGTCGGTAAAATATCCTGAACTTTCGCCAGAATGCTGCAGAGATGCTTCAGGCAATGAACAGGTCGGAGGATCCACCAGACACGACGTCATCGTGACGACGGGCAGCGTGCCTGTGTGGATTCTGCAGCGCAGGCGCACCAGCGACCAACATTGTTTTCAATTCTGCAAGTGTGTTTACAAGCGAGGAATCAAAGCATTTGGATGGTCAAAGAGAACGCGACCTACGACCTCGTCGCTGTCTCAGAGAAGCGCTGCTAAAAACCCGAATTCCCGCCACTGCACTGGAGAACTCATCGAGTTCCAGGCTCGGTGGTAACATTGCCTGAAGGGTCGACGAGTGCGTCGATGCTCGCTCCATCCGCTCCAGACGCCCGTTCGGTATGTGCAGCAACCTAGAACGTTGAGATGCAACGCCGGTGCCTTCCGACTCATGCGAGAAACGGCGCCACAGCCATTCATCGGTTTCTAGATATTTTTCACGCGCACTGTCGACGTTCTTGTCTGACACTGTGCGCAATCGCCTGCGTGTTTCATGTCCGTCGTGGCTTGTGCGGGTGACGTTATCTGGGGCGCCGAGCGGCGAGGTCTGCTCCAGCGGCCGTACGCCGTTGGGCGAGTGAGCCGGCGCATCCACGTGCAATGCCTCCAGGACGGTCCGCAAGTCGCTTTCCTGGAGCACAGTTAGCCATCCCGATACGAGGCTCTGTCCCCATGTATCTGTGGGCATGAGTGCACCCAGGAGCACGTTTAGCGCTGCACAGGGAACACGATTTTCGGTAGTCTCATCCGGGTCGCTCCAGAGCCCGGGCTGCGTCCCGAGCAACAGCTCGTCTGCGCCCTGCGAACCGTGCTCTTGCTCTACAGAACATGAATCCTGCTCAGTTGCCCGTAACTCAAGCGGTATCTCGGTACTACCATGATCTGTGTTTTGGAGTAGATCACTGAGGAAAATCAGCAAAGCTGCACAGAAATAGCGTGGGTGCATCGCGGCGTAGGGGCGCTCTCGAGCATCCCTCCGGGCGGCGTTGGTTCCGACGAGTTCACGAATATCGACACGATGCGCAGCGGTTACCTTGCCAGAGGCTAACCAGGTAGCGGGCGACCCGTGCATGTCGGGGAGCCTGCCTTCCAGTTCCATTTGAGCTGCTTCTGCTTCTGCTGCTGCTGCTGCTGCTGCCGATGGACTCATTGCCCGTTCTGTCGACAAATAAATACGGAGAATGACAGGCCGACAGGCTTCCAACAGAAATAGGCACGTCTCCAGCAGCGACGATTCATCTTCAGACCAGACCGGCGCCAAGCAGCGGCAGCTGTGATGCAAAACATGAAAACGATGCTCATCTAGAACACGTCGTATCCATTCGCAGATTCTAAAAATGTATGCATCTAACCCCACATATTTTCTAGGCCACTGAAATCTTTCCAGTAAAAACGCCTCAGCCGATTCCAGTTGCGAGCGCTCGATCGAGAAAACTTCTCCTAGCGCGTCGCCAAGTGCTTTGGTTTTCATGAGAGACCGAGCCGCAGCGAGACGCGTTGCTGCTGCTCCAACGAGATGAAGGACATCGAGCAGACGGCGCCTGCGCGCAAGCTGGGTACTTTCTGACTCGCCTTTCAGATCACGTTCGCCAGTGGCATCAGCGTTGATTAACGTACATAAACCCGTCGTATCAATCATAAAGACCTTCTGGATCATAAAAAAAGCAAACTCGCCGACACCTGGTTCCATTCCGAGAGTAACGCACAAGTCCATAAGCCAAGAGACGAGCTCAGTGCGCCAGCCCCATTTGCTTTGCAGTCCAGTCTCTGAAGTGAAGTTTCCAACAGCAGCAGAGAGCGACCAGTTCTCGGAGCGAGCTCGATCCAGTTGGCGCAGGAGTTCCTCCGCAGTGCGATCCATGATGCGTAAGTGCTGCACAAACCGACGCAGGCTCGGTGCTGCTCGCCGCAGCGACTCCGCTCTCGGCAACGGCTCGAAGCACTCGTCCTCGGCGCGTGTGGTCCGCCTATGCTGTACAGCCTTCGGGATCGAGCCGTCATGTCCCAGGGTCTTCGCATCAGAAACCTCTCCAGCGCCTGCGTGACTAGTTCCCAGGCAGCTGCTGCCGCAGAGACTCGCCGCGCCAACCGTAGCTGGAAGGGCTCCTCTCCAGACGTGAGGCCGTGGTTCTCCTTCCTGACCCTGTGTCGAGAGAGTCTCTATGGACGTTCGCGACAAACATCTCTCAAGAGCTGGCGTTTTAATTTCAGCCTGCTGACGAACACGTGCTGCAACAAAAGACTGCGGTGCGCAGCGCTCTGGATTCACGGACGCTACGCTTCCCAGAGTGAGTCCCCTTTTCGTTGAGTCCATGGTGGTACCCCTCACGCACCACGTGCGTTCCCCTGTCGCAGGTATCCTGTTATCTTGTCCCTGAGCACCCATCCATACGTCGGCGGATAACCCAACGACCAGCAATGGGCGCACGTCCCAGGGTATCCCCCGCGTCTATGGTCTCAGGCTAGTCTTGAAGCTTCCGCCCCGATGCGATGTCACGTAAAGCAGGGGCCTCGTCCCGTGCGCGAGATCCCGCGGATGCACCAGACTGATCACAGGCGCGCCACATCGAAAAACGCTCAGCGATGCAGCGCAACGACGTTGGTTGGCGCGTCCGTTGGCACGCGTCGATGCGACGCACGTGCAGATATTTCTGGCGGTGACGTTCGTACAGGGCGCCAGCGGCGCGCGCACACGCATGGGCGCGATGCTGTCCGTGCACGTGCAGCGTCGAATCCGTGCGGAATGCCGTGCGGCGGCGGCGGCGGCGGCGGCGGCGGCGGGCGCCGTACCCGTCCCCAGACGAGCCATTCACCTCGGTGTATGGTTCATACCATGGTGATCTGTTGATTTGCTCGCGGAACCCGCATGCACCCGTTACCGACACCAGACCAGATGATCCATACAAGCAACCGATGTCCGAAAGGGTACCACAATGCGGTCCTATTCCCGCATAGATTCTAGGGGTTACGTCACCTATAACGTCGGGGCAAGTGCGTGTAGCAGACTCCACATCCGCAGCGTCTCTGGATCGCGGGAGAATTTTCCCGTAGACAAACACTGCATCAGGGACGGTGGAACACGAATACATACTCGGACGAGATGAGGTCTGCACTGAGGTGTGTGGTGGCGTCTGTGTACCCGGGAGCATCTGTTACAATCCATGAATCCGCATCGTGCGCAAAGCATGCAGGCGCACCGCAGCCCGCGCTTGACGCGAGATCATCGACGCGATTGAGCGCATTACGACGATAGCGTGGATGTCTATCCATCGACGTGCTGATGGCTCCCAGTCTTTTTCGAGCGGCCGCTGGTATCGGTTTCAGCTTCTTCTTGTACACTTTGTTCCCTAGAGGCTGCTCTACAAAGTTCATTCTCGTCAGCTCCGGGCGCCTCCGCTCCCGCACCGCCTATCTCCTGGTACTTATGGGAGCGTTAAAGTCCCGGTTCGCAAACTCTATCGCCTTTGATCGTACCCGTAAATAGCTGTTCTTGCTCGTTTTGCGACGTTCGATATCGAAGGTATGCTTCCAGTGACTGTCCTGGTTTTCGCTGGTGAACTCTATCTTCCTTACATCGAACTCCGTATGGATCTCCCTGATCATCCCGTACAGGGCCCTGGAGTTGATAGCCACAAAGTGCGACTTGTGGTTGCATATCGTAACGAAATTCAAGCGCATCCTCAGATGCGCAGCCGCCCGTTTGTACGACCCTGCATGCTTCCGCACACCCAGCTCCATCTCCGCCTTGCGTTCGAGTTCTCGGTTCAGGAGTACGAAATACCGCAGGATGGGGGAATAACATCTTTTCACATCTTTTTTCATCTCTGGTATCTTTTCTGCTGGATTCGCCAGCGCCAGAACCGCACGGTGCTCTTGAATAGCCGTACGGATTATAGAGGCTTCATTCGCGCTCCTGGGTGACGTCTTCTTGTCGACGAATTCGACGTCATCTTTATGCTGGTGAATGTTGGTGATTCCATTGGTAACCGCTCATATTTCCTTGCGAGAGAAGCCCGGGTAGAATGCAAAGATAGAGCGTATCATGGAACGTTCAAGGTTCATGGTAATCTAGTTCTTCAGATTCGCGAGGTACTTCATTGCCCCGTATTCGGAAATACCCCAGTCACTTCTGTACCGAGTACCCTTGTACCGGAATTCCGCGTTATTTTCTTGCAGGGTATGCACTCGCTCATTTTCGTCGACGTTTCCCCTGTGTCAAGCACCAGGTGCGGAATGAAGGTCATGTTGAAAAATTCTTCCGGAACCTCGACAGTTTTGATGTCCGCCACGTTGTCATAGGTGTCCTTCACAAAATGCATCAGTCCTGACGACGCCTTTATAATACTCATGGACTGTGTCTCGACACAATTTCCGAAGTACTCTCGCAACTTTTGCTCGTACGGATCCTTGAAATATCCAAGAACAGAGGCTTTCACGACAATCTCGTCGTACTGTCGTCTTTCTTGCAGGCATTGACGTCGGCCTCCTGCCTCGGCTTCTTCGTCTTTTCCTGTTCGTCTTTGCTCGGGACTGCTTTTCGTTTCTTTCCGTCAGCCGGCGACACTGCGCCTCGGGGACCTTCCACTTCCTTGTCCATAGATTTCCTTTTCTTACTTTGGTTTGAAAATGAACCGGCTTTGTACGCTTCTGCTATAAAACAATTAAAAATCATTTGAATAGACTCACTTGAGGGTTGAAACACGATTCAGCTGAAAGACTATAACTTGCAACGACTTTAACGCAAATACAACTTGTAATTCAGGTGAACAAGTTAACGAATTGTCAGGATCGTGTTTCCCTTCAACGTCGACGTGCGTGTCATCTCTGATGCCTGCCAGATATGGAGATATGCGTATCGAGCGCATGATCTAGAACAAAGAACAGATACTGACCACTAACTAGCAACGATATAACGATTTCTCTCCCCGTCTACGATAAACGTTAGAAGAGGGAAAAGCTTTCCGCATTGCCGGAAGTTTATCTCCTGGGCGGAAGGTCCTGCGAGCCGGACGAGTCTGCCGGGCTTGCGCTCCGTGCGCCTCTGCAGCGACCGATGCTGTAGTGGGATCTGAGCAGATGGTTGGCAACGCAATTTAATCTGGGACAAGGAACAGGCATGCTACGTCTGGGCGTCGCCCATATTGCAGTTGTCTGCTAACATATCGGTTCGCGCTGCCGCACACAGTAGGTCTGTCTGCGCAGCTTGCAGGCTCCCCGAGTGTTTATATTCTGCGACTCCGTGTCAGATGAATGACTCCTCGATCCGACGCCTTTAGTGGTATGACAAAGCTGTTCTGTCTCCGTCATGCATTTGCCCGAGCGGTATGTGCGCTACGGCGGCTGCAGGAAACCAGACGCTCCGCGCACGATAGAACGCACAAAATGACCATTACATTCGAGAACAGGTGATGGAACTCGGGAGTATGACGCAGCATGATGGACGCTTTCCCGAAAGCCAGTATCCATCCATCCATCCATCCATCCATCCATCCATCCATCCATCCATCGTCAAAGTAAACGTTCTGCCATCGGAAAAAATCCTCGCCGCAGCCGTCGGCGAGGCAGATGCCCCGTGGCGAGCGGTCAGTCCACCCGTCCTGCTGTCAACGGGGTCCATCACGGACACTGACACAAAGTGGACGCGGAACTGCCAGCGGACACGTCATAGCTCGCCAGGGCTGCACCGTTCCTGCTGCCAGATGCGGACACGAGGTCTTCGTGTCCACACACTGCACCAGGGTTGTTTCCAAGCGCTGGCTTGTTTACAACAAACGCGGAATGTGGGAGTGCATAGCACCAACAGCCTACGCGGTGGACTGGAACACCGCGCTTGGTGACGTTCTGCAGACTCCTGAAGAAGTAGAGTTTCTGAGCACACTGGCGTGCTCGCGGGAGCGCTTGCAAGTCGCGCTGCGGCACTGGAAACAGCTCTCTCTACGGGAGCGTAGTCTATGTGGAACCCGCCAGAAGCACGCGAATAGCGAGGCTCACTTGCCAGCCGCGGAAGAGAAACCTGTCGACGAATCTGCTAATAAAGCACTCCTTAAAAACTTGAAAGAGACCCTGTTTGCGACCGCTGGGCCGGTCGAGGTGCGGAGCGCCCTCTATCAACTTGAGGCCTATATTCCGTGCTTGCAGCGCCTGACGAGCTTGTTTCAAGAACAACGTACTGTGGAACATTTTGCGCATAATCGGCACGCGAGCGAAAGCTGCCGTTTCGCGTGGAAGTCGGGAATGGCGGAACGCCGCACCGTCCAACGGGAATCATTATTGCGTTTCGAGATCCTGTTCACCCTTTTTTATTGGAGCATGGCAAAGATCAGAATCGGGCATGAAATACTTGATGAGTTTTCATCGAATGCCGAAGGTCAAACTCGCGAGGCCGTCGAGAACGAGGCAGTCCGACTCTTCCGCGAGGCCAGCGGTGTTCTCAAGTATCTCTCGGAGAAGCTTTCTCCGGGATTGCTGATGGACATGGATAGCTCCGAATTCGTTTGTGAAGTGCATCCATGTGTAGCATCCGCACTGTCAAGAATAGCCATGGGCGAAGCTTATTTGCTGGCACTAACGCGTGCCGAGTCCCGACAGCTATCACCGGAAACACTGCTGCGTCTCTCCGTGGGTGTTACGGAGACTTTCGCGCTCGCACGCGCTCAACTCCAAGGGCTCTGTGATGGCACTAACAAGGCTGCCGCTGGTCACAAACGACTCGCGTACTCCCCAGAGCCTGGTTACCGCGCAGTTGCGGAGCTTGGCGAGGCACTCGGACGCGCACGTTGCTTCTATTATCAAGCGCTCATCTTTGAAGCGGGTACGAGTCCGCGAGAAATTTCAGGCAAGCGCGGGGCAGTTATACGCTTGCTCGAGCACGCATCGCTCGAAATTGAGAAGCGCCGTGTGGGGCGCCTCCTGCGAGACGGCGCGTTTCGCTTCCTCGTCCCGCCGATGCGTGCGCCCACCGTCCAGCATTGGCAGAACTTAATCAGCATCAAGCTAGAAAAGAGCCGCCGCGACAATGACCTGGTATACATGGAACCTGTTCCGGACTCGATACCAAACATCACAGCAACTGAGGCCCTGTATCCGTTCTATGCTGTTGAGTATTCCTTCACGGACTTGAACCAAACCCAGCTCGATGCCAGTTCATCTCTAGACGCGTCACTGAATGGTAGCCCCCGCGCCGGTGCCCAGCAGAACGGAACGAACGACTCGATTGGAGGGACTTTCCGCTGAAACCAAACGCCAAATAAACACTGTGTTCTGATTCACAACGACAAATGGACGACAAGAACCGCCTCAGCGAAATCCACGCAACCGAGTCAGCATTCACGGCACGCTAGAAAAAGTTCGTATCCCGACCTGCATCCCTTGGGTCTGAACGACAACCAATAAAACACGCCATGTATCGCAAGCATGAAACTAGAGCAATGCTCCAGCGGGCGCTGCGTATCGCCGCGCACAACGCCTGCGCGTATCCTCGAGCCGACGCACTTTGTGTGGTACGGCAACGCCGTTCTGTCTCCGTGCAGCGACCGCAGCGGCGCTATAGGCGCTATTGCTGTCGCTTTCGGCAGGCACTAGGCACACGATTGGACGTACGAAACGACCAGTATATCCGAGAAGAAGT
>Ga0123519_10014148_pt1 | contig 11384 bp, 9 predicted proteins | sample YelNatPaOPRAMG02_FD_87396 | JGI IMG/M metagenome (GOLD analysis project Ga0123519, IMG submission 87396) | Hot spring microbial communities from Yellowstone National Park - Yellowstone National Park OP-RAMG-02 (version 2) | ecosystem: Environmental > Aquatic > Thermal springs > Hot (42-90C) ... | reverse complement strand
CTTTCAGGGTTGCCCGCTTTTTGGCTACAACTTCGTCGCTCATCGCTCACATATCGCCTTCGGACTGATATGCTCGCTCTTCGCTCCTTGTTTCGCCACAAAAATCGGAGCAACCAAATGAAGAAGTATAGGGGTGAGCGAACGCTATCCTTCGTTGCTGCTCGCTTACAGACTACTTCGTAGTATGCTCGCTCCGAGACGCCTCGTCTCGCCTTAAAAATCCTTTGTTTTTTGCTCAAATAGAATTTTTCAGTGAACCCTATAAATAATTATATCAATTTTTAAATATGGTTATTCAACAAATTCGCATATGATATGGATTATAATGGAGTGAATCTCCTGAACCCTTGCTGTATCGCCCGCGATGGTTATAGAATAATCAGAAATTCCTTCAAGAATTCCAGGCTTCCCTAAAATAGCCAGCGTCTTTATTCCTATTTGTTTGGCTTTTTCAAATGCCTTTATGACATTTCTGCTGTTCCCTGAAGTGGAAAATCCTATCAACAAATCGCCTTTTTTACCCAGTCCTTCCACCTGCCTTTCAAATATATTATCAAAAGAATAATCATTTGAAATGGAAGTTATTATTGATGTGTCTGTGGTAAGCGAAATGGCTGGAAGGGCTCCTCTTTCTTTTTTAAATCTTCCTATGAGTTCCGCAGCCATATGCTGAGAATCTGCGGCGCTTCCGCCATTTCCGCATATAAGAACTTTATTTCCGTTGGAAATCGTCTTTTTTATCACATTAGAAATATTTAATATGTTTTCTTTTTCTTTCTTAAGGAGTTCAATAAGTTTAGAATGTTCCTCTATTGTCCTTTCAAAAAGATCCATAATCCTTCCTCCTGCCTGATGGTGAATCGTATCTGTGAGCCGTCTATTCACCTCTTTAGCAGAGCAAACTCCCCAGCACTCAATAACCCTCTTATATACTAAATTGTTTAAAGACAAAATTCTTTGCTACCCGAAAAATTTCCCAACCATCCCTTTAGTTGAGTGCTGGGAGGTGCAACTACAACTGTCTCTTCCCGAGCAAGCCCTGTTAGAAATCTCTGATTATAAAATGATTATCCAAAAGTTTTCTAATAGCATAGCATCGTCCACAATTTCTAAACGGGGCAAGCTCGGGACTCCTTAATCCAACATCTCTCACAATTCTCACCTTTCACTTTTCACCTGTTCACTTTTTTACTTTTAAGTTATCAGTGTTCCGACATTTTCTCCAGTTATTGCTCTATAAATATTTCCTTTTTTATGAAGATTAAAAACTCTTATAGGGATATTATTTTCCATAGACAGGTTTAAAGCTGAATGGTCCATAAATTTTAAACCCCTATTTATAGCATCTTTATATGATATTTTTTTAATCATTTTTGCCTTTGAATTTTTTTGGGGGTCATCATCGTAGACGCCATCAACCTGAGTGGCTTTCAAAATCATATCAGCGTTTATTTCGCTCGCCCTTAAAGCTGCAGCTGTATCCGTTGTGAAATAAGGATTTCCAGTTCCACCAGCGAATATTACAACCCTTCCCTTTTCTAAGTGCCTTACTGCTCTTCTTCTTATAAATGGCTCGGCTATTTTGCTCATTTCTATAGCGCTCTGAACCCTTGTTATAACACCTATATGTTCGAGAGCCGATTGCATCGCCATAGCATTTATAATTGTCGCAAGCATACCCATATTATCGGAAGTAACCCTGTCAATTCCATTATGATTTTTTTTAGCGCCTCTCCATATATTTCCGCCGCCTATAACTATGGCTATCTGTATTTTTTTAAGATGCGCTTTTTTTATCTCTACTGCCAAAAACGACAACGCTCTTGGAGATATTATATCGGAAGCTCTGTTTCCTATTAAAGAAAGTGCCTCACCTGAGAGTTTTAAAAGAACTCTTTTCATATAATAACCTCCTTACCCACAAATAAAAAAGCCGCTTTCCATTGAAAAGAAAGCGGCTTAAAATTGAAGTTATAATCTATCATTCAACTCCCACTATAAAGGTCTCAAACCTCTCTACCGTGAGCGTCGTTTGTGTTTCATTAGAAACATTTTCAATATATTTTTTAATTGTAATCTTTGTATCCCTTATATATACCTGCTCCATCAAACACATTTCCTGATAGAATTTATTTATTCTTCCTTCAAGCATTTTATTTAAAGCTATCTCGGATTTTCCCTGCGTCTTGGAACCTTCCTTATATATTTCTTTTTCTTTTTCTATAACTTCTTTAGGAACATCTTCTTTCTTAACCCATTTTGCACCCATCGCCACGCACTGCATAGCGAGGTTCTTTGCGAGTTCCTCTGCTTTTGAAACATCAATCGGTTTATTTGAAAAGGAAACTTTTATAAGAGCCGCTTTTTTATTATCGGCATGTAGATAATATCCTATAATTGAATTTGACTCCTTTTTATATGTCACTCCCCTTCTTATCTGCATATTTTCGCCAATCTTTATAGCTATGGAATTAAGTTTTTCTTTTGCCTTTTCATCTTTCGAAGGGTCAAAATCTTTCGCAAGCATTTCATTGGCAATTTCATTGGCAAGTTTTACAAACTCGTCATTTTTAGCGACGAAATCGGTCTCGCAATTTAATTCTACCATCACATATTTTGAATCGTTGTTCTTTAGAACAACTATCCCTTCCTTCATCGTCCTTCCGGATCTCTTAGCAAGCCCGCTTAATCCTTTTTTTCTGAGTATTTCAATCGCTTTCTGCATATCTCCGTTGGACTCCTTCAAAGCCGCTTTGCAATCCATTATGCCGGCGCCTGTCTGATTTCTTAAACTCATTATCTGGTCATTTGTAATTGTAACCGCCATATCAACTCCTTTTATTCAACTTTCTCATCAGCCGCTTCAACTGAAGAATCTTGCGAGGAATTATGATTTTCTTCAACTGTTTTATTTAAATCCTCAACCTCTTCGTTACTCTGTTGGTTGGTTGTAGCATCTAAATTTTCCGCGCTCATCTGGACGGCATTTTCCTGGCTCTGTTCGGCAACATTTTGTTCGGTCTCTTCGCCCACCTTTTGTTCCACTTGTTGATTGCTCGTCTTACCCTCCACAACCGCTTCAGCCATAGTAATACAGAAAAGTCTTATTGATCTTGCTGCATCGTCATTTCCTGGTACCACTATATCAACCATATCAGGGTCAGCGTTTGTATCGCAAACGGCAACGACCGTGATACCAAGTTTTCTTGCTTCGTTTACGGCGTTATGCTCTTCAACCGGATCTATAACGAACATAACATCTGGAACAACCTTCATATTTCTTATTCCGCAAAGAAGTTTTGATAATCTATTTTTCTCCTTTGTCAATCTTGAAACCTCTTTTTTAGACATTACCTTAAAGTACCCTTTCGCTTCCATATTTTCAAGTTCATCAAGCCGTCTTATTGATACCTTTATGGTTTCAAAATTCGTAAGCATTCCGCCAAGCCATTTTTCATATACGCAGAAAACCCCCGCTCTTCCGGCTTCGGCTTTAAGTATTTCCTTCGCCTGTTTTTTGGTGCCTACAAAAAGTATACTCTTACCCTGTTTGGAAGAATCAACCATAAACTCATATGCTTTTTTAAATTCTCTTAAAGTTTTTTGAAGATCAAGAATATGAATTCCGTTCCTTTCTCCAAAGATATATTTAGCCATCTTGGGATTCCATTTATATGTCTGATGACCGAAATGAACCCCTGCTTCCAACATTGATTTCATAGTAACATTAAACATTTTTTTACTTCCTCCTCTGTTAAACAAAAAAATAATCTATAAATAAGTATACAAAATTTTTGAGAGAAATCAAAATTACTTATAAATATATAAATGTGATGTGTTCAAAAATTTAATTTTTTTTAGCAACGATTTCTATCCAAGTTGCCAATCCCGTTTTTTCCAAAATTGAACTAAATAAATTATGCTTTGCTGGATTAACCATCGTTCTAAGGGATAAAACTTCAATCCCTTCAATTTGTTTAAAAAGTTTTATAGTTGTTTTTAAATCAAAAAACCAAAGATGGTGATCTGCAGACAAATGTTTGTATTTTTTATTTTTTAATCCATAATCACTAAGAAATGTTTTAAATCTATCAGAGAGAGATTTTGTGTTTGGGAACAAACCATAAAGCATTCCATCTTTCTCTAACATAGATATGCATTTTTTTAAAAATATAACAGGATTAGATGTATGCTCGAGAACATGAATAAAAGTAACGATGTCGTATTTTTCTTTTATTTCAAGTGTTTCTATGTAACCAGTATAAATTTTACATCCTAATAATTTTGCTAATAGTTCTGATTGGTTTTTCTTTATTTCACTACCTGAAATATTATAACCATTTTGTTTAGCAGCTAATAAAAAAGTGCCATTACCAGCACTTACATCAAAAAGCGATCCAGAAGATTTATATTTTTTTAGAACTTTAATAGGAAATAGTGTTGCTTCACTAATTTTTATATTTTTAGGGTCAAACCTTTCATTATGGTAATATGTGGGAGTATATACTTTTTCCGCTAATACTTCTGATTTAAGTCGTGGGTTAACAAATCTTAAACCACAAGAAGGGCATTTAGATAAATAATTTCCATGATAATCAGAAGCCCACAACTTTGGCGGAATATTACAAATGCAACATTTAACAATTTCATAGTTTTTACCTAAATTCTCTTTTATTTGTTCCATAAATAAAAGTTTTAATGCTCTTAAATTTCTTTTTATATTAAATATTTTATCATTTTTTTGAAAAGAATATATAAATGATATAATTTAGTTTATGAAGATAACTCTGGCCCAGTTAAACCTTAAGGTTGGCGACATAAAAAACAACCTTGAAAAGATAATTAAAACCTATAAACAGGCGCGATATTATAATTCGGATATAATAGTTTTCCCTGAATTGACCATAACCGGATATCCTCCGATGGATATTCTTGAAAACAGAAGTTTTATAGAAGATAATATCAAAGCCGTAAAAGAATTCGCTAAAACAGTAAGTAAAACCGCCGTCGTGGTCGGTTTTGTCGATTCTAATAAAGGTAAAGGAAAAAAACTTTTAAACTCCGCCGCATTTATAGAAAACGGCAAGATAAAACATATCTTTCATAAAAATCTTCTGCCGACCTACGATATATTTGACGAGAAAAGATACTTTGAAGAAATATCTAACTATAATGTTTTTGAGTTTAAAGGCAAAAAACTTCTTGTGACGGTATGCGAAGATATATGGGCGGATACAAAACTCCTTCCAGATATAAATTTATATAGAAAGAATATAATAAAGAATTTTAAATCGGATATTATAATAAACATATCGGCATCTCCTTATCATTACGGAAAACAAACGGACAGAAAGAAGATTCTTAAAGAAATTTCAAAATCGCGAAACGCCACAATAATATATGTAAATTCTTGTGGAGCAAACGATTCTCTTGTTTTTGACGGCTCGTCTATGCTCATAACTCCCGATAAAATGTATCAACTCAAGCCATTTACTGAAAAAATAGAGACCGTAGATGCCGATAAAATAAAGAATCAGGAATTTGAAGAAAACATATCTTCTCTTGAAAACGCTATAATAACCGCAATAAAAGATTATTTTAATAAACAGGGGTTTAAAAAAGCGGTTATAGGAGTAAGCGGAGGAATAGATTCCGCCATAGTTACATATCTATGTTCTAAAGCGCTTGGCAGCAAAAATGTCTTTGGCGTAATAATGCCGTCAAAATTTACATCAAAACAGAGTATATCTGACGCCACCAAACTTCTAAATAATTTATCAATAAATTACGATATAATAGCGATACACCAGATTTATAACTCATATCTAAAAACGCTGGAACTTGATGAAAAGGAAATAAACATAACTCTTCAGAATATTCAGTCAAGGATAAGGGCAAATATTTTGATGGCATACTCAAATAAATATGGATACCTTCTGATAAATACATCTAACAAATCCGAGATCGCCGTCGGATATTCCACGCTTTACGGCGATTCCTGTGGGGCGATTTCCCCTTTAGGCGATGTTTTGAAAACCGATATATACAAACTTGCGAACTACATAAATTCTAAAAAAGAGATAATCCCGAATTCAATAATTAAAAGACCGCCTACAGCAGAATTGAAACCAAATCAAAAGGATCAGGACGACCTTCCGCCTTATGAGATTCTTGATAAAATAATAAAGCTTTACATAGAGGAACAAAAAACTTTAGATGAACTTAAAAAGGAAATGGGGGATTTGCAAATTGTTGGTCGAATTTTAAAAAGAATAGAATCCAGCGAATACAAAAGAAAACAGATGCCGCTGATAATAAAGGTAAGCAAAAAAGCTTTTGGATATGGAAGAGTCCTTCCTGTTGTTAAATTTAACGAATTTTATAAGAATAATATATGAAGAAAATATTATTGATTTTACTTTTAAGTTCTTTAAATTTACATTCATATAAAGTTCAAAAAGATATAAAGACATTAAAAGAAGAAGATAAAAAAGAATTTTTGAGGGAAAATGATAAGAAAGAATTGGTGAATACTATAATCTCGACAAATGAAGTTCCAGGAGGATTACTCAACAGAATAGCGGATAAAATCGTTTTCAATATAAAAGGGAATCCCCTTTTATTTCTTCCTATTGCTGACTCAAGCAAGGACCTCGGACTTAATTTTGGAATAATGCCCGTAATCGCTATAAGAAATATTAAAAAAAATGGAGAGGTCTCATCCGTAATAGCCCCCTCAATAAGTTATAATAAATATATGGGTTATACTTACGCCTACAGACATTATTTATTCCCAACTGATAAATCCCTTTTTCTTATAAGAGCGTCTTTATCTGACGAAGCCCAGAGAGAAGTTTTTGTTCATTATTATGACCCGGAAATATTTAAAACCAAAACAAGATTAAATATAGAATTAAGAAACTGGCATAATCCTAAATCATCTTTTTACGGATACGGAATAGTTTCATCTAAGGACGATAAAGCAAATTATACCTTCTATTTAAAAGGGGGAGAATTAAGTTTAACCCTTCCTGTCTTAGAAAATATATATTTTGACTGGACCCCGTCATATTATGAAAATATGATAAAAGACGGGATAGTTGGAAAAGATAAATTTTCATTAAAATATCCTGATGAATATTCTTTATATTCCAATGAAAAGAAATTTTTTGTAAACAGATTTTCGTTTCTTTTTGATAACACAGACCATCCATTTATACCAAAGATTGGAAGTTACATAATATTTTCAATGGGATTTTCTAAAAAATCCTTCGGCTCCGATTATGATTACTCGATATATACTCTTGAACTTAAGGATTATTATAACCATAAACTCTTGGATAAATCCATAACCGCGATGAGATTTATGCTTCAATGGCAAACAGGAGAAAATATTCCTTTTTACCAGATGCCAACGGCAGGAGAATCCACAGGGCTTAGAATGGCTGGGGATGGAAGATTTGTCGATAGGGCGAAGATGCTTTTTAATATAGAACAAAGATTTACAATCGTAAAAGCGCCAGTTATGAAATTTTTAACAGAATTAGAAGTCACCCCGTTTCTTGATATTGCGACTGTCGCTTCAGAAGTTTCTAAACTATCCTTCAACTCTTTGAAATATGGTCCCGGGCTTGCACTTAGAATTGTGTTAAGACCGCAGATAGTTGGAACTGCCGACTTTGCCTTCGGATCTGAGGGCTTCAACACTATAGTAAAAATCAATTACCCCTTTTAATGAGTCGCTCGTATTTTGATTCCTCAACTTCTAGTCGCACCCCGACTTTTCAGTCGGGACAGGAAGTTTGCTTTGCCTTATCCTATTCGTAGTTGCAAAGTTTACTTTGCTTAGGTCATTGCCTGCCTGCCGTCAGGCAGGCGAATTAGCATCTTGCTAATCTATTGAAGCAATCTCTATTCCTATTCAGAGCAAGCTCTGAAACTACAATCGGGATTTATTTGCTCCGACGTAGCGTCGGAGCCCTACAATTCCTAATTCAAAATCCATAATTTATAATCCATCATTAATAATCCATAATTCATAATCCATAATCCATCATTTATAATTCATAATCCAACATCTCTTACAATTCTCATGTTTCTCACCTTTTCACTTCTTACTTTTTTATATCGCTTTTCTTATATGCTTCCAGCCATTTTTAATATCTTTTACTATATTTTTAAACTCTTTTTCGCTTACTTTTGAAACCTTCGCATATTTTTCACTAACTTCATTAACGATCTTATCATAATCCTCTTTTGTTACATCAGAGAGTTCTTTCATTTTCTTAATAATATCGGCTTTCATATTATTAGCAAATTTTACAAGTTCTTCTCTCTGCTTTTTTGTTTTATCGCTTGTAAGGAAATACACAGCGCAGGCGGCAATTGCCCCGACTATAACCCCGCCTATAATTTTACCCTTTTTCATATAACCTCCTTTTAATTTAATAAACTATCTGACTTATGTCCGAGATATCACTAAAAAGATTATATATTTTTTTAAGCAAAGATAATCTATTATTTCTAATTTTTTCACTCTCAACCATAACCATAACATTTTCAAAAAACGCTTCAAGTTCATTTGATATTCTTAAAATCAAGTTTATCGCGTCTGAATATTTATTCTCATTCAAATATCCATTAAGTTCTTTTTCTATTTCAATATATTTAGAGTATAATCTTTTCTCCTCATCTTTTTCAAAAATTGACTCATTCACATCCATTAATTTAAAATCCTTAATAATGTTTTTCAATCTCTTGTATAAAAGCGAAATATTTTTAAAATCATCTCTGTTTTTAATCAAAGAAAGCGATTCAACTCTATATTTTAATTTTAAAATATCTCCTTCCCTTAAAAATATATTTTTTAAAGAATTGAGAATATCCTGAGAGACAGATTTTTGAGAATAATAACTTTCCATCCTCTGATATATAAAATCAAGCACCTCTTTTTGTAAAATTTCTATTTTTTTCTTTCCTCTTATATCCTCGGGATACGAGTTATAAGAAAACTTTATAAGTTTTAAAAGATTTAAATTTATTCCGTTTTCATTTATTATTCTGAATATTCCGTTAGCATATCTTCTAAGTCCGTGCGGATCGTTGCTCCCTGAAGGGATAACATCTACAATAAAATCTCCGACCAGCGTATCTATTTTATGTGACACGGCAAGGATTGAAGAAAATATATTTGAAGGAATTCTTAAATCATTCCCGCCGCCAAGATATATCTCGCTTATCGCTTTTTTAATCTCTTCATCAACTATTCCATACTTATTGGCATAATAATAATTCATCACTCCTTCTAACTCGCTGAACTCGTTCACTACATTTGAAACAAGATCGTAATAAATAAAAGAAGAAGCGTCTATCAACTCTTTTTTCTCTATATTCAATTCCTTCATAACAAGAGACAGCACATTTTTAACTCTTGCTGTTTTATCATACATACTTCCAAGTTCTTTCTGAAATATGAGATTTTTTAATTTTTCTTCAAAGACCTTAATGTCAGTTTTCAAATCGGTCTCATAGAAAAATATCGCATCAGAGCATCTTGCTTTAAAAACATTTAAATAACCCTCTTCAACATTTCTATGACCCTTAGAAACGCCGTCCCTTATCCCAAGAAATGCCGCGATCATATTTCCTTTTTTATCATAGCAGGAAAAGAATTTAAGCTGTTTTTTTAATACCAGATTTAATAATTCAGGGGGGAGTTTTAAAAATTCTGACGGGAATTTTACAACAACCCCGCTTGGATGTTCGCAGAGATACATATTTTCTTCAATTATATCTATATCCTTATTAACTTCGCACTTTGAAAAATGCTCAACCCCACTGATTATATTCATTATCGCTTTTTTTCTTTCTTCATCATTAATTACAATATGATTATTTTCCATTATTTTCAAATACTCTTCGGGATTTTTTATGTTTATCTTTTTAAATCCGGTAAAGTAAGAGGAATAGGTGGTTTTGGAACTTTTAACCTGAGCTATTTTAATCGGAATTATTTTATTTCCGTATATAGCGACTACATTTCTTATGGGCCTTGCGAAAAGGAATTTTTCTTCTTCCCATATCATATTTTTAGGAAACTCAAGCGACTTAATCGCTTCGTAAAAAATCCTTGAAAGAATCTTTTCCGCTTTTTCAGACGGAATATGCTTTTCAGCACATATAACTTCTCCCTTTTTCTCTATGACTTCTATTTTCAAATTTTCCGGATTTATATTACATGATTTTGCAAAGCCAATCGCAGTTTTTGTGAAATTTCCTTTTTCATCCTTTAACAATCTGGCTGGCGGTCCATAAACCTTTTCTACTATCCTCTGTGTCTGTGGAGACACATCCTTTATAATAACCACAAATCTTCTGTGAGTCGCATATATCGTTATATCTCCATACTCCAACCTGGATAGTTTCAATAATTGCGTTATTTTACTCTGGAGTTGTTTTTTCGCTTCGACTATAAATCTTTTTGGTATATTTTCAACAGTTAATTCAAATAAAACATTGTTTTTCTTCATAAATTCTCTCCTGATTACTTTACAACTTCCGTCTCTTTGTTTGCCTCTATATACGTCTTAGCGCATAATCTCGCCATATTCCTTATTCTTTTTATAATGTTGGCTCTTTCAGAAACAGACATAACGCCTCTTGCCATAAGAAGGTTAAAATTATGAGACGCTTTCATAACCATATCGTAAGCGGGATAATAGAGATTTTTTTCAATCAAAAAATTGACCTGCGATTCATAATAATCGAAATCGGCTTTTAGTTTATCTATATCGCTAAATTCAAAATTATAAGAAGAAAACTGTTTCTCCATTTCTCTATGAACATCGCCATAATTTATTTTATCGTTCCACTTAATATCAAAAACGCTGTTTTTCTTCTGAGAAAACATTGCAAGTCGCTCAAGCCCATATGTTATCTCTACGCTTATCGGAAAAAGTTGAAACGATGCCATCTGCTGAAAATATGTAAACTGCGTTATTTCCATTCCATCAAGCCAGACCTCCCATCCCACGCCATTCGCTCCAAGCGTTGGGGATTCCCAGTCGTCCTCAACCCATTTTACATCGTGCTCTGATATATTTATACCGATAGATTGAAGCGAGTTAAGATATATCTTTTGTATGTCCTTATGCGGCGGTTTTATAATAACCTGATACTGATAGTACTTTCCTAACCTATTTGGATTTAGACCAAATCTTGCATCCCCGGGTCTTCGGGACGGCTCGACATGACAAACAGCCCATTTTTTTTCAGTTAAAACTCCAAAAAATGTTGCCGGGTTAAATGTTCCAGCGCCCTTTTCAATATCATAGGGTTGGACCATTAGGCAACCCTGTTTTATCCAGTAATCATCAAGTTTATTG
>Ga0123519_10014143_pt1 | contig 11386 bp, 10 predicted proteins | sample YelNatPaOPRAMG02_FD_87396 | JGI IMG/M metagenome (GOLD analysis project Ga0123519, IMG submission 87396) | Hot spring microbial communities from Yellowstone National Park - Yellowstone National Park OP-RAMG-02 (version 2) | ecosystem: Environmental > Aquatic > Thermal springs > Hot (42-90C) ... | reverse complement strand
GTTCCGAAGGAATCGCGAGAGTCCCTCGGGCGTCAGTGTTCCGATTGATAGTCAAGATATGCCTGCTCAGCACTATCGGGTTTATCTTTAGAGCCATTACAAGATACTCAGTACCATCGGCTATCTCTATGGCGCCTGTCACCGCCACAGACCTTCGCCTACGGCCAATACTCACTACTCATTAACATTATAAATCGAAAATAATTCCTATTTCCGCTTCTTAGGCAGTGCCCGCCGTATCTCTTCAGCTAGCTCATACACGAACGATGTCAGATCCCTATCCTGCTCCTTAAGGTTCCTCACTTCCAGCAGGAGGATATCCTTCATCTGCTGCAGCATTCTGCTCTGCGCCGATCTCAGCTCTTCGATCTCCGCGCGCATCTCGTCAATCGATTCAGCCACGGTTTGATCGGCCATCGCCTTCGCAGCACGCTTGAGAGCATCCGGATCGATCGCCGAATCTTCCTGGAACCGCTGGAACGACGATTCGCTCACGAGCCTGCGTGGAGTCCCATCCGGCCCTTGAACAAGCACCGAATCGATCTCTCCGCTGTCAACAAGCCGGTCCATTGCTTCTTGCGAGAGCACGAGCCTGTCCCGCACCTTATCGACATCCAGCGTGTAATCCCCGATCCCCGCGCCGCCATCGATCTCGGGGAACAGCACCGGCTCGATCTTCTCGTGCTCAGCGGGTGGCAGCGGGCGCTCGACAAGCCCAGCTTCTCGCCATTCCTTACGAAGCCGCGCAATGCCGATGGGCAGAGTTTCTTCTATTGATTTTTCCTGCTCCTCATTCGGAGCGATATTCTCATCATTCATCGCTAATATAACTTTTACCGGCAGCAGGGGTCATTCCTTCTATCACAGGCGTAAAAGAAGCTGTAATCACTGCTTGATTGCCATATTGACAATGCCTGATCCGTGAGGCATACTAGCTTGCGCTAGAACGTTATCATCCATTTCATATGTCTTTCACCGGAGACAAAATGCGACTGGTTAAATTGCTGCTCTTCTTGTTATGTTGATCCTTTTCCCTATCGGAGCCAGAGGTTGGTTGGATAGAATCCAGATCACCCGTCCCGCTTTCGCCGGCAGGCAGGTCTGGATACTTCAAAATGGTTTTCTTTACCTCGAACAACCCAATCGAATAAGCGGAATCCGTGTCATTGTCGACTCTTATGAGCTATCATCAATCCGCCAGGGCACATCCGTCACGCTTATCGTCACGCTATCGACAACACCAGCCCATGAACGCCAGTTGATTTATCCGACCATCCTTGCAACCACCCCCTGACCAGCACCATGCCCGACATTGCGCCAAATCGCACAATTTTCAGTAAAGTTGCTTTGATTACCTGCTACTCCCGTTGACAGTGCTCAATTCCTCGCCTATAATAAGGTTGTAGAGGCAGGCGAACTCCGCCCTGGAACTGTCCGCGAAAGAAAATTCGGGGGCATAAGGGAGTATGTTTGCGTACAGGCCCGGGCTTGTGAAAAATATCACGATTCAGCAATCCCTCCGGAAATGCCGAGGTTAATTGGTGCAAAGCAATATGAGCGCCGAAATGAGAGCAACCGAAAACGGTCTTACACTCAAGCAAATATGTAAACTGCTCGATGGTGAAATCATCTGCAGAGAAGAACTTGCCGATCAGGATGTGCAGAGCGCATGCGGCTGCGATCTGATGAGCGATGTCCTCGCGTTCACAAAGCCCGGCTCGGTCCTTCTCACCGGCCTTACAAACTCCCAGGTCATTCGCACAGCGGAAATGCTCGACCTCAAAGCCATCGTGTTCGTCCGCAGTAAGAGACCCGATGAGCGCACCATCAAAATGGCTGAATCACTTCAATTAGTTCTTATTCTATCGCCGTATCCTCTTTATGAGAGCTGCGGCAGGCTTTATACTGCTGGTTTAGGTTGTTGCCGAAAAGCTGAAAACGCGCGCGCGGCAACCCTGTGACCTGTTAACGGGCGCCTCACTGGCCCAATGAGGGGAATGTCCGATGGTGGTCGAAAACAACAAAACAACGCTGCATTATAAATTCGATGTTCAGGGAGGGGATTTCACCAAGGCTGGTGACGCTTCCAGCAGGGTAAAAAAGATCCTCCAGCAGATCGGTGCAGGGCCCGAGATCGTAAGGCGGGTTGCTATAGCGTGCTACGAAGCCGAAATGAACGTGGTAATTCACGCCCACCGTGGCACCGTAGCTCTCGATGCAGATCTCGCGCGCGTCACGATTACTGTCGAGGATGCAGGCCCTGGTATTGAAGATATCGACCAGGCAATGACTCCGGGATTCTCCACTGCTCCTGATTCCGTAAGGGAAATGGGCTTCGGGGCAGGAATGGGCTTGCCCAATATGAAGAATTGCTCTAGCGAACTCATTATCGAGTCGCAAAAGGGTGTCGGAACAACCGTGCGGATGATCTTCGATAATGCATGAATCCGAACTGATAGAATATTTTCATTCCGTCCATTTGATGGAGGACAAATGCAAGGGCTGCGTGAACTGTATCAAACGCTGCCCTACTGAAGCCATTCGCGTGCGTGACGGCAAGGCTCATATCATCGAAGCTCGCTGCATCGACTGCGGCGAGTGCGTGCGAATCTGCCCGAACCAGGCGAAGATTGTCGTTGCCGATTCTATCGAGCGCCTTAAGCTTTATAAATATAATGTAGCGCTTCCCGCTCCGGCGATCTACAGCCAGTTCCGCGAAGGTACCCGTCCCGACCAGGTTCTCGCAACACTCCTTTTCATTGGATTCGATTATGTGGTAGATGTCGCATTCGGAGCCGATCTTGTAGGGCGAAAAATCCGCGAGGCTATCGAAAAACCCGGTGGTATCCGTCCGCTCATTTCTTCGGCGTGTCCCGCGGTTGTTCGGCTAATTCAGGTCCGGTTCCCGAACCTTGTGGAGCACATTCTTCCGGTTATTTCGCCTATGCGAGCAGCGGCAAAGATCGCAAAACAGCAGGTCAGCAGGGAACTCGATGTTTCAAATGACCGCATAGGTATCTGGTTTATTACCCCGTGCCCGGGTAAGGTGAGCGCAATAAACGAACCCGCCGGTTATGAAGACGCGATCATCAGCGGCGCGATCCCGATCAGCGAGGTTTACCCGCTGATCCGCGAAAAACTGATCCGCGAGCCCGCTCAGGTCGATGAACTTGCCCAGCGCCTTCACCGCGGCAGTGGAATGGGAATAGGATGGGCGAGAGCGGGCGGCGAGAACCAGTCCATAGGTGGCTCGAAGCAGATCGCGGTCGATGGGATCCACAGTGTTATTCAGATTTTAGAGGATGTCGAACGCGGAAAGCTTTCCGACATCGATTACATCGAGGCTCAGGCCTGCATCGGAGGCTGCGTGGGGGGAGTATTAACGGTTGAAAATCCGTTTATCACCCGCCGCCGGATCCGTATCCTCGCCACCGAGGGCGCTAGTGAAGAAGAGCGAATTCGGAACGACGAACTGGCGCGAGAAATGCTCGCCAGGGAAGACTGGTTCCACCACGATCGCCCGATCGAGCCGCGTCCTACGCTGAAACTCGATGACGATATGGCTACCGCGATACGCAAGATGGAGCAGATGGAGCAGATCCTCGATTCGCTCCCCGGCTTGGACTGCGGGAGCTGCGGTGCTCCGAACTGCCAGGCGCTCGCCGAAGATGTCGTGCGAGGCCTTGCTACCGAGATGGACTGCGTATTCAAGCTCCGCGAGAGGGTCCGCCAGCTTGCTGGAGAGATGATGGAACTGGCCGAGAAAGTACCGCCCGCGATGGGCCAAACCGAAAAGAAGCCGGAGAAGAAGAATGAACTTGGAGAGCATAGCCCAGAACCTGGGACTCAAGCAGCGGAGCCAGGTGAAAGCTGATATAGAAGTGAGCTGTGGTTACTCGTCCGATCTACTTAGCGATGTGCTTGCGAAGGCTAAGAATTCGACGCTGTGGATAACCAACCAGAAGCATATCAATATCGTTGGTGTAGCCGTGATGCTCAATCTTGCCGGAGTAGTGATCGCCGGCGGTGTAGAACCCGATGCGAACACTATCGAAAAAGCAACCCAGGAGAATATTCCTGTATATACGACCGATATGTCCCTTTACGAGCTCGCGGGCAGGCTGTGGGAACTCGGAATCAAAGGATGCTGAGTTGAGGCCTGATATGAACATCCGCGAATACTGGGCGGACTTGCACATTCATACATTATTATCGCCGTGCGCGGAGTTGGAGATGCTCCCTTCGCTGATCGTCGAAGTTGCGCAAACCGCGGGTCTCGATATCATCGGGATCGCCGATCATAATTCCTGCGAAAACGCGGCAGCTGTGATCGAAGCCGCGAAGGGCAGCTCGGTCAAGGTCTTTCCCGGCATCGAGGTGAACTCGCTCGAAGGTATTCATCTGCTCTGCCTTTTCGATACGGTAGATCAGGCGATGAAGCTGCAGGATCGGGTCTACGAAAAATTGATCCGGCTAGATGCGGCCAGCCGTTATTATAAGCAGCAGATGGTGGTAGACTCGTCCGATGAATTTATTCGGTATTTGGAGGAGCCGATTGCTCTTCCGACTACAATGGACATCAACGAAGCCTACGACCTGGTAAACGAATTGAACGGGATAATAATCCCATCGCACATTGACAGGCATGAAATGGGACTATGTGGAGTCCTGGGAATGGTCCCGGAAGTTCCCGACTTCATCGGAGTCGAAATATCGAGGAACCTGACCGAGGAAGAAGCCCGGAACCGTTATCCGAGCATTGGCAATCGCGCGATCTTCCGTGATTCGGATGCGCACTGGCTCGGAGCCATAGGCGAACGCCGAACGGCTCTCCACCTCGCGCACCGGACCGTTGAGGAAATCAAGTTGGCGTGCAGGCGGGTAGACGGCAGGAGAGTGGGGGATGCGTGAGCTTTCGATGCACATCCTCGACCTCGCGCAAAACTCGATAACTGCCGCCGCGACCCGGATCGAGATCGAAGTAATAGCCGATACGAAAGCTGACCAGCTCACAATATCGATCCGAGATAACGGCGAGGGAATGACGCCGGAGTTCCTGGCAAAGGTCCGTGACCCGTTCACCACGACCCGCACAACGCGAAAAGTAGGCCTGGGCATCCCGATGTTCGAGGAAGCCGCCCAAAACTGCGACGGCAACCTCACAATAAAATCGGTTCCCGGCAAGGGAACGAGTCTAGTGGGAACATTCAAACTTTCCCATATCGACCGTGCTCCCCTGGGTGATATAGCCTCAACGCTAATCGCCCTGATAGCCGCAAATCCTGATATTGATATAACTTACACGCAGCAAGTAGATTCAAGGCAGTTTATACTCAACACTGAGAGAATCAAGCGTAAGTTGGAAGGAGTTCCTATCAATGAAGGTGCGGTGCTAAACTGGCTGAGAGAATATGCGAGTGAAAACACTTCCGGCGAGTTGCATATTAATTAGCCAGTGCGATGGGCGAAGTGCTTTGGAGTGCGCCGCGTCCGGTGTTTTAGCAATCTAGCAATAATAATACTGACCCAGTATCTGACAAATGAGGGCTTGTCAGACGCTGAAAACCTAAACTAAGTTAAGCTGATAGCTGGCAGCCGAAAGTTGACAGCTACTAAGAAACTCAATAAACGAGAGGTGCAATCTAAATGAAAACACTCGAAGACCTGAAGAAGGTCCGGGAGAAAGCGCTCGAGCAGATGAAAATCCGCGAAGGCAAATTCTCCGCTCGCATCGTCGTGGCGATGGGTACTTGCGGCATCGCCGCGGGCGCGCGCGAAGTCATGTCCGCCATACTCGACGAACTTGACAAGCGCGGCATCACCGATGTCTCCGTCACCCAGACCGGCTGCAAGGGTCTGTGTGAGCAGGAGCCGACCGTCGATGTCATCAAAGACGGACAGTCGGTAACCTACGGCTACATCGACGCGGAGAAAGCCCGCCAGATCGTAGCGCAGCACCTGGTCAACGGCAACATAGTCGGCGACTGGGTGGTCGCTTCCGGAAAGTAATAAATTTCAATTGTAAGTGGGAATTCTGAGCAACCCGCTCCGGCGGCTCTGAGGGGGCCAATGGAGCAAGGAGGTAAGGCATTTTGTCAACTCATACATGCGACTGCGAAGAGCGAGCCAGATTGGCCCAGGAAGAAGAGGCTAAGCTCTACGAGCAGTTGGACACAATTATTGCAAAACATAAAGAGGTAAGAGGGCCATTGATCCAGGTTCTGCACGCCGCACAGGAGCTTTTCGGCTACCTGCCGGAGAAAGCGCAGGCCAGGATCGCCAAAGGACTCGGTGTACCGCTTAGCGAGGTGCACGGCGTTCTGAGCTTTTATTCATTCTTCACGACGGTTCCGCGTGGAGCGCATACAATCCGCGTGTGCCTCGGGACTGCGTGCTACGTCCGCGGTGGTAAGCAGGTGCTGGAGAAGTTTGAGCAGGAACTCGGCATCCCCGTTAACAGCACCACCGAGGATCGGCAGTTCTCTCTCGAAGTGAACCGCTGCGTCGGGGCCTGCGGCCTCGCGCCTGTCGTCACTGTGGGACCTGATATCTACCGCCGCGTTAAGGTAGACAAAATCCCCGAGATCATTCGCAAATACAAGAATGGCGAGGCTAAATAGCCGGCCATGAGCGAGAGGGAAAAGATGGATAACAATTACAGAACGCACGTGCTCGTCTGCGCGGGGGCGGGATGCGTTTCCTGCGGCTGCCAGGCTGTAGCCGATACACTTAAACAAGAAGTTGAAAGGCTTGGCCTCTCAAACGAGATCAAGATCGTCCTTACGGGCTGCATGGGCTCATGCAACCTCGGACCCGTCGCGGCTATCGTTCCTGAAGGTATCTTCTACGAAAAATTGACTCCCGAAGCGATCAAACAGATCGCCGAAGAGCACCTTCTCAAGGGACGCGTGGTGAATGAATATCTCCACCAGGCGGGCGAGGACGGCTCGGTCTATCGCAAGATGGAAGACCTGCCTTACTTCAAGCTCCAGAAAAAGATCGTGCTCCGCAATTGCGGTGTCATAGATCCAGGTAACATAGAGGAATACATCGCTCGCGAAGGTTACTCCGCCCTTGCGAAGTGCCTCACCGAGATGAACCCGCAGCAGGTTATCGATGAAATAAAAAAATCCGGCCTGCGCGGTCGTGGAGGCGGTGGGTTCCCAACCGGTCTTAAGTGGCAATTTACCCACGACGCGGTCGGCGAGCAGAAGTTCGTTCTCTGCAACGCTGACGAGGGTGACCCCGGCGCGTTTATGGACCGCAGCGTCCTCGAGGGTGATCCGCACTCCGTGATCGAGGCTATGGCTATCGCCGGTTACGCCATCGGTGCAAAGCAGGGCTATGTCTACGTTCGCGCCGAGTATCCGCTTGCTATCGAGCGTCTTACCCGCGCAATCCAGCAAGCGAGAGAGTGGGGATTCCTCAATCACGATATCCTCGGCACCGGTTTCGGGTTCGATCTCGATATCCGAATCGGAGCCGGAGCGTTCGTCTGCGGTGAAGAGACCGCTCTAATGGCTTCTATCGAAGGCAAGCGCGGTGAGCCCAGGCCCAGGCCTCCGTTCCCCGCTATCTCTGGCCTTTGGGAGAGCCCGACGCTCCTTAATAACGTCGAGACCTATGCCAACATTACATGGATAATCCTGAACGGCGCCGATGAGTTCGCCAAGCTCGGAACTGAAGGCAGCAAGGGTACCAAGGTATTCGCCCTCGCCGGAGCGGTGAACAACACCGGACTTGTCGAAGTCCCGATGGGGATGACGCTTGGTGACCTGATCTTCGATATCGGTGGCGGAGTCCGCGGTGGCAAGAAGTTCAAGGCCGCACAGGCCGGCGGACCTTCCGGCGGCTGCATCCCAGCCGAGCATCTCAACGTCTCCATGGACTACGACAGCCTCAAAGAACTCGGCGCTATGATGGGTTCCGGCGGTCTGATCGTTATGGACGAGAACACCTGCATGGTCGACCTCGCCCGCTTCTTCCTCGATTTCATTCAGGATGAGAGCTGCGGCAAGTGCACCCCGTGCAGAGTCGGAACGAAACGAATGCTCGAGATCCTCGACCGCATCGCCCATGGCCTCGGCCAGGAAGGCGACATCGAGCTTCTTATCGATCTTGGCAATCAGATAAAGGATTCAGCGCTCTGCGGCCTCGGCCAGACGGCTCCGAACCCCGTTCTCTCCACCATTCGCTACTTCCGCCACGAATACGAAGCTCATATTCGTGATAAGAAATGCCCGGCTTGCGTGTGCAACGCACTTTTCGAGGCTCCATGCTCTCACACCTGCCCGGCCGGAACGAGCGTGCCGAAGTATATCGCGCTCATCTCCAACCGCAGGTTCACCGACGCCCTGCGCCTCATCCGCGATCACAACCCGTTCGTATCCGTATGCGGAAGAGTGTGCAACGCGCCGTGCGAGTCCAAGTGCCGCAGAGCTCAGATCGATGAGCCGCTCTCCATCCGCTCCCTGAAGCGATTCGCCGCGGACCAGGCTGAAAAGGGCAACCTGCCTTTGCCTTCCGTGCGCGTATCCCGCGCTTCCAATAAGAATGTCGCGATCGTCGGAGCGGGTCCTGCCGGTCTTTCAACAGCGTATCACCTCGCGAGAATGGGCTACAAGCCCACAGTCTTCGAGGCTGAGTCCGTTGCCGGTGGAATGCTCGCAACGTGCATCCCGCCCTACAGGCTTCCGAGGACCGTTCTTCAGGCCGAGATCGATATGATCAAAGCCCTGGGCGTCGACATCAGGCTGAACTCCCGCGTGGATAAAGCCGGTTTCGAGAAGATGAAGAAGGACTACGACGCCGTCTTCGTCGCTACCGGCGCCGCTAAGGGTTGGACGCTCGGTATTCCGGGTGAGGATCTTAAGGGTGTCTACGATGCGATTACATTCCTTAAGGATGTAAATCTGGGCAAGAACACCATCCCGGTAGGCGAGAAGGTCGCCGTGGTCGGTGGTGGTAACTCCGCTATCGACGCCGCCCGCACCGCGCTAAGAAAGGGTGCGAAGAAGGTCACGATCCTCTACCGCCGCCTCAAGGCCGATATGCCGGCTGCTCCGGAAGAGATTCACGAGGCAGAGCTCGAAGGTATCGAGATCCGCTACCTCGCACTCCCGACCGAAGCCATTGGCGAGAACGGCAGCGTGAAATCGCTGAAGGTCCAGCTTCTCGAGCTCGCGGAGTTCGACAAGAGCGGTCGTCGCAAGCCTAAGCCCATCGAGGGCAGCAGCTTCGACCTTCCGGTCGATACGGTCATCACGGCTCTGAGCCAGGACACCGAAGTCGAGTTCCTCGGCGAGAGCGTGAAACTCCGCCGCGGTGGAACGATCATCGTCGATGGCGCGACTATGAAGACCAGCGCCGACGGCGTGTTCGCCGGTGGTGACGTCGTTAATGGTCCGTGGACTGTCATCGGCGCGATCGGCGACGGCATCAAGGCCGCTGTCTCCATAGACCGCTATCTCGGTGGGTTCGGCGAGCTTGCTTCCGACACCGCCGACATCGATATTCCCGCAGTGCCGGAGGATGTGGACGATATCGTCGAGACCCCCCGCGTCTGCGAGAATCTGCTCTGCGTTGAAAAGCGCATCGGCATGACCGAGGTTGATCTTGGATATACCCGCGAGCAGGCCCTCAGAGAAGCGGCCCGCTGTCTGCGGTGTGATGCGGGACAGTAGGAGGAATACCAATGGAACAGATAACCGTTAAAGTTGATGGGATTGAGGTTAAGGTTCCGAAGGGCAGCACTGTCCTGGACGCCGCGAGAGCGGCGGGGATCTACGTTCCCACCTTATGTCATATGGATGGCCATAAAGCACTCGGCGCATGCCGGGTTTGCCTGGTCGAGGTCGAGGGTGGCCGCGGCGGTCTGCAGGCGAGCTGCGCGCTGCCGGCTACCGACGGAATGGTCGTAAAGACCAACACCCGCCGTGTTCACAACGCCCGCAAGACCGTGGTCGAGCTGATGCTCTCGGCTCACAGGCAGGACTGCAATACATGCGTTCGCAGCCTTAACTGCGAGCTTCAGGCAATTGCGAAGAGGCTTGGTATCCAGGAGAACCGCTTCATGGGCGCTATGCCGGAGCAGCTCGTGGATACTTCGTCACCGTCGATCGTCCGCGATTCCAGCAAGTGCATCCTTTGCAGGCGCTGCGTTACGGTCTGCCAGGAGGTTCAGGGCGTGGGCGCTCTCTTCCCTGTAGACCGCGGTTTTGGGACCGTGGTTGCTCCTTCCGGGAAGAAGAACCTTGCGGAAGTCGCGTGCGTTGCGTGCGGCCAGTGCGTATCGGCGTGCCCGGTCGGCGCTCTGACCGAAAAGAGCCATATCCGCAAGGTCTGGGATGCTCTTGCCGATCCTGAGATGACGGTAGTAGTGCAGACTGCTCCGGCGGTCCGTGTGGCAATCGGCGAGGAGTTCGGAATGCCGGCGGGAAGCCTTGTGACCAAGAAAATGGTTGCCGGGCTCCGCAGAATCGGTTTCGATAAGGTTTTCGACACCGATTTCACAGCCGACCTGACGATCCTCGAAGAGGGAACCGAGCTTCTGGGGCGATTGAAGAACGGTGGTACACTGCCGATGCTGACGAGTTGCAGCCCCGGCTGGATCAGGTTCATCGAGCACTTCTATCCCGAGCTTCTGCCGCATCTATCGACATGCAAGAGCCCGCAGCAGATGTTCGGCGCGCTCGCAAAGACCTACTACGCGCAGAAGATCGGTGTTGCGCCGGAGAAGGTGTTCTGCGTCTCGATAATGCCGTGCACGGCTAAGAAGATGGAAGCCGAGCGCGACGAGATGTCGGTTACAGCAGGAAATCAGGATGTCGATGCGGTTCTGACCACACGCGAAGCCGCTCAGATGATGCGGGAGGCGGGTGTGGTCGACTTCGCCAACCTGCCGGATGAGCCGTTCGATGAGCCTCTGGGCATAGCTACCGGTGCTGCGGTTATTTTCGGAGCCACCGGCGGTGTTATGGAAGCCGCTCTGAGAACCGTATACGAAGTGGTCACAGGTGAGACGCTTGCCGATGTCAACTTCGTGGCTGTAAGAGGCCTCGAGGGAGTCAAGGAAGCCACTGTCAAGGTCGGTGATCTCGATGTGAAGGTAGCTGTAGCCAGCGGACTCTCCAACGCCCGTAAGCTGATGGACCTGATCATGGAGGGCAAGGCCGACTATCACTTCATCGAGATTATGTGCTGCCCCGGCGGGTGTCTTGGAGGAGGCGGCCAGCCGATCCCGACCAACGACGAGGTCCGCATGGCTCGTATGAAGGCGATCTATCAGGAGGATGAGGGCCTGCCGATGCGTAAGTCCCACGAGAACCCAGCGGTGAAGGCGCTCTACGAGGAGTTCCTCGGCGAGCCCAACTCGCACAAGTCTCAC
>Ga0123519_10014139_pt1 | contig 11387 bp, 7 predicted proteins | sample YelNatPaOPRAMG02_FD_87396 | JGI IMG/M metagenome (GOLD analysis project Ga0123519, IMG submission 87396) | Hot spring microbial communities from Yellowstone National Park - Yellowstone National Park OP-RAMG-02 (version 2) | ecosystem: Environmental > Aquatic > Thermal springs > Hot (42-90C) ... | reverse complement strand
TGCGGGCAGCCCCACAGCCCCCCGGCGCCGGCCCCTCCTCAAGGCGGCCGCGAAGCCGAGCCCGATAGGGAAGCGGCTCCGGCGCGTTGCCGAGCACGAGCCAGCCGCCAGCCGGGAGGGAGTTCGCCTGCGGAGAGCCCAGCACGGCCAGCTCGGCCGCGAAGGGCTCGTCGGCCACGAGGGTGCTCGAGGCCGTTCCACAGAGGGCCTGGCCTGCCGGCGACAGGTAGGCGTCGAGGTCCACCGTCTTGCCGGCAGCGGGCGGGCTGGCCAACAGGCCTGCCACCTTGTAGCGCGGCGTGACAAGGCCCGCCAGCATCTGGGCTGGACCTTCCGGAAGGACCTCCGGCCACCGTAGGGCGATGCCCACCTCCACCGCAGAAGCGACGAGGAGCGCAGCCAAGACGAGGGCGCCCAGCAGGCGCAAACCGGGGCGCATATGCTTTGGGGGCATGCAGGCACTCCATTACAGGCAGTAGTCTGTGATCGCCAGAGACGCGATCGCGGCCCCGGCCCCAAAGGAAACGCGGGGCGAAGAGTAGCACGGGCCGTGACGCACGTCAACCCCTAAATCCGCCGGCACTTTGCCCAGGGCCTTTTCAAAGGAGCAGGGACCGGGCTACACGCTCCGCGCCCACCCGGTGCGACACCGTCTGGGGGTTTGGCGGGTTGGCCGGTGCCGCCGCCCGCGGGCGGCGGCACCGGCCAACCCGCCAAACCCCCACCCAGGGGCTGGGCCGGGGGCGGGCGGAGCCTACCGGCCGGCTGCCACCCCTGTTCGCAGCGAGTTTCTTGACCCGCCACAGGGCTGCGCCAGCCCTGGAATGCTCGCAATGACAGATCCACGTTCTCTGCTTGCCACAAGGTCCGGGGACTCTGGGGTACTGTTGATGACATTCCCTCAGATAGTAAGTGTTACATCATGAAAGCGATATGCACCTGAGATCAGAGAGCGGCCAGATACTCCACCAACGCACGACCACCGGCACCGACATGCGCGACATCAACCGCTCTGCCATCCTCGAGGTCATCCGCCAAGAAAGGCCCATCTCGCGCACCACCATCGCCAGGCGACTGGGGCGTCAGCGTGCTCACGGTCATGCGCATCGCAGACGCGCTCACCGGAGAAGGATACACGCACATGCACGGCGACACCGGGTGGAGCGGCGGCCGGCGGCGCTCGCCGTTCGAGTTCCACGAGGGGTATATCGTGACCGCAACGACCTGGGCGGCGCCGAAATGCGCATCATCTTCCAGCGCTATATCGTGAGAGGCCTGACGGCAGGGGCGGTCAAGGGGTAGGGCTGCAGCCGCTATCGGTCTCGTGGGGAGGGTACAACAGCCTGCCGGTGCAGCGCGGGGCCAGGTGCGCCACCGCCCGACTACTTCGGGGTTCCCGGGACCCTGTGCCAGGCGATGCCATTCTCAGCCCGGAGCGTCATCCAACACGCCCCTCATGGGCACAGTCACTTTCAGCTCCGGGCGCGCGCAGCGAACGCGACCCACAGTACTCCGGGGTTCCCGGGACCCTGTGCCAGGCGATGCCATTCTCAGCCCGGAGCGTCATCCAACACGCCCCTCATGGGCACAGTCACTTTCAGCTCCGGGCACGCGCAGCGCACGCGACCCACAGGGCAGGCCCATGCAGCCATTTGGCCTCGCCATGGCGCCTGCCCTGGCTCTGCGAACACGCTCTAGCGCTCGCTGGTCACCTCGCGGATGAACCGCTCCGCGTGATAGTCCCATTCGCGCGCCGTGACGTGCACGGTGGGTTGCCCATTGGCCTCCACAGCCACCGTCACCTGCCCACCGCCACCGCTGAACTCGAGGCTGTGGGGCTGCTCGGCCGAGAGTGCCAGGCCCAGCCCTTCGCCGCCCTGGCCAAAGAACTCGCGCGCCCTCTGCAGCACCTCCTGTGGCTTCCGCCCCGTAGCAGCCTCGTAGTGGATGGCCCCACCGTCCGGCGCCGCCTGATGCAGCAGGAACTCCTGAGCCTGGGCGTGCCAGTGACTGGTGATGACGCTCACCGTGTTGGGCTGGCCGGCCTCCACACGCACTACCAGATCGCCAGAAGGGTCTGAGAAGAGCAGCCGGCTGGGCTCGCGCTCCACAAGGGCCATCTCGGCCACGGCGTCTTTGCCGAAATACATCATGGCCCGGCGCCGCACTTCGGCCACCGGTAGCTGGGTCCTAGTCCAGTACTTCACGCGCCACTTCCACCTCAAGGCTGTCGGCCGGGGCTGCCTCGCGCCACGGTTCGAGGCGCGACCCACGGCGACGGTCAATCGCGGCACCGATCATCTGCAGGAGCGGTGCTATGTTGAACGGCTTGCTCAGCACATTCTCCGCCAGGCGGCGCACCCCGGGGTCCATCTGACAGCTCGAGACCACGATCACCGGGATGTCGCTGGTGCGCGGATCGGCCTTGAGCAAGGCCAATAGCCCACGCCCACTGTACGTGCCCAGCTCCATATCGAGGGTGATCAGGTCGATGGGGTGTCTCTCGAGGGCAGAAAGCGCAGAGATGACATCCTGTGCCCATTGGACGCGGTAGCCCGCATCCAGCAGGAGCTCCCTGAGCATGTTCCCAAGGACCGGATCATCTTCAACTACCAGGATCTCCGACGATGCCTCGAGCAACTTGAGAATCCCCTCGCAGGGGCCCACCCAGGCGGTCCACTCTGCTCCTCATCGCCTGTGGCGTGGCCCACCGCTTCCTCTCTTGTGGACGTGGCCCCGGCTGGGGGCCGGCAGATGCTGCCTGGGCCGCCGATGCGACGCATCGCAGCCACGGGAACCGGTTAGCAAGAAACGTGCCATGTGGCGGCCAGCCGCCACTGCACACAGTGCACCATTCCTGTAACTGCTGGCACAGGAATTGCTGAGCCCTCTGCCAGAGGGCGCTGCCCTGCAGCCCGATGGAGGAACGCTCATGGCAAAGGTGGTGGGCATCGACCTGGGCACCACGAACTCGGCGATCGCGGTGATGGAGGGGCCGCACCCCGTCGTCATCCCCAACACCGAAGGGGGGCGCATCACCCCATCGGTTGTGGCCTTCACACGGACGGGGGAGGTCATCGTCGGCGCCCAGGCCCGCCGGCAGGCGGCCATCAACCCCGAGAACACGGTCTACTCGATCAAGCGCTTCATGGGCCGCCGCCTCGACCAGGTGCGCGACGAGGCACGCATGGTGGCCTACCGCGTGGTCGAGGGGCCGGCCGGCGATGTGCGCGTCTACATCCCTCAGAAGAGCCGTGACTATACCCCACAGGAGATCTCGGCATTCATCCTGCAAAAGCTCAAGCGCGATGCCGAGACCTACCTGGGCGAGCCCGTAACCAGGGCGGTGATCACCGTGCCGGCCTACTTCGATGATGCCCGGCGCCAGGCCACGAAGGATGCGGGCGCCATCGCCGGGCTCGAGGTGCTGCGCCTCGTCAACGAGCCCACCGCTGCGGCGCTGGCCTATGGGCTGGAGAAGAAGGAACCGCACAACATCCTGGCGTTCGACCTCGGCGGCGGCACCTACGACGTATCGGTCCTGGAGGTCGGCGACGGCGTCATCGAGGTCAAGGCCACGAATGGCGACACCCACCTGGGCGGCGACGATTATGACCAGCGCATCGTCGACGAGGTGGCCGGCGAGTTCCAACGCCAGCACCAGATAGACCTGCGGCAGGACCCTCAGGCGCTGCAGAGGCTGCGCGAGGCCGCCGAACGGGCCAAAGTGGAGCTATCGATGGTCCTTGAGGCCGAGATCAGCCTCCCCTTCATCGCCGCCACCTCCTCCGGCCCACTGCACCTGCAGACGCGCCTCACCCGTGCCAGGTTCGAGCAACTGACGGCCGACCTGACCGCGCGGCTGCGCCGACCCTTCGAGAGCGCCCTGGCCGACGCCAGGCTCAGCCCGCACGATGTGCGTGAGGTGGTGATGGTGGGGGGCGCCACCCGCATCCCGGCGGTGGCCAACCTGGTGCGCAGCCTGATCGGCGAGAAAGAGTTGCACCGGGGCGTGAACCCCGACGAAGTGGTCGCCGTCGGCGCGGCGCTGCAGGCAGGAGTGCTCACCGGCACCGTCGAGAGCATCATCCTGCTCGACGTCGCGCCCCTCTCCTTGGGCGTGGAGACCCTCGGCGGCGTGATGACGGTGCTCATCCCTCGCAACACCACCATTCCCACCCGCCGCAGCGAGACCTTCTCCACAGCCAGCGACGGCCAGACAGCGGTCGACATCCACGTCCTGCAGGGCGAGCGCGAGCTGGCCGCCGACAACATCTCCCTCGGCCACTTCCGCCTCGACGGTATCGCACCGGCCCCACGGGGCGTGCCGCAGATCGACGTGACCTTTGACATCGATGCCGATGGTATCCTCAGCGTGTCGGCGCGCGACAAAGGCACCGGCCGCGAACGCCAGGTCACCATCACCGCATCGGCTAACCTCAGCCAGGCCGATGTCGAGCGCATGATCGCCGAGGCGCGGGAGCATGCCGATCAGGATCGCCGGCGCCGCGAGGTCGTCCAGGCTCGCAACCTGGGCGACCACTCCCTCTATCTGGCAGAGCGCACCCTCAGGGAGTTGGGTGCACAGCTCACGGGCCAGGAGCGACAGGAGATCATCGACCTCATGGGCCGCCTGCGCCAGGCGATGCAGGGCGATGACCCGGAGGCCATCCATAAGGCCCTACAGGCGCTGCAACAGGCCCTCTACCGCACCTCAGAGCGCGTCTACGCCGGCGCCGCGCCCCAGCCGGGCCCCGGCGAGAAGGGCGAGGGTGTGGTCGAGGCCGAGTTCAGGCAGGTGTAGCGTGCAGACCCACGAGCTCGCCCGGCTCAGGCGCCGGGTGCAGGTGACCATGGTCCGCGGCAGCGCGGAGGGGCGCTGCCAGGAGGGACTCACCTACAAGGGCCCAGGCCAGGCCGCCCTGATTGCACAGGGCAGGCCGCGGCTGCCCACACCGTTGGGGAGGAGTGAGTTGATCGATCACAACCACATCGCCTATGGAATCCCTGGGATGAACGAGGAGGCCGGCAACTTGCTGGAGAAGCGCCTGGAGGGGCTGCCCGGCGTGCACGATGTGACCGTGTGGCTGGGCGAACAGCAGATTGACATCGACTATAACCCGGAGGTGATCTCGCCAACCGCCCTGGTGAACGCCATCCAGCAGTTGGGCTACCTGGCCAAGTTCATCCCGCGCACCGAGCATTGGCCAGGGTGACGGGGCGCCGCGTGGCGCCGGCCCGCCGGTGTGGCACAGAGGTTGCTCGTGTGCCCGGAAAGCCATGGCTTAGGAGGTACCCCAGAAGTGAAGATCCGCGAGATCATGACGACTGACCTGGTCACTGTGCCGTCGTCAGCTACGGTGTTCGAGGCAGCGCGGCTCATGCGCGACGCCGACATCGGCGACGTGCTCATCCAGGATGCCGGCAAACTCACCGGCATCCTCACCGACCGCGACATCACCTGCCGGGCGGTGGCCGCTGGCCTCGACTGTGCCTCGACCCGAGTCGGCGACATCATGACGAGAGACCTGTTCACCGGCATGCCCGACTGGGACGTGGACAACGCCTCCGATCTGATGGCCGAGGAGCAGATCCGCCGCCTGCCGATCATGGAGAACGGCCAACTGGTGGGCATCGTCTCGCTGGGCGACCTGGCCGTAGACGCCGAGCCGGTGGAGGAAGGCGTGGCCTGTGATGCCCTGGGCGAGATCTCCAAGCCGGCCATGCCGCGCATCGGCGCCGTGAGGAGGTAAGGCACCCTCCCGCCCCGCCACAGCGCCCAAACGCTGAAGCGCTCGCTACGGTGCTGAGGCCCGTAGTGGGCGCATCAGCGCGCCCTGCCCTATGCCTTCCGCTCATCCAGCGGCAGCCAGAAGACAAAGGTGCTGCCCTGGCCTGGTTGGCTGCGAAAGGCAATATCGCCGTTGTGGCGCCGCACGATCTCGCGGCTGATGTATAGTCCCAGGCCCATCCCGGTCAGCGACGTGTTCTCCCTGCGCGTGCCGCGCCAAAAGCGCTGGAAGAGGTGCGGCTGGTCCTCAGGAGCGATGCCGATCCCCCAGTCGCGCACGCTGACCCAGGCCCGCCCCTGCTGCGGTTCGAGCGATACCTCCACCGGCCCACCCGCCGGCGAGTACTTGATGGCATTCATGATCAGGTTGCTCAGCACCTGCGCCAGGCGGATGGCGTCGCCATACACCCACACCGACCCCTGAGGCACCCGCGGCTGCAGGGTGTGGCGGCTGGTCGTCATCTGCAGCCGGTCCACCGTATCGAGCGTCAGCGCCACCAGGTCGACATGGTCGAGGTTGAGCTGCAGGCGATGCATTTCGAGGCGCTGCACGTCGAGCAGTTGGTTGATGAGGTCCACCATGCGCTCGACCTCATCGTTGATGATGCGCAGGCCTTTCAGGTCGCGCTCGTCGCTGCCGGCCTCTTCGGCGCGCCGCAACAACATCTGAGCATAGCCCTTGATCGAGGTAATGGGCGTCTTGAGCTCGTGAGACACGATGGAGATAAAGTTGTCCTTCTCCTGCTGCGCCTCGTGGGCGCCGGTCATATCGCGGAAGGTGGACACGGCGCCGTAGATGTGGCCATGGGCATCATAGAGCGGCGAGGCGCTGAACGCTACGAAACGATCCTGCCCGGCGTCGGTCTCGATGCGCAGCTCCTGGCCCACCCGCGTCTCACCGCGCAGCGCCGCCGCCACGGGGAGGTCGTTGGGGTCGATCGGGTCGCCGGCGGCATTGCGGATCTTGAACCAGGCAGCCTGCTCGGCCAGCGACAGGCCCAGCCGCACGGTCGGACGCCCCATGATGCGGATGCCGGCGGGGTTCAGCCGCTGCAGCTCTCCGCTCGGCCCATGGATGGCGATGCCATCGGCCGACTGGGTGATGATGGCGTCCAGCTCCGCCGTCCGCGCGCGCAACCGGCGGTCGCGCTCTTCCATCTGCCGGGCCATGTCATTGAGCGCTGCAGCCAGGTCCTCGAACTCATCGCCGGTGTTCATCGCCACCCGCTCGTTGAGCTGGCCTCGCCCCAGGCCACAGGCGTACACCGCCAGACGCTGCACCGGCACCGTGAACCAGGTGGCTACCGAAATCGCCAGCGCCACGGCCGGCATGATGAGCCCCGCCACGGGCAGCAGGCCCCCTGCCAGGCGGCCGAGATAGCCGGCAGGCCCCGACACCACCTGGCGCGCCTCGACCACCCAGCCGGTAAGCCCCAGGGGCACTGCGGCGACGCCATAGAGCCGGCCGTCGAGAGGGTCGCTGACGCTTGGCGCTGTAGCGGCCTGCCCTTCGAGCGCCAGGCGGATGTGTGCGAAACGGCTCCAATCGCGCGCTGCCCAAGGCGCTTCGGCCGCCAGAGCGCCCCCCGCGGCCCAGCCCTGGCGGTCGCAGAGCAGCACCTGGCAGCGCTGGCCGCCGGCCTCCTGCGCCAGGAGGTCGCTCAAGGCCTGGGCATTCAGGGTAGCCCCGGCGAGGCCCGCTCCCTCAGGCAGCGGCACCACCAGTTGCAGCGCAGGCAGCCCGGTGGGAGCAGCGAAAAAGAGATCCGAGACGACAGGGGTCGTTCCGGCGGCCGTGAGGTCCGGCCCGCTGAGGAGCACCTGGGGTGGCTGGTCTGCGGGCACGGAAGCAGCGACCTGCCCTTGGGCGTCGAGGAGGAACAGGCTGAGGTACTCCGGGTGGCTGCCCTGCAGCGCCTCGAACGCCGCCGTCGCATCGGCGGCCGTGCCCTTGGCAGCCGACGCAAGGCCGGCGACTGCCTCATCGAGGTGCGCCTGCGCCGAGGCGGCGGCAGCCTGCGCCACCACCCGGCACTCATCGGCCAGCGCCCTCTGCCGCTGCAGATACTCGCGGTAATCCATCACCGCCAACATCAGCAAGGCAGGCAGCAACGCGGCCAGGAAGCTGAGAATCAGCTTGGCACGGATGCCAGGTCGTCCCCAGGGCCACTTGGGTCGCTGCATCTTGCGCGGCATCGATGAGCAGTATTCCTTTCAAGATTGCCATGTATTGTAGCATACGTTGTGCCGGCGGTCAATGGCCTGGCACACACCTTGCTCCCTCATCAGTGCAATCGTAGAAGGAGGAGGGCGAGGTGATACACGACCACGAACTGAAACCCGAGCAACTCAGGCTGTCCATCGACCCGGCACAGTTGGGCTTCCGGAGCACCAGCGATCTGGCAGGCCCCACCGACATGATCGGACAGGATCGCGCCAGGAAGGCGCTGGAGTTTGGCATGGCCATGCCGGGGCAAGGGTTCAACATCTTTGTCCTGGGCATGGTGGGCACCGGCCGCTCGACGATGGTGCGGCGCCTGGTGGAGCGGCGTGCCAAGGAGGCGCCCACTCCCCCCGATTGGGTGTACGTCAACAACTTTGCGGACCCGGCCAAGCCCCGCGCCATCAGCTTGCCCGCCGGCCTGAGCTGCCAGTTGCGCAAGGACATGGAGGAGCTGGTCGAGAACATCAAGCGCGAGGTGCCCCGCGCCTTCGAGAGCGAAGAGTATGCGCAGCAAAAGGCCCGGATCAGCCAGCAGTTGCAGGAGCAGGAGACCCAGGTGCTGGCCGAGCTGGAGAAGAAGGCGAAGGAGCGGGGCTTTGGCCTGGCCCGCACGCCCATGGGCACGATGCTGGTACGCACCTCTCCCAGCGGCGAGCCCCTCACCGAGAATGAGTATGAGCAGCTTTCCGCCAAGGAAAAGCAGGAGGAGGAGGGCGCCGAGCGCGAACTCGAGCAACAGGCCGCAGGCACCCTGACCAGGGTGAGGGCGCTACAGAAACAGGCTCAAGAGTCGCTGAACGAGCTCGACCGGCAAGTGACCAGCTATGCCATCAGCCACTTTATCGACGAACTCGAAGCATGCTACGCCGACTACGGAGAAGTGAAGGACTATCTCGAAGAGGTGCGCCGCGACATCATCGAGAACGTCGACATCTTCCGGCCAGAGCCCGAGCAGACCAACCCCCTGGCCCAGATGTTGGGCGGTGCCCAGCAGATGGACCTCAGCCGCTATCAGGTCAATGTCCTCGTCGATAGCTGCCAGCAAAAGGGCGCACCGATCATCGTCGAATCGAACCCCACCTACTACAACCTGATTGGCGAGGTGGAGCAGGAAGCGCAGTTTGGCGCCCTGGTGACCGACTTTACCAAGATCCGCGCCGGTGCTTTCCACAAGGCCAACGGCGGCTACCTCATCATGGAAGCGCGCGACGTCCTCACCAACCCCTTCTCATGGGACGCGGTCAAGCGCGTGCTCAAAGACGGGCGCATCGAGATCGAAGAGATGGGGGCCCAGTTCCGCGCCTTCAACACCACCACTCTCGAGCCCGAGCCCATCCCCGCCAACGTCAAAGTCGTGCTCATCGGCGAGCCCTGGATCTACTACCTGCTCTTCGAGTACGACGAAGAGTTCAAGCGCCTCTTCAAGGTCAAGGCCGATTTCGGCGCCGAGATGGAACGCTCGCCCGAGGCCGTCCGCGACTATGCCCTCTTTGTGGCCAACCACGTGCGCGAGAATGGGCTGCGGCCCTTCGATGCCGGGGCTGTGGCGCGCATCGTGGAGTATGGCTCGAGGCTGGCCGAGGACCAGAAGAAGCTCACCACCCGCTTCAGTGAGGTGGCCGACATGGTGGCAGAGGCCAGCCATTGGGCAGGGCAGGCCGGCCGCCAGGCGGTGACCGCCGAGGACGTGCAGAAAGCCATCGATGAGAAGAAGTATCGCTCCAATCGTATCGAAGAGCGCATCCGCGAAATGATCGACCGCGGCGTCATCATGGTCGACACCGAGGGCACGGTGGTGGGCCAGGTCAACGGCCTCTCGGTGATGATGCTGGGCGATTATGAGTTCGGCCGGCCCAGCCGCATCACCGCCCGCACCTACGTGGGCCGCGGCAACGTGGTGGCCATCGACCGCGAGGCCGAGCTAGCGGGGCCGATCCACAACAAGGGGGTGATGATCCTGGCCGGCTACCTGGGTGGGCGCTTCGCACAGGACCTGCCCCTCTCCCTCTCGGCCAGCCTCACCTTCGAGCAGAGCTACGAAGGCGTGGAGGGCGACAGCGCCTCCTCGGCGGAGCTCTATGCCCTGCTCTCCAGCCTGGCCGGCGTGCCCATCCGCCAGAACCTGGCCGTCACCGGCTCGGTGAACCAGCGCGGCGAAATCCAGCCCATCGGCGGCGCCACCGCCAAGATCGAGGGCTTTTTCGACGTCTGCCGCACCAAAGGCCTGACCGGCGACCAGGGCGTGCTCATCCCGGCCCAGAACGTCGACCACCTGAATCTGCGCCAGGATGTGGTCGATGCCGTGCGCGAGGGCAAGTTCCACATCTATGCCATCCGCACCGTCGACGAAGGCCTTGAGCTGCTCACCGGCATCCCCGCCGGGGAAAAGGTCGACGGCCGCTTCCCGGAAGGGACGGTGAACTATCGCGTAGCCAAACGTCTCGAAGAGCTGGCACGCATCGTCCAGGAGTTCAGCCAGGCCGGCGAAGAGGAAGAAGAGGCCGAGAAGCGCGAGCGCCAGCCCACCATGCGCCGCATGGGCAACCGCGGGCGGCGCGCGGGGCTCCGAGCCCGGCGCTGAGAAGCGGCCAAGCCCCTCCGGGGCTGATGTCCCCGAGGCCGCAGGCCTTCGCCGCTCTTCAGCCCGATGGCCTCGGCCTCGGGGCGCCCTCCCCAGGCTGCCCTCAGCTCCCCTGCCACTCCGCGGCGAAGCGCCGGAAGAGGTCGCCGTTGTCGGTATTGACCATGTCGGCGCCGTACTCCAGCACGTAGCGGAAGCCGGCGGGCTCGTGGTCGATCGTGTTGACCATGATCTTGAGGCCGCGAGCACGGCAGGCCGCAACGAGCTCCCGGCTGAGGTGCTCCGGGGTCACCTCGACGATGTTGGCCTGGAAACGCTCGACCGCCGCGACCACATCGTCAACGCTCTTGACGTTGTACTTCAGGGCGAGGTTGCGATCGAGCCGGCGGAACTCGAGCATCCACTCGTCGATCTCACACCAGAGGAAACAGTCGTGCTCCATGCCCAGGGCATAGATGAGGTCGATGATCGGCTGCGGGTGCACCCACTTGACGTCGAGAAAGACCTTGGCCTTGCCCTTGATCCAGCGCAGGAATGGCTCCAGGCGCGGCACGCGCTCGCCCGCGAAGCGTGGGCTGAACCAACTGCCGGCATCGAGGCGATCGATCTCCTCCGAGGTCAGGTCGCCAATATAGCCGCTGCCGTTGGTCGTCTTGTCGAGCGTTGGGCCGTGCAGGATGTAGAGCACGCCATCCTTGCTGACATTGACATCCACCTCCACATAGTCCATGCCCCATTCGACACACAAGCGGGCAGCCGCCCAGGTGTTCTCGGGCGCATGCTTGTTGGCC
>Ga0123519_10014138_pt1 | contig 11389 bp, 10 predicted proteins | sample YelNatPaOPRAMG02_FD_87396 | JGI IMG/M metagenome (GOLD analysis project Ga0123519, IMG submission 87396) | Hot spring microbial communities from Yellowstone National Park - Yellowstone National Park OP-RAMG-02 (version 2) | ecosystem: Environmental > Aquatic > Thermal springs > Hot (42-90C) ... | reverse complement strand
TATGACGATGACTATGACTATGACAATGACGATGGCTATGACAATGAGATTAAAGATTTTCAGAAGAAAATTGAGGTTATTTATGCCAACAAAATGAACAATTATCAGCTCTACGAAGCTTTAACAGCGGTTTTTTCTTTTGTTAAGAAACTTGATCAGTATATCAATCAAAAAGAGCCTTGGCAATTGATTAAAAATAGAAATTCTGAAGCTAAAAAAGTTTTAAAAACTTTAACTTTCGGCATTAAAAATATCATTTTCTGGCTTAAGCCGTTTATGCCTCAAAAAATGGAAGAAGCAGAAGAATATTTAAAAAACATTAACAAACAATCAGGAAAACTTAATCTTTTTCCAAGATTGAAATAAATTTAGCATATTTAAATTCCAAACTAATCCCTAAAATTCTCAATTATCAATTTTCAATTATCAATCAATTTTTGCCCCTTCGGGACATCTTCCGCAGGGAGACAATTTCTCAATAATCAATTAAAAATTAAAACATTGAATCATTGATTGCCTCCCTTCGGGAGGTCTCCCGTAAGGAGAAAAATTGGGAATTGAAAATTGAAAATTTAAAACATTGTTTATTGATACTCATGCTCATATAAATTTTAAAGATTACAAAGACGACGTTGACGAGGTAATCAAAAGGGCTTTAAAAAATGATATTTGGCTCATTAATGTCGGCGCGGAATTTAAAACTTCAAAAAGGGCAGTGGAGTACAGCAAAAAATATCCTACTGGTGTTTTTGCCGCTGTGGGCCTCCATCCGATTCATCTCCAAGAGCAAAAAATTAAAGATGGCGATTTTGAAGTATTAACCAGAGCAGAAGAATTTAATTATAAAGCCTATGAAGAATTAGCCCAACACGCCAAAGTCGTAGCCATTGGTGAAATTGGTTTGGATTATTACAGAATGGATCAGGGCACAAATCGCGAAGCGCAAATCGAAATTCAAAAAGAAGTTTTTTTAAAACAATTAAAATTGGCTCAGGAATTAAATAAAGCGGTAATCATTCACTGCCGCGAGGCACATAAGGATTTACTTGAAATACTCAATACTCAATACTCAAAACTTAAAACTAATTTTAGAGGCGTGGTTCATTCTTTTTCCGGTAATTTAAAGCAAGCAAGGCAGTACCGCCAGATGGGTTTTAAAATCGCGTTTAACGGCATTATTACTTTTGCTCGCGATTATGATAAAGTTGTTTTGGATACGCCGCTTGAAGATATTTTACTAGAAACAGATTGTCCTTATTTAACACCTGTTCCTTATCGCGGTAGAAGAAACGAGCCCAGTTATATTATTGAAATAGCGAAGAAAATCGCCGAAATTAAAAATATTAGTTTAGAAGAAGTTGCTCGACAAACCACTCTTAACGCCAAAGAGGTTTTTGGGTTATAAAAAATAATTTACGCATTGCGAACCCTTTCCTCATATTGAGGGATTTAACCCGAAGCAATCCGGTATTAAACTAACATAGTTATTATAAGCGAAGCGAGAGAAGTAAGACAATTTTACATTGATATAATTCTTCAATAAATTCAGTAAATAAACATAAAAATAAACTCCCTGATTTATCGGATATTGATTGATGATTATTAAATTAAAGATTGTATCTTTAAAATTCTTTCGTATTTAACCAATCTTTCTGGCGCGGCAGGCGCGCCGGCTTTAATGCCCCAAGCATTAACCGCTACGGCTAAATCCGCAATAAAATCATCCATCGTTTCTCCACTGCGGTGAGAAACAACTGTTTGCCAATTATTTTCATAAGCCAGTTTTACAACATTTAAAGTTTCGGTTAGTGTCCCGATTTGGTTGGGTTTAATTAAAACGGCATTGCCGGATTTTTTATTAATAGCGGTTTTTAAGCGTTCGGGGTTAGTCGTAGTTAAATCGTCAGCTATAACTAAAATTTCGCGTCTATTTTGCGTCAGGTTTTGTGTCAGTTTCGCGAAATCATCAAAATCTTCCTCATAAAAAGGATCTTCAATAGATAAAATATTATATGTCTCAATAAGTTTCAGATAATAATTTTTTAATTCTTCGGTTGAATAGCTCCTTCCATTAATTAAATAATAACCTTGTTGTTGGTTGTTGGTGGTTGGTGGTTGGTAAAATTGAGAGGCCGCCACATCAAGACCAATTTTTAAAGGATAATGATATTTATCAATCAGTTCGGCTAAAATTTCAATGGCTTCTTCATTATTTTTAAAAGGACAAGAAAAACCCGCTTCATCGCCCAAAAAAACATTTTCTTTGCCGAATTTTTTTTCTAAAAATTCTTTCAGTTTGCGATAAAATTCTTGACCCAAGCCTAAAGCCAGGCCGAAATCCTTGACCTCGGGAATAATTTGGAATTCTTGAAACTCCACAGACGCAGATTGACGCAGATTCTTACGCAGATTTTCGCGGATATTATATCTGCGTTTATCTGCGTCTTGATCTGCGTTTATCTGCGTTTTGGGATAGCCGGAGTGAGCGCCGCCATTGATGACATTAAAAATAGGGTAGGGTAATTGAAAATTGAAAATTGAAAATTGAAAATTATTTCGGATATATTGAAATAATTCTTTTTCTTCAACGCTCGCCATTAAACGGGCAAAGGCTAAAGATAGAGCCAAAATTAAATTGCCGCCTAAATTTTGTTTATTTTGCGTGCCGTCTAAAGAAATTAAAAAATTATCAAATTCTTCTTGAGAATTAAATTCACGGTTTAAAATTTGCGGTTTAATTTCTTCAAATTTTTGAATTGCTAATTTCGGTTCTAAAACATACGCTTCGTGTGTGCCTTTACTTTTCCCGCTTGGCACCGAGGATTGTCCGCGTAAGTCTGCGTTCAGTCCGCGTAGGTCTGCGTTTAAGGTTTCCTGTCCGCGGGAATCAAGAATAATTTTAAGATTGGCATCAAGAACTTTCATTTTTATTTCTTTTTAATTTCTTTAATCCCTAAATCGCGGCAAATTTTTCTTGCCAAGAAATTGTTAATTTCATTATGCCTCGGGACGGTGGAAGTCCGATGAGTTATGGGATTAAAAAAGACGCTATGCTTGGCGCCTTCTCTAATGAAAATACAACCTTCGCGAATAAGATGGTTAATAAAGTTATTCCGCTTCATTATACAGAAACGGTAAGTGGTTCCCTTAGGACTTTTTTACCAACCTCCGTTTTATTGATGAGTCGATTGGTTTCAATAATTAAAATCAGCGCCTCTTTAAGATTTTCTTTGGTTTCTTTAAGCGTTTTACCTTGGGTATTAACTCCGGGAATTTCTTCTACCCAGCCTAAATACCACTTGCCGCTTTTTTTATAAACTGCGGTAAATTGATGTTTCATATATTTTAATAATAGATTGGATAAAATGTTTGTCAATCTTCAAAATAGCGTCTGAAATTTTATTTAAAAATTAATTTAAGAACAACGCGATTTATAAGTTTGAAATTACCGGTGTTTTCAAGAAGAAACAACAAAAAATTGCTGGATTTGGTTGATTGGATCAGTAAGAATTAAGTGGGTTTCCAGACGAATCGACCGCCCGACTTCCATAGTCAATATTAAAAAAGAAAGAACAAATAAGATACCGAATTACTCCTATATCTTTTCGTGTATAACCGTATTCGTAACCATGTGGAAAACATATTTTATCTACGAATTTATCATAAGATAGATGCGGGGAGAAAAGCCACACTAACAAAGTTGAAAATAAAATAAATCCAATAATTTCCCACAAATATTCTTTCCAATTCTTCCGAAGCCAATTTTTCATATATTTAATTATCTTATTATTGTTTTATTTTTTCTCTTTCTTAAAAACTTTTAAAGTGGTTTTTATTATCGTATCCGGATTTAAAGAAATACTTTCAATGCCTTGTTCTACTAAAAATTCGGCGAATTCCGGGTAATCGCTTGGCGCTTGGCCGCAGATCCCCACATATTTTTTCTTAGCGCGACATTTTTTGATCACTTCGGTAATAAGTTTTTTAACAGATGCGTCGTTTTCATTGGTAATACTATGAATCATTTCATTGCCGTCTCTATCAATGCCAACCGTCAATTGAGTTAAGTCATTACTGCCAATACTCATCCCATCAAAAATTTCCAAAAATTCATCAGCCAAAATCACATTAGCAGGAATTTCACACATGACATAGACTTTTAACGCAGATTGACGCGGATTACTACGCGGATTCACGCGGATATTATATCTGCGTTTATCCGCGTTTTGATCTGCGTTTATCCGCGCCCCAAGAAGGCCATTTTTTCTTATAATTTCAATAACTTTTTGGCCTTCTTGGGGAGTGCGACAGAAGGGAATCATTACGGCCACATTGTCTAACCCCATTTCTTCGCGCACTTTTTTAATGGCTTTTAATTCCAAAATAAATGCCGGCGCGAAATTCGGGTGATAATATCTGGAAGCGCCGCGCCAGCCAATCATAGGATTTTCTTCTAATGGTTCGTATAGCTCGCCGCCAATAAGCGACCGATATTCATTTGTTTTAAAATCAGAAAACCTGACAATGACCGGCTTAGGATAAAAAGCAGCGGCAATTTTAGCAATACCGTAGGCGAGTTTATCGATATAAAACTGAGTTTTGTCTTTGTAGCCAATTGTTCTTTTGTCTATTTCGTGATAGAGTTTTGAGTTTTGAGTTTTGAGTTTTGAGTAATTTATCAGCGCCATCGGATGGACGCCGATGTCTGAGGCAATAATAAATTCTTCTCTGGCCAAACCCACACCGTCGTTAGGCAAAAACGATTTTTCAAAAGCCGTTTCTGGAGTAGCAATATTCATCATAATTTTTGTTTTTGGCTTGGGAAAGTTTTTAATGTTATGCTCAATGATTTTATATTCTAAAGCGCCATCATACACAAAGCCCTCGCTACCGGTAGTGTCAACCGTAATCACTTGACCGGTTTTAATTTTTTTAGTGGCATTTTCTGTGCCGACCACGCACGGTATGCCCAGCTCACGACTGACAATGGCGGCGTGAGAAACGCGGCCTCCTTTATCAGTGATAATCGCTGAAGCGATTTTCATTACCGGTTCCCAGTTGGGGTCGGTCATATCAGTGACTAAAATTTCACCGGCTTTAAATTGATTAATATTTTTTACGTCTAAAATTACCCGCGCCTTACCAACAGCGATTTTATTTCCTACAGAAATACCCTTAACAATTAGTTGTCGGTTGTCGGTTGTCGGTTGTCGGTTAATTAATCTGTATTCTTTAATTTTTGAAAAATCTCTTAATGAATGGACAGTTTCTGGCCGGGCTTGAATAATATAAAGTTCGCCGGTTCGGCCATCTTTTGCCCATTCAATATCCATAGGCGTCCATTTTTTATATTTTTGACTATAGTGTTTTTCTATTAAAACTCCCCATTCAGCGAGTTTTATAATTTCTTCATCGTTTAGCACAAAGGATTCTTTTTCTTTTTGAGAAGTGGGTATGATTTTAGTATTCCTTAACCTAATTCCCGGCCGCTCAAGATAAATCATTTTTCTATTTTTAACACCAAGTTTTTTATCAATTATCGGCAGATAAGCAGGCTGGCGCGGAGTAAGTGTTGATTTATCTAAATTTTTTCCGTGTAAGTCCGCGTTTGGTCCGCGTATTTCTGCGATTTTTGGTTTAAAGACCAAAAATTCATCAGGTGTGACTTCGCCTTGAACAATTAACTCTCCTAATCCCCAGGAGCCATTGATTAAGACAACATTCGGAAAACCAGATTCGGTGTCTAAAGTAAACATTACACCTGAACAGCCTAAATCCGAACGCACCATTTTTTGCACCCCTACGGAAAGCGCTACCTTAAAGTGATCAAAACCCTTATCCACGCGATAAGAAATCGCCCGATCAGTAAAAAGCGAAGCCATGGCTGATTTAATGGCTTTGAGTAATTCTTCGTGGCCGCGAATATTTAAATAAGTTTCGTGCTCGCCAGCAAATGAGGCGCCGGGTAAATCTTCGGCCGTGGCAGAAGAACGAACCGCGACATCTACCTGAAACGCGGACTCACGCGGACTAAACGCGGACTTACGCGGACTAAACGCGGACTTACGCGAAAAATATTCTGTATTCATTTCTTCATAAGCGGCGATGATTTCTTTTTCTAAATCTTTTGGCAGCTCGGCTTTTTTAATTGTTTCGCGAATAAGTTTGCCTCGTTTTGATAAATCTTTTAAATTTTTTGTATCCAATCCATCAAGCGTCTCTTTTATAAATTTTTTTAATCCAGTTTTTTCCAAAAAATAGCGGTACGCTGTCGCCGTCACCACAAAGCCGTCTGGAATTTTCACGCCCTTTGATCCGAGATATTGAATCATCTCGCCTAAAGAGGCATTTTTCCCGCCCACTTCTAGAACGTCTTTTATGCCGACTCGGTTTAATTTTTTAATAAAAATTTTTGTTGCCATATTTTATATTTTACACCAAAAAAATAAAATAAGCCAACTATGATAGTTGGCTTAATTCTCTATTTTGATTTTTGTCCTCCGGTCTTTAATGATTTCAACAAGTTCTAATATATCTTTATTGTGAAGGCGGATACAACCACGAGTGATTTCTCTACCAATAGAATTTGGATCATTTGTTCCGTGAATTCTAATAGGTTCGTTAATGTTGTTAAACTTAATTATTAGCTTTGCCGCGCCCATAGCATTTCTGGGGTCATCTGGTGGAATCATTTTTGGTAAATCTACTCCTTTACTCTTTAAATAGTAAATCCGCGTTTTTTCAGTAGGGTACCAAACTGGATTAACCACTATTTTTATCAGTTCTCCCTCTGTTTGTCTATGATATAAATTAGATTTAGGCACAGCTACCGGGTAAGAGGCGATTTCAACGCCATCTTTAGAGAGAAAAAGTCTTTTTTCTGAAAGCTTTACTAAAATTTCATAATTCTGGCTGTTTGATTGAGCACTTGTTTCTGTCGTAGAAGTTAGGATAATCGTCCCGATCAAGAGATAACCCATTATTAAATTTTTAAACATCTATGATCACCTCCTTTTATTTTTCTTTTAATATTATCATAAGATCTGCCACATTGAAAGTTTTTGGTTTAATAAAAATTAAATCGCCGGTTTTTTTGAAAAAATGAAAAGAATTGTGATTGGTTAAAAATTCCTGAGGATCGAGTTTTAATTTTTTGGCTTTTTTTAGCGTTGAGTCATCGGCTATGGCGCCGGCGGCCTCGGTATTATCCCGGCCGTCAGAAGCAATACTTAAAACAATTAAATTTTTGAAAATTGAAAATTGAAAATTGAAAATTGCGCCTAAAACCGCCTCCATATTTCTTCCGCCCTTACCTAATTTCTCATTTCTCATTTCTAATTTCTTCAACCTGACTATTGTTTCTCCGCCCGCTAAAACCACTTCCTTATCTTTTAGATTTTTTATTAAAGGAATTAAAACATTTTTTGCCTCGCCTTTAATTTTAAATGAATAAATTTTTGGTTTAAAACCCAATTCTTTGGCTTTTTCTGCCATTGCTAAAATCGGTTCGCGATTAGAAAGAAATAAAATATTTTTTACTTTCCGGAAATACTTTTTATCTTTTGGTGTTTCTTTTAGGTTGTAGGTTGTAGGTTGTAGGTTGTAGGTTTTTAATATTTTCTCCGCATCTTTTTTGGTTGTTTTGTCATAAACCGTTGGTCCAGAGGCAACCATTGATAAATCATTATTGGCTGTGGGCACATCAGAAATAATTAAAGAAACGACCGTTGCTGGATAAGCCATTTTTGCTAATCCACCACCTTTGATTTCAGATAAATGCTTACGAACGGTGTTTAATTCTTTTATATCTGCGCCCGCCTGGGTTAATAATTTCGTCGCTAAAATTGAATTTTTTAATTCTTTTTCTGAGGCGCAAAGCAGAGCTGACCCGCCGCCGCAAATAAAAGTTATTAATAAATCATCTTTTTTAAGATTTTTGACTAATCTAATAACTTTTTGCGTGGCTTTAACGTTTTGTTTTGATGGCAATGGGTGAGTTCCAACAAAACTTTTGACTTTTGACTTTTGACTTTTGACTTTTGACACATCCAAGGTGATGCCGCCATTCAGTCGCCTATTTAAAATTTTCGCTAAGGTCATTGATGCCAACGCCGAGCCCTTGCCGATTCCGACAACAAAAACCCGCTTGAAATTATTTAAATTTAGCGAATCAATTTTAGCAGATCGAATCTTCAAAATATTGTTTTTTAAATTTATTCTTTCTGAAACCACTTTTTCAATATCAATTGCTTGATAACCGGCCTCAACAATTAAAAGCGCCACCCTACGAAGGGAGTTGCGGGTTAAGTTTTTAAAATTAGTAATTAGCATATTCTATTATTTTTCAAATAATAAAGCTGCGCCAAGGCTGCCGGCATAAAGACCTAAGGTGCTAAATAAAATTTTAGTTTTTTTGGCTGCTGGAGAAACCACGAACTTTTCGATTCCTTCTTTAATACCTGATAAAATAAACTCTTTAGCTTCCGCAATCCCACCATTTAAAATTATCGCTTCTGGATCAAAAATATTAATAATATTAGCTATGCCGACACCTAAGTTTCTGCCAAGTTGAACAAAAATTTCTCTGGCTTTTTTATCTCCGGCTCGCGCCCTCCTTTCTGCTTCAATAGAACCAACCCCTAAGCATTTTTTAATAAATTTATTTGCTGCCAATTCTTCTAAGTCTAGCGTCTCGTCAATTTTTAATTTTTTATTTTTAATTTTTAATTTTATTATCATATGTCCAACTTCACCAGCGCTGCCGTGTGCTCCAAAAACTATCTGACCATCAACCATTAAGGCCCCACCAATGCCAGTGCCTAAAGTCAAATAAAAAACATTTTTTAAATTTTTTGCCAGGCCCCTCTCTTTTTCAGCCAATAAAAAACAGTGAACATCATGTTCTAATTTTATAGGATAGGTTTTTAATTTTTTCTCCAGCAATCTTTTAATTGGTTGATTATTTAAATATTTAATGTTGGGACTATTGAGCATTATTTCTCTTTTTATATCTAGGGTCCCGGCTAAACTAAAACCAATCCCACCTATTTCCATTTGATCAATACCAACTGTTAATTCATCTTTAATTTTTACTATGACATTAAGTAAGCCCTTTAAATTATTAGGCGAATCTTCAGTTTTTGACCTAATGATTTGTTTATCTTTGACTAAAACGGCTTTAATTCTTGAGCCGCCAACGTCAATACCCAGATAAAATTTACTTTTCATATTGATTGAAAAATTGTTTTTGCGTATTCCCAAAATCTACTATCATTATGTTTTTCTTTTAACCAGTACCACCACTCTGCGCCCCATAAGTAATATTCGTCAAAACCAGTTTCTTTGGCATATTTAATTGTATCAGTAAAATAGTCAAAACTGAATAACCTCATCTGCTCTTTATAAGGAAGATTTTGAAGCTGAATATGGCTCCAGGGCTCGGCTTGAAGTTCTACAACAATGAATCTTTTGTCATAATCCCTGATTAAAAATCTGACAATTTTCTCTTTTAATTTAAAATAGCCAGGGCCAATTGGATAATTTATGTTTCCAATAAATCGACCCAAAAAGCTACTATAAACATTGCGATACATTGTCGTGCCAAAAATATCACTAAGTTTTGCTGCCTTATACCAAAGCCCAAACTCTCCGCTGTCAGTGATTAAAATTGGTCTTTTGTTATCAATTGACTTAACAAGCAATATCTCTTTCTCCAGAAAATTTTCTCCACGTTTTAATCTTTCGCCAAACCGCAAGAACGGTTCATTTTCAATCTGCCACATTTCAATCAACGGTTCATTTTTGTAATGTTCAATAATCATTTTTAGATATTCTCTTAATGCCTCCTCTCTTTCTTCGTCTGGCATTAATTGAGCCCAAAGAGGCACGTGAAATTCTGGCCATCTTGGCACTTTCATGCCAACCACAAAAACAATTGGCGTACCATTTTGTTTGGTTTTTTGAATTAACCAATCAGTTTTGGAAAAATTGAAAATTCCTCTTTCTTTCTCAATTTCATCCCAATAGGCAATAAGACGGACCTTTCTCGGTTTTAATTCAAGTAAAATCTTTTCATATGTTTTTTGCCAATCCAAACCCAATTGCTCAGCAAATTTTGTTGAGTAAGTCAGTCCCCAATCAATATGGCGAGCCTCATTTATCGGAATGGCTCTGGCATAGCCAACAAGAGCGAGAAAGAGAATGCCGAATGATATCAGAATTGTTGCCGATATTTTTCCAATCAAAACCCATCCCTTGAACCTCTCTTTTAACAAAATTAAAGCGAATAAAAAGACGATGACATATTTCAAACTTTGAGTGGCATCAACCAAGGCTGGATGATAAGATAAAAATATAGCTAAATAAACCAATAGCGACCCCAAACCCGCATAGGCCCGGTTTGATAAATAGAGAAAATAATGATGCGTTAGACCTCGTTGGTTAGAGTTTAAAATTTCTCGACGAAATTTTTTAAAAACCAGAAAAAATAGTGCCAATAAAGCACCGCCAATTTTTATCCAGAAAAATCCAGTAATAAAATTACTGGCCCCAAAAACAATTTTACTTAAAACATTTGAAAGGCCAAGAAATAAAGAGGCCAATAAAATTAAAGTAATAAATGATTTTCGTAGCTCTTTTTTCTCAACAATAAAAAGAATGAAAGCACCTGAAAGAATTATTAAAAAAGCCATCAGGTCGCCGCTGCCTAACCAAGAGTTTAACAAAAAATAACTGAAAATCAGAGTAAATATCGGTGAAATTCCGCCAATCACCGGTAAGGTTTGTGAGGCCTCGCTTAAATTAAGGACGTAAAACAAGAAAAACATTCCCAATATAAAAAATACGCCAGCGAGAAAGGCAGCACCAATTATTTGATAAGAAACAACTTGAAAGCCAAAAGGTAAAAGGAAGGCAGAAAATATTCCCAGAATGCCGAGCCAGAAGGTGTAAGTAAAAGGGTCGAAAAATTTTCGGCCAAGAAGAATTTTATCAAAAACCGCTGAGGTGCCTAAAATAATTTGGGCCAGGACAGCGATAAAGATCCAGCTCATAAAATTAATTCATTAGTTTTACAAATTTTAGCATATTCATAAGCGCTAGGCCTAATTTTGCGCTCCAGAGTTCTATAATTAATCTTCACTAAACCAAATCTTGGCCAAAAGCCCTTGTCCCATTCAAAATTATCCAAAAGTGACCAGTAAAAATAGCCACGCACATCAACGCCCTCTTGAATTGCTTTATGTATCCAGTATAAATGTTCTTTAATAAATTTTTCTCGCTTTTCGTCTTTAGCATCAGCTAAACCATTTTCTGTAATATAAATTGGTTTATTGTATTTTTTTAAATTTTTCAAAACATGGTAAATCCCTTCTGGATAAATTTCCCAATT
>Ga0123519_10014129_pt1 | contig 11392 bp, 6 predicted proteins | sample YelNatPaOPRAMG02_FD_87396 | JGI IMG/M metagenome (GOLD analysis project Ga0123519, IMG submission 87396) | Hot spring microbial communities from Yellowstone National Park - Yellowstone National Park OP-RAMG-02 (version 2) | ecosystem: Environmental > Aquatic > Thermal springs > Hot (42-90C) ... | reverse complement strand
ATCCTTCTCCTCCAAATCCCGCGCCGCCTCCTGCTCCGGCCGCGCCCGGAACAGCTCCAAATTGATCATACATCTGTCGTTTTTTCGCGTCAGAAAGAACTTCATAAGCCTGATTGATTTCTTTGAATTTAGCTTCCGCCTCTTTATCGCCTTTATGCTTATCCGGATGCCATTTTAAAGCCAATTTGCGATACGCGCGCTTTATATCCTGTTCAGTGGCGTTTCTTGGAACTCCGAGTATTTCGTATAAATCTTTTGCCATATAGTTTGTGATATTATTATAGTATGAATTTATTTAGAAAAATATTCAAGATAAAGATATTTGAAGCACTGGAAATATTTGAGCGCAAAAGTTAAACTAAAATTGAAAATTTTAGTTGTCTAAAAGCCGCGTTCGTCTAGTGGTTAGGACGCCACCCTCTCACGGTGGAAACATGGGTTCGACTCCCGTACGCGGTACCAGTTGAAAATCGCGAGAGAGATACTATCGTCAAAACGCCATTAGCATGCCGCGCGCAACCGCGCTATCTGCCTCCTAAGTTTTGGCGGCGGGCAATTTGCGCAACCAGCACGATTAAACTTTTTCTAAACTTTTCTTAAACTGCCCACGTCCCCGCACTCTCCTGTCTCCGTCCCCAAGCGTTGTCTCCGTCCCCAAGTCCAAGTCCTGCCTCCATCCCCAAGTCCTGCCTCCGTCCCCAATTTTATTTCACAACATTTTTCATTTTTGTCTTTTCAATTTATGAAACAAATTATCGCTGAAATAGTTTAAAAAATTGACTTGATGTTGAGCTTTTGATAAATTATTTCGCGAGCTGTTAAAGTGCCAAAAAATACCGAAATTTAGCTTATAAATAAGAAAAACCCCGTTTTAATTTAATATTTTTCGGGGATTATTATTGTGAAGTACATTGAAAACTAGGCAAAAATGCACAGCGCCATGCGTTAAAAATCGGCGCAAGCAAAGCAAGCAAAAAAACAAAAAAGCAAAAAATAAAAATCTAAATAAACGCGCGCAGAGAGTGTAAGACACATAACGCAATAACGCGCAATAAAAGCGCAACCAGCAACTACACAAAATACGCGCGCACGAATCATTTAAGAATCATTTAATGAAACAAATTGCTCAATGAATAGAATATAGATAGCGCTCAGCTACAACTAAGGTTTTATCAAGCAAAAAAGCGCGGCCAGCGGGATATAACAAAACTATATCTCGTAGGGCATAGCCTTAATAGCATGATAAAACTTTTTACATATAAGGCTCGAAAGGGCCTGTGCAAAAGGCTTCGGCCGATTGCCAAAACTTACTTTACTTATTTATTTCTTAACCCCATTTCTCAATGGATATCTCATTCGGTTTGCGCGACTTGCGAAAGGCTATTGCTGGCCTTAGCATAGTTGCAATTCTGCTGGGGTTCCTTGCCGCGTCAACGGCAAATGCCGCTTTTAAAGATGTATCAAGCGGCGATTGGTTTTACACATATGTAAACCAACTCGTTGACAACGGCATCGTAAGCTCAGCGGATTATTATAGACCGGGCGACAATCTGAATCGCGCGGAGATGGCCAAATTGGCTGTCTTGGCGGCAGGATTAACAGAATCAGATCTCGTTTCTCCTGCAACACCAAGCTTTTCAGATGTAAGCTCAACAGCCTGGTTCTATAAATATGTTGAAACAGCAAAACAACATGGTTTTGTCGGAGGCGATCCTTCAGGAAAATACCGCCCGACAGATCCAGTAAATCGCGCGGAAGCCGCGAAAATTCTCGTCAATGCTCTTGAGCTTCAAGAGAATACAGCAGGCGGCCCGCATTTTTCAGATGTCAAAGAAACAGACTGGTTCTACAATGTTGTTGAAACAGCGTATAACTGGTCAGTTGTTGACGGCTACACAGGCGGTCTTTTTAAACCCGGCGCAAATGTAAATAGAGCTGAAATCGCCAAAATGATTGTTCTTGCTCAAAATCCTGTTGCTAGAGGCGGACAACAAGGCGGACAACAAGGCGGCGGACAACAACCAACCGGAGGTCAACTCGCGGTTTCTCTTTCAGGCTCATCGCCAGCTCCAACAAATCTGCCTTCCGGCTCAGCTTATAACACAGTTGCGGCATTTGATTTCACAGCTCCAGCAGGAACAGATGTTGTTCTCAAGGGTTTGACGGTTACAAAAGGCGGTTATGTTGCTAACACGGGTATAACAGGAGTTAGCGTGTGGGATAGCGCAGGAAAAAGACATGGAAACATCGTCCAATCTTTAACCGCTGATAGTAAAGCTGTATTAAGTTTTGCATCAGATCCGATTACAGTAAAAGGAGGCACAACAGAAACAGTTTTTGTTAAAATCAATATCTGTGGAAACAATGCTTGTGGCGGTAACATAACAAGCGGTACGGTAAATTTTGGTATCGTATCAGCAGATGATGTAGTTTCAACAGCCACCTCTGTTGCAGGAACATTCCCGATCAATGGTTCCACAATGGGAATCGTTGATGGTTCAAGTTCATTGGCGGCTTATACGGTTACTTCATTATCCGTTGGCGGTGGCAATTCAGGTTCTGAAGTAGAACTTGAAGTTGGTCAACAGCAAGTAGAGTTGGCGAAATTTAAATTTCAGCAATCAAATAGTCGTGAAGATCTCAAATTAACATCCATGACACTTTTTGTTGATGGAACAGTTTCTTCAGGAGATCTTATTAATTGGAAATTATATAATCAGGATGGAAATGTTTTGTCTGAAACAGCCGGAATGGATTCCTCAAAAAATGTAGTATTTACATTAACTACTCCTTATATAATACCAAAAGGAAGCTCAAGATGGGTTTCTGTTAAAGCGGATGTCGCGGATGTTTCAAACAATGCTAATAGAACAATATTCGTAAATCTCAGAAATTCTTATGATGTTTCATTGCAAGGAGCTACAACAGGCGCTTTCATTGAGTCAACATCATCATTCCCAATTCCATCAAGCTCAGATGGTTATTATTTCAAAATTAAGGAAGGATCATTGACAGTTTCAAAATCCGCATCATCTCCAACCGGTTATGTTCCAATGGGATCCGATGATGTAGTATTGGCCTCATATGATCTCAAAGCGGCAGGCGAAGCAATAGAAATCCAAAAAATTAAATTAGGATTCTATTCATCAACTTCAGGCGCACAGCAGATCACGAATAGTGATTACTATCTCAGAGGTACATTAAAGGTTGCGCTTGATGGAAATGTTCTTTATAGCGGAGATGCATCATCATCAGGATTATATGCTGATACAAATAGTTTAGGATGGACACAGCTTAGCAGCTATGGCACAGTTCAAGCAGGCCAGACAGGAAAACTTACTGTCACAGCCAGCTTGCAAACATCGGGAATATCAGGGCAAACATATGTTGCTTATTTGGGAAGTGTATATTATAGAAGAGTTTCATCAAACAATTATGCTACACTTAGCGCAACTCAATACGGCAATGTGTTAACAGTAGAATCTGCAACGCTTTCGGTTACAGGAAATGGTTCATTCAATCCTATGTACTTAGTAAAAGGCGTTACACAGGCAAAAATTGGTTCATTTAAACTGCAAGCTTCAAGCGCTGAAGATCTCAATGTTTCCGCAATTAAAGTTCAACTAAGTTCAGTTGACGGTGTTTCGAATTTAACCTTAAAAATGGGAGATACACAATTGGGCTCTTCCGTTTCAACATTAAGCATTTCAGGCAATACGATTTCTATTACCGGACTTACGATATCTAAGTCAACAACTGTTGTTATTGATGTGTATGCTGATGTAACAACATCATACCAGTCAGATACATTGCAAGTAACAATACCACGTGGTACAATTACAGCTACCGGTAAAACTTCAAATGAAACATTAGAAAACATTCCATCTCTTGATGTTGATAGCGCAACAATCAACATAGCAACAAACGGTGTATTAACTTTGACAGCGGATGCGGCCAATACGCCATCTCAACAGATATTGCATGCAAATGAGTTTAATAAATCAGTTTTCCAATTCAAAGTTTCAGCAGATAATAAGGAAGATATTATATTGAATAAGCTTTATTTTGCTGTTAAGAATGGTGAAGGAAATCTTTCTACAGTTGAATTATATGATGGCACAACTCAATTGGGATCAAGTTCAGCTGTAAATAATGGTCAAGCTACATTTACAGGACTCAATTTGCAAGTTGCAAAAGGCCAGATAAAATATTTAACTGTTAAAGTTTCTACAACAAACAGCGGCGTGCTTGGTTATTCAGGCGGTTCATCGTTCACTGCAAATCAACAAGTAATACTGGCTCCTGATTATTATGAATATACAGGAGCGGCAAGCGGCCAAAAGGTTGTACAAAGCGGCGGAGTCTTTACTTCGATTGCAGCATCAGATGTTATTACTGTCTATGACGGCTCGCAATTCGAGAACGGAGATGCTGTCCGCATTGATATAAACGGAGACGGTGCATTATCAGGTACACAGAATGGTGTCAATGAAGCGACAACATGGTATGTCTGCAATAAATCCGGCAACACATTAAAGCTTAATACTGTAAGCACCTGTGATGGGACAACCGCAAACTTCACAGCAGATCAATCTGACGGCGGTTTTATTTTGCCAACCGCCAATCCTTTCTTCTCAAATACGATGTATATGAATGATGTAGAGCCGACAATCGCTTTGCATCCAAATTCACCAAAAGGACTACAGGGAGGTCAGGCTGGTCAAAACATTGCGGCATTTACAATTACAGCCGATGGCGCGAGACCTCTTACAATTAAAGATTTGTCAATAACACTTTCGGGCGCGTATGTATATGCAGATACATATGCAAATACTTATGCCCCAATGAACTTTCAATTATGGAGAGGTACAAGCGCAGGTGACGCCCAAACACAACTTACATTAAATGATGGTAGTAATAATGATTTGCCGACATTGACATCAGGTGCTGCTATAACAAATAATAATAATACCCAAATAACATCAGGTTCAGTGCCAACAACCGCTAAAGTACAAAGCGGTTCAGTTTTGAAATTTACTCTTGCTTCCCCTGAAACAATTCCAGCTGGAACAACAGTTACATATGTAATTAAAGCTGATACATCCAGCATCAAAAATCCAGGCTCACAAGGAACATCAACTCTCAATGTAAGAATTGATGGTACAAAAGGTGGCACAGGAGGTTTGACATGGAGTTATACAACTATCAACAACGATTCTTCTGGTGATCTCACGAATAGTGATAGTTATCCGGTTTATGCAAATCCACTTAGCTACTAAACTTTAGAGCTAAAGTAGTAATCGCAAAAAGCCCTCGTAGAAATACGGGGGCTTTTTTTAATGCGTGCGTACAGGTTTACAGACAAATTAAGAATATTTATAAGAAAAGGTAAAGCGGGCACACAAGTAAAATCTGCCCCCGTCCCCAAAAATTTGCTTAAACTCAAATTTTGTGATAAAATAGAAATAGTAAAAACAACAATTTAACAAAAACAAAAATGCACACATTACATCATTCACCGCATCATTCACCGCACAATGACGCGGCGCATCATCATCCATACGAACATTATCAAACATCTAATCATGCCAAAAATAAACGCAATCTTTTAATTGGTATTCTTATTGCTTTGCTTATGATAGCTGGAGTTGCGATTGGAATGCAGACAGAAAGTCTGAAAGGTTTATTGGCAGAAAAAACTCCTCATCAATCCGCGCAAAAAACATCAGAATCAAGCGAGTCTGTTGTTGCTGAGCAAAGCGCGGTATTAAACATTAATGACGCGATAACCTTGGAAGCCTCGCCCGCTATTGGTCTTCGCGTTGAAAAAGAATTAAAAAACGGCGTTGAAATCGGAAAAATTAAATTGCAGAACAATGGCGCGGAATCAATCACATTTGATAGAATCAAATTTACAGACAGGGGTTTTGCTACAAATGCTCCTGTGTATGAACTTTTTGTTTCAAAGGAAAATTCGCAAGATTATGAAAAAGTCGGAAGCGCTTCAGGCACGCCTGAATTCAAACTTGAAACGCCAGTTAGTGTATCAGCCGGCGCGTACAGAAATCTTTCTGTAAGAATAAAAAACGCGGAAACCCTTGATAAAGGAAATATTTTTATGCTTGAGTTAAAATCGCTTGGAAATCTTAAACTCGGGCAAAACGGGACAGTGAAACTTGGCGCGGTAATGCTGAAATAGTTCGGGGACGGAGGCAGAGTTGCAGAGTTGGGGGACGGAGGCAGGGCAGAGCTCGGGGACGGAGGCAGGACTTGGGGACGGGGGCAGTTTAGAAAAAGTTTAAAAAAATTTAACACCATATAAGCGCCCGCCGCATCACTAACACATTCACAACACAACTCAATCGCCACGCAAACATCAATCGCCACGCAAACATCAATCGCCACGCAAACATCAATCGCCACGCAAAACACAACTAGTCCCGCAAAACACCGCCGCGCGCTTTAAATCCTCATGTTCCTTCCTTCCACGAATTTAAATATTTCACCTGTTCAGGCGTGAGTTTGTCTATTTTAATGCCAAAAGAATCAAGAGCGATTTTTGCAATTTCATAATCAAGCTCCTGCGGCAAAGTATAAACGCGCGGAGAAAGTTTTCCGCGATTTTTCACGAGATATTCGCACGCAAGCGCTTGTCCGCAAAAAGAAAGCCCCATAATTTCACTCGGATGACCTTCGGCCGCCGCCAAATTTACAAGTCGTCCTTCTCCGGCAAGATAAACAGATCGTCCGTTTGGCAAAACATATTCATCAAAATTCGGCCTGATTCTGCGTTTTTTCACAGCAAGTTTTTCAAGTTCTTTAATTTGGATTTCAACATCAAAATGGCCTGAATTAGCCAAAATCGCGCCATCTTTCAAAAATGGAAAATGTTGCTTTGCTATAACATTTATATCGCCTGTGACAGTTATAAAAATATCGCCGAGCTTGCATGCGTCTTTCATCTTCATCACGCGAAATCCGTCAAAATAAGCCTGTAAAGCCTTAAAATGATCAACCTCGCATACAATCACATTCGCGCCCATTCCCTTCGCGCGCAACGCGACTCCTTTTCCGCAATCGCCATATCCAACAACAACGACGGTTTTTCCCGCAAAAAGAACATTGCTTGAACGCATGAGTCCATCAATTGTTGATTGTCCGGTGCCGTAATAATTATCAACAAGATGTTTTGTTTTATTGTCATTAACCGCGATAACGGGATATTTAAGCGCTTTATCACGCTCCATCGCGCGCAATCTTATAACGCCTGTTGTGGTTTCTTCTGTGCCGCCGATCAGTTTTGGCAGAAGCTCGGGATGATTTTTATGGATTTCGCTTACAAGATCGCATCCGTCATCAATCGTAATATCGGGCTTTCCGTCAATCACATAATTTAAATATTTGTAATAATCTTCTTTTGTTTCGCCTTTATACGCATAGACATGAACGCCTTCTTTGGCAAGATACGCGGCAATATCGTCCTGCGTTGAAAGGGGATTGCATCCTGTTATAAAAATTTCCGCGCCTCCGGCTCGCAGAGTTTCAACAAGCATCGCGGTTTCTTTTGTGACATGGAGCGCCATGCCGATTCTTAAGCCGCGAAACGGTTTTTCTTTTGCGAATCTCTCTTTGATTTTCATAAGCGAACCCATGCGCCTGCGCGCAAGATCCGCATTTTTTTTGCCTTGTTCTGCCAAATTGGGGTCAAATTTCATTGTTAGAATTTTGTTAAGAATTTTTTAATGTCGAGCCGCGCCGCTTCACACCCCGCGTGTCTATTTTTGCGCCGCGCGCAATCCGCCCAATCACATTGCCTTTTTTATTCCGCGCATCCGCTCACTGCGCAGCCCGCCTCTCGTTATGTCAGTGTCATCTTTCGAGCCGCGCCGCTATGCTTTGTTCAATACGCATCACTCTTTTAATTCAGCGATTTTATCAGTTTTTTCCCATGTAAATTCCGGTTCTGTTCTGCCAAAATGTCCGTACGCGGCAGTTTTTCTATAAATCGGACGCAATAAATCAAGCGTCCGAATGCTTCCGCCCGGCGACAAATCAAATACCCGTTTAACAATGCGCACAAGCCGTTCTTCATCAACTTTCCCAGTGCCAAATGTATTCACATTAACGCTTAACGGTTCTGTTCCGCCGATCACATATGCAAGCTGAATTTCGCATTTATCAGCCAATCCAGCGGCCACAATATTTTTCGCGATATAACGCCCCATATACGCTCCGGATCTATCAACTTTTGTCGGATCTTTTCCGCTGAAGCATCCTCCGCCAACATGCCCCATTCCTCCGTATGTATCAACAATTATTTTTCTGCCAGTGCATCCGCAATCAGCGACAGGTCCTCCAATCACAAATCTGCCTGTGTTGTTTATATAAAATTTTGTTTTTCCATTAAGCCATTTTCCGCATACGGGTTTTATAACAGATTCAATAATGGCTTCTTTTAGATGATTATTGTTTACATCAGGATCGTGCTGCGCCGCTATTACAATCGAATGTATTGTTTTCGGTTTTCCGTTTTCATATTCAACAGTAACTTGTGTCTTTCCATCAGGACGCAAAAATGGAAGGGTTTTATTCTTTCGTACCTCAGCAAGTTTTCTCGCCAGTTTGTGTGCCATCATAATCGGAAACGGCATTAATTCGGGAGTTTCATTGCACGCATAGCCAGTCATCATTCCCTGATCGCCGGCGCCTTGTTTTTTTGTGCCTGTTTTGCGGACGCCTTGAGCAATATCCGGAGATTGGCCGTGAATTGTGTTTAAAACTGCGAGCGTATGATAATCAAAACCATATTCGGGTTTATCATAACCAATATCTCGAATCGTATCGCGCGCCAGATTATTTACATCAACCCAAGCTTTTGTTGTGATTTCTCCGCCGACTAAAATAAAACCGATGCCTGCGAAAACCTCGCACGCAACACGCGCATATTTGTCTTGTTTGATGATAGCGTCAAGCATTGCGTCAGAAATCTGATCACAGATTTTATCGGGATGTCCTTCGGTTACAGACTCTGAAGTAAAAATAAAATTGTTCACGATGTTTAAATTATCAATAATTGGCGATGATTGCAAGTGCATGCAAGTGCGGGGGACGGAGGCAGCGCCCTAGGACAGATGCAGCGCTCGTGGGACAGACGCAGCGCTCGGGGACGGAGGCAGCGCCCTAAGACAGAGGCAGAACTCAGGAGCCCACGGAGAGTCGCGCACCCCAAATCCAACGCGCACCCCAAAACCAAAATCAATCCCTTAAACTTTTTATGACAAATGGAATTTCTGCCGCAAGATCGCTCGCCGTATAACAATAATGCTTTCTTTTAAATAAATTTTCGCCAGCCAATCCGTTTGTGAATACCGCGATTTTGCACGCATTTATGATATTCGCGCCTTGCGCGATCAAGCTTGCGATAAATCCTGATAAAACATCTCCTGTTCCGCCGACAGTCATGCCGGCGTTTCCGGTTATATTTTTTGAAATCTCGCCATCATCGGAAGAAATATAATCATCCTTGCCTTTTAAAACGATATTTATATGAAGTTCTTTTGAAATCATCTGCATATACATAATTTTTTTTCGTTCAAGCTCATTAGGATCCGAAATATCAAATTCTTTATCTGTCAATCTTCCAAATTCATTTAGATGAGGAGTGATAACAATCGGCTGTTCCAGCGGAAAATTCTTGATTTTTTTCAAAGCGTAAATCGCGTTTGAATCAAGAACAGCAGGGATTTTTACATGTTCAAGAAAATCAACAACGCCGTTAATAACGCTTTCATCTTCGCCGATGCCCGGACCGATTAAAGCGCAATCGCATGTTTTTGCGAAATTGGAAATTTCACGCGCCGCTCTGATGTTAAAATAATTGCCGCTGTATTTTTTAACGATAAAATCAGGCGCCGCATTCCGCGTTATATCAAAATTGTATTCAGGAACATATAAATAAACCAAATCACATCCGGAATTTAAAGCGCCTGTCGCGCTTAAAATCGGCGCACCATAGTAATCCGCGCTACCACCAATAATTAAAACGCGGCCATTTTGCCCTTTATGAGAAGAAGGAGCGCGCTGGGGGAAAAGATGTGCAATCTCGCGGCGGCGCAGAGTCCGCAAAGTTTCCATGATTTGATTATATTAAATTAGCGGATTTTCAAAAGTGAGCCGTCTCCATATTTTGCCTTTTCACCTAGCAATCTTTCAATTTCAAGCAGGCGGTTATATTTTGCGATTCTCTCGCCTCTGCACGGCGCCCCTGTCTTTATTTGTCCTGTTTCAAAGGCAACAGCAAGATCGGCGATTGTTGTGTCATCTGTTTCGCCGCTTCTGTGCGAAACAACACATTTCATTCCCGCTTTTTTTGCCATATTTATCGCCGCGATAGTTTCAGAAAGAGTGCCTATTTGATTTGGTTTTATAAGAATCGCAGTAGCGGTTTGTTCTTGTATTCCTCTTTCAAGATATTTTACATTCGTTACAAATATATCGTCGCCGATTATCTGGATTCTTCCTCTGTTGCGTGCTGTAAAATCTTTCCAAGCTTCCCAATCATTCTGATCAAAACCGTCTTCAATCGAAATAATATGATAAGGTTCTATCAATCTTTCATAAAAATCTCTCAATCCCTGACTTGTAACTTCACATAATTTACCGTCTATTTTCAATTTATATCTGCCCGTGTTTTTATCATAAAATTCAGACGCCGCGGGATCTATCGCTATAAAAATCTGTTTGCCGAGAACATAATGGGATTCTTCAATGGCTTGTTTAAGGAGTTTAAGCGCATCTTCATTTGTTGATAAACGAGGAGCAAAACCTCCTTCATCGCCAACAGCGGCATTGTTAAGAATTTTTTTCAATGTTTGATATACTTCGGCCCCGGCTCGCAAAGCTTCGCTGTATGAATCAAAACCAGCCGGCACAATCATAAATTCCTGCAATTCAATATTGCTGACAGGCGCGTGCTTTCCTCCGTTGATAACATTCATAAACGGAACTGGTAAAACGCGCGGATCAGGATTTTCAGGATTAAGATATTGAAAAAGTTCAAGATTTTTTTCCTGCGCGGCGGCGCGGCAAGCGGCAAGAGAAACAGCGATAGTGGCATTCGCTCCAATTTCAGCTTTATTTTTTGCGGGACTCGTATCTAATGCAATAAGACTGTCGTCAATTCCTTTTTGATCAAAAACATCCACATTTAAAATCGCTTGTCTGATTTTTGTTTTAATATTGCTGATAGCCCTAAGAACGCCTTTTCCATGAAATCGTTCCGGATCATTATCGCGCAATTCGAGAGCTTCCCGCTCACCGGTTGAGGCTCCGCTTGGAGTTTTGGCATAAGCCGCTGTTTTTTCTGTTATGACCATGGCTTCAATGGTTGGAT
>Ga0123519_10014128_pt1 | contig 11392 bp, 5 predicted proteins | sample YelNatPaOPRAMG02_FD_87396 | JGI IMG/M metagenome (GOLD analysis project Ga0123519, IMG submission 87396) | Hot spring microbial communities from Yellowstone National Park - Yellowstone National Park OP-RAMG-02 (version 2) | ecosystem: Environmental > Aquatic > Thermal springs > Hot (42-90C) ... | reverse complement strand
CTATTGTCCCATTGTCTAACCAATCTTCCAGTAACATCATAGATTTTCAAGTTTATTCTCTTTGCATTTACTAAACCAGTGAGTTGGATATTTACTCTATTTCTTGTTGGGTTGGGATAGATTCTTATATTAAACTTTTCTTTTTGCACCTTCATCTCAGTGATTGCAGTTGTTGGTAATATCACAAAACTGAATAGGCTGTCTGGTGCATTTTCTGGGTCAGTTCCCCGATTATTCTGGTTGTCCGTTGCGGAAAGATAGTAATAGATTGTATCCCAGACTGACTGCTGAGGGATGGTATAATGATAGATACCACCAGAGATACTGTCCTTGGCCACAGCATTGAATAGCCCCTGATTTACTTTATAATACAGTGAATCGGTGAATATCCCTGAGAAGTCGGTGTTTTCGGATTTAATAACAAATGGGCCACAGAATGCGGTATCTGGAATGGTCTGGGTATTGAACTGGGGTGGATAGATGTCTCTAACATAGAGGTGGAGTAATGTTCGGGTGCAAGTATCAGCAAGGTCCATTGCCTCAACCTCAAGGTAATAGGAACCAGGAATGACCCCGGGACCCACCATAATGGAATCACGGGTAAAGATACTATCAAGGGGCAGTGAGTCACCGTGTGTCCCATCATCATACATCAAAACTACGGTATCCCCACCAATTGGTTGGCAATCTATCTTCACCCTTTGAATATCACCAGGACCCTGTGGGTCACTAACCTTGGCAATCACTTTGGTTATTTCAGAACTGTCCGGTCTGATACTATCTGGAATTGCCATTGCCCAATGAATTACTGGTGCACCCTGGGTAATCATTGCCTGGGTTGATGAGAATGGATAATTTCCAGGGACCGGTAAATGGGTGCTGGTCAAAATATCATTGCTACTTAATATATCAACACCTACATAATTACCAAGTCCAGCAAGGGCGTTAATTGTATAGACGATGAGGATTGATTTGGGCAAGACCTCACTGAATGTGAAGAGTGGACTTCCAGTAAATGTCGCAATGCCTGAATTGAAGACCTGGGTTGTGCCGATTTGTGGTTCACCCGGGTCAATGAAACCATTATGGTTTATATCATCAAACAATCTCACTGCTGAAATGTCTGTATCAACACCAGTGCCTGAGAGGTAAATCCTTAAGGTATCTATACCATAAATTCCCAGACCACTAACAAAATCCAATCTCATCATCACAACCGAATCCTGACCCCGATTTACTACTGAAGGGGCAAGGTCAATGCTTGAGCAATAGAAGCTTGAAATTCGGTAATGGAGGAAATCTTCACCAATGTTATGGGTTTTACTATCAGTTGTAGCATTTCGGACCAGAATCTGATTTGAGGAATTGAGATACCTTAAAATATTTGAGGTGATTGAACCAGTGAAAGAGGTTTCTACCGTATCAATGATATTCTGAACAAGGTTCTCCCATTGAGCATTGTTGAAGTTGTAGATTGATAAGAAACCGGGTTCTTGAATTGAGGCACGGGAGACAAAATTTATATCAATTGCCGAGATTGAATAGTTGGGCTCAAGAAAACTTGGAGAGGTGTGGTCAACAATTAAGCCAGTAGAAGGATTTTGGACACCCACCACTGCCTCACAGACTGAACTTATGTTGGGGTTAGTTGTGGTATTGATTAAATATGTGGGAAAGAGGTAGTGGGCATTAACAGCTACATTTGGTGCACGGACAGAAAATTGAAAGTCCCGGAAAGAATTTTTAAGGACAACATTGGTTGTGGTTGTGATTGTCCAGCCAGATATTGAATCACCAATTATAGTTGGTGGATTAAATCCTGCTTGATTAGAAGGGGCAGAGACATTTGACCATTTTGGGGGAATATTTATCTCAAGTGTTGTCCCGGATGCAAGGTTAAAATTACCGGTCTCAGCAACCCGCACAGTAAATGCTACATTGGCACCAGAAGAAATCCCTGGTAAATAACCTGCTGGTGCACCACCAGATAGATAGTAGAGATTGGCATAGGGAACCGCAGCGTTTCTCTCGGTTGTTGAATCTGTTGCAGTATAATTACCCTGATTTGTTGAGGCGGTAAAGGTGATGAGGATATTTGTAGCATTCTTCCTATTACCCTTGATTTTACAGATAAATTCTGTGGCACTGTAAGGTCCCAGAATAATATATCCGCTCCACCTGATGAGGTTTTGGTTTACCCTTGACCAGCCTGTCGCAGGTTTTACTCCTTGCACGCCATTAAAAATATTTCCGGCCTGTGCCTGAATATTAAATTGATTTATAAGAATCGTATTTGATGTTGGATTCACCAGAACTCCACCCCAAATTCCCCAGGTATTTTTATCCATCGGATCAGGGCATAGAACATAAAGAGAAATTGTATCAATCTGTCCGCTATCCCCGGTTGCCGGTGGTGGAAAGACCTGAACTATACCCTGGGCGTATGCATCTCCAAAATTCACATCAAGAGGATAGAGGCTCTTACCCCCGATTGTGGGCGAGACTGCAGAAAAATTGAACATTGCACTATCATTCAGGAGCGACCTCAATAAAGAGGTAGAAACTGTCCAGCCCATTATTGAATCATAGTTGATTGTAGGATTTAGAAAATCAGGATTGACTCCAGCAACGACATCCTTAAATGATGGTGGAATTTTAACCGTTAAACCTGTGCCGCTATCAATTGGTGCAAGATTAGAAGATTCAAATAACTTCAAAAGATACTGATTTTCTTCATTAGAGTAGAGACCGCTTATATAAAAAGAAGTGCCATCGTCTATAAAAGCGATATTTGCACAGGGTAGGGCATTGTTTGATGATGTTGTGAACGAGTTATTCGTATATACTCCGGCATTTGTAGTCATGCTCAGTCTTATTGAATCGTCTAAATAAGAAACTCCGGTTCCTGTAATTAGACAAATAAAGTCAAAACCAGAGTGTGGTGGCACGACGATGCTACCGGTCCATCGGACATTATTTTGAGCTGGCACACTCCAGCCGGCAGTTGGTTTTACACCACTGACGCTACCAAATAAGGGATGCAAATTGGGTTGAACAATATCTACCTGTGTGATAGTAATTGAATTTTCTGTGGGATTTGTAAAGATGACTGCCCATAACCCCTGGGCAACGCCATCCATTGGCTTTGGAACTGCACCGAAGACCTGTGGTGTCCCAAGACCGCCGATGTTTGAGACCGTAAAGTAGAGCGAATCGTTGAGATTCAGATTTATTTTGTTACCAGAAACCCACTCACCCCGCTTTATCTCAACGATTCCATCACCACCATAATAATCGCCGCTAAAAAGAAAAAGCGGCAATATGCCGAAAACAAAAAGGCTCTTCATAAACACCCCCTTTGTAATCATAATCAATAATTTTTATTTGTCAAGGCGCCGTTATCGGTCAATATGATTTTGATTGGCTCGGCAATATTCTTAACATCACCGAGTTTCTTCTCTTTTATTAGCACCCTATATTCACCAGCAATACAAAATTGCCCAAAGAGATTTTTGCCATCCCAGGTAAGAGTATTCTCTCCCTTTTCCCCTTTATAATTGAAAACCCTGACAATGCAACCATCAGGACCCTCAATGGTCACAAGAATAGATGCACGCTCTGAAAGGGTAAATTTTATTGTAGCAATCTCACCCGGACTAATGGTGCTGGGCGTTATAGAAAGATTTTCCAATTTCACCATCGGGCGCTCTTTTCTTATCTGATAATCTTTCTTCAATTCTGCCATCTCTTTTACGATTTTTTCTACTGTCCAATTGCCCAAATCAATAGTTTCAAGATTGGGAACCAAGAGTTTTGATTTTATATCATCAAGCGATGTTTTGACTGGTTCTTTTCCAATTTCTTTTTTCAAATCTGTATCATCAAGTGGGATTTTGCCAATATCAACCGGTTCCAGTTCCATCGGTTTCTCTTGTTCAACCCTTTTTATTATCGGAGATGGTTTTTCAAGGAGTTCTTCAATCTCTTTTATCACTTCCAAATCTTTTTTAGAAAATTTCTTTTCTTTGATAATGGTTTCTTCTTCCTGTCTTTTTTCGTCAACCGTTTCTTCATCCGATTTTCCAATCGCTACTGGTTCTATCTCTTTTTCAATATTTTCCCTTTTTATCTCGGCAGGTTTTGATTCAGGAATCTTCCCCTCACCAATAAAATCGGCAAATACCTTATCAATTTTGTCAGATAGGGTTTCATCATTACCGGGCACCAATTGAGGCACAGCCTCCACCCTCTTTTCAATCTCTAATTCAATTGGGGGAATTTCAGATGGTTTGGGCTTTTCGGTCGGTGCAATGATACTGGTATCAACCATCTTCTGGAGTCTCTTCCTTTCCGTATGTAAATATCTTATCTCAGCATCCTTCTCACTGATTATCTTTTCAAGGGACTTTTTGATACCCTTTTGGACACGGTTTGCGAGGAGAATGGTAATCAAAAGGAGTCCCATAAAAAGACCAAAGAAGAGAATTATAACACGTCTGGGGAATATTGCTGGTTGAGTCTCTGGTCTTTGTCCAGAAAAATAGTTTTTATTCAATCCGAGTTTCAAATAGGCAATCACCTCTTCCTGTAGTTTTATCGGTGTGGTATAGATGAACAGACTCTCGGTTATGTTCTGCCCTTGTGTAACTTCTTCAATCTCGCCAATCTTATCAAGGTCAGTATGCGCCAAAATCTCACCACCCGGTTTGAGAACAGAAATAAAGTTAAGTTCTTTTGCCTTTTCTTTAACCCCGGTAATAATCTCATTCAATGTTAAGGCATCTTCTTCCAAAATAGGGGAAACACAGACCGGGGATAAGACCTGGCTAATCATCTCCGCCCTGTCTTCGGCATCTTGTTCCGGGGTTTTCAATTTGCTCTCTTTTGCTGAAGAAAGAAAACTTTTTATTGTAATAAAAAGGCAAATAAAGATAATTCCTATAATAAGAACAAGGCCGATTTTTAGTCCTTTGAAGATATTTTTGAGTTCCTTTTCAGTCATAATTAGCCCTTTGATTTTTTCAATCTCAATTGGGTCTCTTTCAGATATTTTTTTGCCTTGGCATTTGCTGGGTCAAGTGCCAGAATCCTTTTCCAGATTTTTTCAGCATCCTCATACTGCCCTTTAGTAAAGTATTTCATCCCTTGTTTTAATAGTGCATCAATCTCCTCTGGACTTGGTTTCTTTACCTCAGGTTTTTTTACTTCTGGTGGTTTTGGCGGTGGTGCGCCCTTTTCTCTGAATATAATAGGCTCACTTATACTCACCTTTAATGGTTCGCCGACAGGCCTTATCAAAAGTCTTATCGTTTCAACACCCGGATAGGTCAATGTGACCTTTAACTTCCCTTTATTTTCAGGAGTAAAATAGAATTTATCCGGTGTCACCTTTTCCCGGTTTGATGTGAGGATTTCAATACCATTTGTAAATGACTCCATTACCCGACCCTTATTACTCATTGCAGTGATTTCAACAGTAAAGGGTTCTTTAGCAATTGCATACTTAGGGACATCAATTGTAAAATTGGAGAAATACTCCTCAATCTCTGGAACCGGCACATAGGGTAGAACCTCGGGATAGGAAATAACCTCATCAGGTCTTCTTAAATAGAAGAATGCCCGACTGATTCTATCCTTCCGGTCTTTAATCAAGATATAATTTGCACCCAATTCCTTTGTATCAGAAAGGGTAAGTTGAAATATTACCTGACCCTTATATTCAGGCTTGAATGTGAGGCGTCTCTTTGATGCCTTTGTGTTTAGTTCAACACTCCCGATAAAATCTTTCAATATTCTATTTTCTTTGTCTACAGCGGTGACCTTTACCTTGAACTTCTCGCCAATCGTTACGACTGATGGGGTCTCAATGATAAATCTATCCAGGATTTCTAAGGCATTCTCCTCAAGACCGAATGCCCAGTGCTTCATCGGATTGGTTGTTATTCGGGCATATAGTCCCTCTTTCATCTCTCCGTGGTCAATATAATTATAACCGATTGTTAGCCGTAATGGAGATAATTCATAGAAGAGATTGGCACCAAATAGATTCTTCTGATTCATCAATCCCGCATCAAGACCAAGTCCGGGACCAAAATTTGACCTTACCTCAACTTTTGCCTGATGGTATCTCAAACCCCTTCCCATGCCATTACCAACTGTAATATTTAAATTCTTAAAGGGCATTAGACCCAGATCAATGGCACCAAGTGTCTTTTCATCCTGATATTTACCCATTCCCAAAAGGGCAATCCTATTGAGCCATAAGGGACGGTAGGCAAAGCCAGATTCAAATATTTTAATCTCTTTATTTAATAGATTTGTCTGGGAAAAGATAGAAAGGTCATTCAATGGCCACAAGACCAATCGGTATGTAGCAAAAATTGCCTCTTCATCAATCTTCAAATATTTTCTATAATCAAGACTTGTATTTATGGAGATGGGCTCAAAGATAAAACCTCCCTCAGAGAGAAGGGAGATATAATCCCGGTCATCAATCAGCCTCCTTTCGTATGTCATCTTTGGTCTAAAAAAGAGACGACCGTTGATGCCGGATTTTTCAAGAGATATTGAGTTTCTATGATACAAATCAAGCCCATACTCCTCCTCAAGATTGAATTTTATCCATCCCGAACTTCCCAGTTCCAGAAATCCGCCAATAAATCTTTGTTTCTCTGACCAGCGATAAAAGGGCGAAAAGGAAAAACCCTGACGCGCATAGCCAACTGCGGTATGCCAGTATTCATCTTCATCGGTCTTTATATTGCCAATTTTCATAAATGCCCTCTGGTTATACTCGGGCACGCGCCAGCCGAATTCTATCCCTTTTCCAATTCCATTTCTTATCTCGCCATCCCTTTCTTCTTTGAAGGTTCTTAAGTCCGGTGCAAGATAAAAATTAGCAAAGTGGAGGTCAAAGTTCCCCTGGATTGAATTCTCCTCACGACTTGTTGGTGTATAATCCGGATAGGGGACCTGAATCCCCTTACCAAGATATTCCCGGGCAATCTGGATTTGGGACCTGTATAATTCAAGATTGAGACCAATTCTGTATCCCTTATTATCCTCTACATTCTCAATCCTCTGGCAATATTGTGAAGAGAGATTTAAAATTTTATAGTTGATATTCTCATCAATACCAATACTATTATGAGAAAAGGATGCCGAACCTGCCCGATTGAAGTTTAAACCGAAAAGGATGTTCTGTAGACCCACCTCCTGACGCACTCGCCAGTTAATATCTTTTATCTCTTTGAAAGCACCCGGGGACTGGTATTTGACGACGATAAACCTTGGGTTCATTGAAACCTGTTCCAGAATATGGGATGAAAGCCAAAGTTTGCCATTCTCATAATCAAATTTATAATCCTTATCCCTCATAAGGAACTGGCTATTCAAGACCGTCTTCTGGTCAAGAATGTCCCTGGTCTCAAGATAGACCCTTTCACTATTGATTATTACCGGTGAACTGAGTAATTTATAGGGGCCAACCGATGAGACCAGAAACTCCTCCTGGTGGAATAGATAATTGGGAAGACCGGCCTGACAAGAAAGATTTATTGGCCCAAACCCCTTTTTAGCCCGGGCCCCCAGCATACCCCTTTCACCACCCATAAGACCATCCTCAAGTGTAACAAGACCGGCATTGAAATATTCGTCCCCCTTTTTAACCATTACATAAAATTTCCCAGGATTTCCAGGCTGAAAAGATGAACGGTCGGCAAAGACCTTATACTTCTCTTCAGGCTGAATCAAATATTGGAATTCAGAAAGGTCCTTGCCTTCGGTATTTACCAATGCCTCAAGAAAAAAACCGCCTTCAATCTCACCAAGAAAATATAAGGTCAATTTTCCATCAATCGGAAGTTCCTCAAGTTTTATCCCATTCTTTATGCCACTGACTCCGACTTCACCAAGACCTAAGAAAATATACTCCCTTTTTGGTCCAATCCGGCTCGGCGAAATCTCAAAGTCTAAAAGATAGATTGAGCCCGGGCAAAGGTTAACAAGGTGATGATAATTCTTAAAACTCACGATATGCCTTCCCGGTCTTACCCATCTGAAAGAATACCTGCCATCTTTATCGGTCCTTACCCTTGTTCCATCTTCAAGATATAGATTAAGACCTTCAATTCCTTTATTATCTTTATCAAAAACCCGGCCTAAAATTACACCTCCTTCATAGAATAAATCCGCCTCCAAAAAGATAGAGTGCACAGTCTCAGGGGTCTCAAGATAGACTGTATCAAACCAGGCACAGACTGACATTCCAATAAAGACAAGTTTTGACTCTGTCCAGGGCATTGCCTGGATTGCGTATTCAAATCTATGGATACCAGGTGTAATATTCTGGATTTCAAAATATAGACTATCTCCTACAATTCTTTCTATAATATTTTTTCCATCAAAAAAGAAAGAATTTTTTTTATAAATAACTTCTCTTGGAAGACGCAAAATTATCCATACCCTATTTAAGATATTGCCATCCACTTTTAGATAACCCCTTACCTTCGTTTCTTCACCCAATCTTATCCGGTCCTTAAGGGAATAGTCTAAATTTATCTCGGGTTCAGCCTGAAGGATTATCCGGGATTTTTCCTTTTGGTCAGAGAACTCAAATTTCACATTACCCTCAATTCGGAAATTAAATTCCAATTGATATTCATCCGGCACAAGATTGAATGGGGCACAAAGCCTTAATACTATCTTAATAAAATCCCTGTTTGATGGAGGCATTCTTCCCGAAAAAATTTTTTCACCTGAAATAAGGGGCTTAAAGATTGTATCATCTACAAGATATTCAATTTCTATCCCGGGATTCTTTTTTATATCACAATAGATTCCATATCCTCCCTTACCTTGTAATTGGAAAGGAAACTCTTTTATAACCCTTTTTCCGGGAATTAGATTGAGTGAAAGGGAAATTTCCTTTTCAGTATAGAATGTGGTAAAAAAGAATAAAAGACTATTTAACAGCAAATTTTGTCTCCTTTATCTCGTATTCATCTTCATAGGTAATAAATGCAAATGCAGTGTATTCTCCTTTTTGTGGTCTTTGCCAGGTGAATTGAAAGAGACGATTGGTCTGTGGCGGAAGGAATGTGTGCTGGGATGGTTCATAGCGCTTCAGGACCTTTCCCTGTTTGTCCTTTATCTCTAAAAATGTCTTTATCCTCAGATGGGTCTCACCGATGTTTGAGACCTTATAGGCAAATTGGATATCTTCTTTGCTCTTGTAATAGTAAAAGGATTCAATCTTTGCCTTTTTTATAAGTTTATTATTGCCCACAGTGACCAAAAAATTGACCCCAATATCAATGCCAGTGCGAAATTGCTCAGTGCCCGGACTTATTGTAGAGACAAGAACCATACCATAATAGGACCCCATAGCACCAGAAGGCGGGTTTAAGGTATATCTCACCTTAACCGCCTTCATTGGTGCTAAATAAAGGGACTCGGGTTCAAACTTGAGCCACCCACGCATTGAGTATGGGGTTGAGCCTAAAGGAACTGGTAATGGTGAGCCATCATTCTGGTCAATACCAAAATCGTAATGACCGAGTTTTACATAATAACCGCTTTTGCCACGGTTATAAAGGGTCAAAAATCCATAATAGACCTTGCCCGGCTCTGATAGCACCAACTCAACCGTGGGTGGCTCAACCCCGAGATTGTAGCCTCCTATGATAAAAATAAGAAGAAGGCTCATGGCGTAGTCGTTAGTAAATATCTTGTCTCGGTTTTGTAATTGGAAGCAGCAGAGGCTGACCAGGGGACGACCAGACGGTAATCAATATAGTAGTCTTTTTGTTCATTACCGCCAGTGCCAATCTGGGTATATGTAGTCGTAAAATCGGTCCAGGTTTGTGAACCAGGGTCGCCATCCAGTGCCCATTTTAGATTGGAAAGGGCAAAGGTGTTTGTCCCTGATGTGAAGTCACCAGTGCCCCTTAATTTTAAGTAGTATGTTGAACCAGTATTATTAGAGACCTGGACATCCACTGCGTATGTGCCGTTTGTTGAGCCAACCGTATAGGTTCCTGGTGTTCTATTGAAGTAGTCTACGGTATCATCGCTGCTGGGTATAGCATTGCCAGATGCGCTCGGGTCATAATCATAGACTGCGATTAAAGCAACATCAAAGACCTGCTGAATCGTTACCTTAACACCGACTCTGACCGAATCATCGTTGACCTGGGCAGGGGCAAGCACCGGTAATAGGAAGGCTACCGCAATGATGCCTATTTTAAGGAACTTCATCTTTATCACCTCCTTTCAAGGCTCTTCTTTCTTAGCCTCTATTTCCAAAAATTTTCTTGAAGAAAGAACCCTTCTTCGGAGAGAGTTCTTCCAGCATCTCCTTTGCCTTTGAAAAATTTGAATCCCAAACCAGGCATTCTTCAAAATATCTTCTTGCCTCTTCAATTTCGCCTTTCTTTAGATAGGCAAGACCAAGATTGTAGTATAACCGGGCATCGCCCGGGAATTTATTTATAGCGGATTTTAGATGGGAGAAACCCTCTTCATATTTGTGGGTATAGACAAGACAGAGACCAAGATAAGATTGATAAATTGGTTTTGGGTCTAAATTATATGCAGTCTGGAAATATCTTAAAGCGTAATAAGGATTTTCTTTTTCTAAGAGGCTAATGCCATAATTGAATGAATGTCTTGCCTCCGCCTCTTGAATATTTTTCTGGGGGGGGTAGAGATGGTTTTTTCAAACTCCTGACGTTTGTTTGGGTCAGAGAGAATTCTATAAGCCTCGTTGATTAAGGCAAATTCTCTGGTTGCCTTCTCCTTCTCATCTGGGTCATTAAACCTATCCGGATGCAACTCCTTTATTTTTCTTAAATATGCTTTTCTAATTTCTTCATTTGAGGCACCCGGATAAATCCCTAATAAAAAGTAGTAATTCTCCATAGACACCCCCTCTTGAACTTGAAATTATATCCAAAATTTAATTTATGTCAATATAGAAATTTTGTAACAGGTTAGACCTGAAAAATACACGAAGCTGAGAAATGTTTTATGCGATGCTTTTTGCTAAAAATTATGTAGGGACAACCCTTGCCTGTCTGTGCGTTACCGCACGCAGACAGGTGGTTGTCCATTGTCTCGGACAGGGACAAGACCTGTCCCTACAATTTGGATTGACCGCACTTGTGCGGTCATGACACCACAAGTGGTGTCATTCCGATGTTTTCGTAGGGACAACCTTTATGGTTGTCCGTTTCTTTTCTATAATGAGAAATTTCATTATTAAGTATAACGCTCTAACCGCAGGTTAGGCAAGGGAGCGAAGCGGCCGAAGCAATCTTTCAAATTCCTATACTTCAAGATAGACTCGGAACAGGCTCCGCAATCTCATTCGTTATCGGTCATTTCAGGGATT
>Ga0123519_10014122_pt1 | contig 11397 bp, 8 predicted proteins | sample YelNatPaOPRAMG02_FD_87396 | JGI IMG/M metagenome (GOLD analysis project Ga0123519, IMG submission 87396) | Hot spring microbial communities from Yellowstone National Park - Yellowstone National Park OP-RAMG-02 (version 2) | ecosystem: Environmental > Aquatic > Thermal springs > Hot (42-90C) ... | reverse complement strand
TTTATTGCTTATTTTTATTTTTTAGATAAAATTCTTTAATTAAATTTATTTTTGAACTATCGGGTAAATCTTTAATTACTACAACTTGTTGAACTTGATTATAAATAGCATAAGGTTGAATTATAATTTTCCAGAACAATGAGCTTTTAGGTGGTTCAATTGAACGAATATAACCGAGAGGGATGTCAGAAGGGAAGCGGCTACTGAAATTAGATGTAACAACTTGTTCCCCTGATTTAACTTGAATAGTTTTAGGTATATTATCTAATATTAGATTTGTTTTACCGTCCCAAGTCGCAATTCCTTTTAATGAAGAATTAGCAATTGCGACCGATACTTTTACGTCGGGATTATAAATTGTTTCAATAATTGAATATCCACCACTTGTGGCGACAATAGAGCCAACTAATCCTGCGTCTGTTCTTACTGTCATCCCAAAATCAAGTCCTTGTTCAGAACCTTTGTTTATGATTAAATAATTTCGGTTTCCAATTTTTTCAATTCCCACAACATCAGCAAAAACAATGTTTTGTTTTGATTTTTGTTTTAAATCAAGTAATTTCCTTAATTCATTGTTTTCTTTTTCTGCTAAAAAGTTTTTTGTAACTTCATTTGATAATTCAACATTTAATTCCCTTAAAATTTGGTTCTCTTTTTTCAGAGCCGCAATATTTGGGAAGATAAGTAATTTATCATTTAAAAACCCAACAACAGAAACCACAGATGCTCTTAACCCACCAATAGATGTAAAATCCCCCAACGAAATTATGCTGAGGGAAATTACTACCAATAATGTAAAGATAATGTAATCTCTAAATTTTACGAAAAAATCATAAACCTTTTGTAAAAACATAGATTAATATTTATTTTGATAATCTTTATAAAAATCATTTATAATTTTGAAAGCATCTTCAAGGACGTTTTCAGGTGGCAAAATCACAATTCTAAAATGGTGTGAATTAGGCTTTTGACCGAAACCAGTTCCAGGTACTAACACAACACCTGTTTCTTGTAATAAAGAAGAACAAAAATGGTTATCATCTTTTACATCAATTGAAGGAAAAGCATAAAAGGCGCCTTCTGGTTGAACTAAACTAATTCCTTCAATTGTGGCTAACAAATCCATTGTGATTTTCCTTCTTTTTTCTAATCTTAAAATTACATCTTTTAAATGTTCTTGTTTGCCGTCTAATGCTACTGGTATTGCATATTGTAAAGGATGATTAGCTGAAACTCTTGCTCTTAATAGTTTGTTGATTGCTTCAAGATAATCGCCAATTACTTCCTTTTTCCCAGAAATTATGCCCCAACCAATTCTAAAACCGGGAGCAAGGAAATTCTTAGATAATCCTGAAAAGGTTATTACAGGAACTTCTTCGTTGAGTGAAGCAATAGAAGTTAATTTCTTGTTGTCAAAAATTAATTTGTCATATATTTCATCTGCAAAAATTACTAAATTATGTTTAAGTGCTAATTGAATTATTTCATTTAAAATTTCCTTTTTGCAAATTGCACCTGTTGGATTATTTGGATTAATCAAAACAATTGCTTTTGTTTTAGGATTAATTCTGGATTTAATATCTTCTACGTCGGGTTGCCAACCATTACTTTCATCTAAATAATAAGGATTTGGTTCCATTTCATATTTTCCTTGAATAGCAGTATATAGAGGATAACCCGGAGTTGGCATTAAGAAATTTTCACCTTTATTAACAAGTGCTGATAAACAAATTTCAATAGCTTCGCTTGCACCTGATGTAATAAAAGCACCCTGTATATTTTTAATGCCTTTTTTAGCGGCATCTCTATAAATTGCATCAAGGGCAAATTGTTCACCTATGGAAGAAGCGTATCCATTCTTGTTTGCAAGCATAGCTTTGTAAACTGCCTCTATTATTTCATTCGGTGTTTGAAAATCATAAACATTTGGGTCGCCTATATTCAGGTAATACATCTTTTTACCTGTCTTTTTTACTTGGTCTGCAAGCACTACAATGTCTCTAATTGCATAAGTTACATTAATTGTTCTTTCGGCTGGTATAATTTTTTTGTTCATTATTTTAATTTCTCTTTTTTCTTATATTACAAAATTAACTATTTATAAAAAATTAAAACAATTGTAAAGAAATATTAAATTATTTAATTTTTATATTAAATTCTTAATTATAAAAACATCGTAATTCATTAATTTTTCTTAATTTGCAATTTGAAGAATTGCAAATTTCAATTAATGAATTTAAATAAATTTCTGTTATTTTTAGAAAATAATTTTCCAACCAAATATGCTATGCAAAACGATAAAGTCGGTTTGCAAGTTCATTCAGGTAAGTTGGAAATAAATAACTTGTTAATTGCGTATGAACTTACTGATGAAGTTGTCCGAGAAGCAATTAATTTAAATATTGATACAATTCTTGCTTTTCATCCTTTAATTTTTTCCCCAATAACACAAATATCACAAGATGACAGGGTAGGGAAACTTGTTACTTTGCTTTTGCAAAAGCAAATTTCACTTATTTCGCTACACACAAGATTTGATGTTTACAGATATGGGACAAGCTTTCTTTTTGCAAAAAAATTAGGATTGGAATTTCAAGAATTTCTTATACCGAACGAAACCAACGAAAAATTTGGTATGGGAATTATTGGAAATTTCAATCAACCTGTAAGTTTAAATAAATTGCTTCAAAAAATTTATAATATTACCAATAGTCCAATCAGGTATATTGCCAAAGAAACAACGGAGATAATGAAAGTTGGGATTGTTGGTGGTAGTGGAACAAGTTTTTTAAATCTTGTTTTAAATAAATCAGTTGATGCTTTTATTACAGCAGATACATCTTACCATAATTACCATTTAGTAGATGGGAAAATGGCTTTAATTGACCCCGGTCATTACGAAACAGAGCAGTTTATCGTCCCAGCACTTGAGGAGTTCTTAACGAATAATTTAGAAAATGAAAAAATTAAAATTTTTAGTTCACAAATAGTTACTAATCCTGTGAAATATTTTTACGGGACATTAATAGAGAATAACAAAGATAATATTATCAACAATAAATAGGTATTATAATGTCCACTCAAAGTCATTATCTAGCAGCTCTTGCTTTCATTGACCAAAGATTAGATGAATTAAATGAGGAATTCGGTGATTTGCCTGAAATTGAAAAGGATAAAAAACAACTACTTGTTAATGCCAAAATACAAGTTGAAGAAACTGAAACAATTTTAAATGATTTAAAAAACTTTATTTCAACTGCAAAAGTTACATTAGTTGAATTAAAAGATAAAGAAGATAAACTTACAAAACAACAATTTTTAGTACGTAACAACAAAGAATTTGATGCAATTTCAAAAGAAATTGATTCAATCAAACAAGAACATAGCATACTTTCTTCAAAACTTAGAAGCGAAGGTATCAAAGAAGAAAATCTTGTACAAATCCTTGCTGAACAAAGAGCAAAAGTGGCACAAATTGAAAGTGAACTTGCTAAAATTAGAGTTGAAATTGAAGAATTGGCTGGTGAACAAAAAGGCGAAGTTAAAAAGTTGATTGGAATTAAAGATATAATCGAAAAGAAAATAAAAATTATTTATTTAAAAGAATACAATAGAATTAGAAAAAATCATAACGATACAGCAGTTCAAATCAAGAAAAATTCTTGCTCCGGTTGTTTTAATTCTGTTACATCTCAAAGAATTGTTGAAATTCGTAACAATAAGGATAAACTTTATCTTTGCGAACATTGTGGGCGAATTTTGCTCCCTGATGACATAGTCATTGATGATGATTTAGTGAATGAAGTTGTTAATTTATAGATCTTATTTATAGTTATAGCATTTTTTAATTATCAATCATTGTCAGGTTGTTTAATATCAAAAGATATTACAACAGGACAATGATCTGATATACTTTCAGCTTCTTTTTTGGAAAGAATTTGATAAAAATTAATTTGATGCAAAGAATTCTTAATTACTCTTGGTAGTACAGTCTTAGTTACTACTATATTATCAATATTATCCCATTTTGGATTTTTACAACTATGTAAATCTGCTGTTAAAAAACTTAGATTTGTATCATTGACAATAGGTTCTAAAGTAAAATGTTTAGTGCGGTTTGGATTATCGTTGAAATCGCCAAGCACAATGACATCCTTTTCTTTTGAATTTGTTTCAATTGAATCAGCCCAATGTGAAATTACTTTTGCTTGTTTGTTACGTAATGAGTAACTTTCTTCACGTAATTCATCGGTGCTATCGTATCTTGAAGTAGATTTCAAATGCACATCCATTAAAATAAAGTCAAAATTACCTTTTTTGACATAAGATAGCAACCCCGCACGGGTTCTATGTTTTTTTACATCTAATGGTTCATAATTCCCAACAATTCGTATTTCAAGATTAGGATTATATAATATAGCTGTATTTTGTTTGCCTTCACCGTCGCCAGATACGTAATAATGGTAACCAACTAAATATTTGGAAACAAGTTCCATAGCTTGATCATTTTCAACTTCTTGCAATGCAATAATATCGGCATTGGTCATATAAATAATTTTTGCAATTTTTTCATAATCTGCACTTGTCCGGGGTTTAGTATCGTGTATTCCATCGCCGAGCCATTCAGCATTAAAAGTTGCTAATGTAATTGTATTTTGGTCTGGCGAGATTACATATTGGTTAGTCTGACAGCCGAAATTAACTGCTGTCAAACTAATCAATAAAAAAAGAAAAATTTTTTTACTCATACTTGTTTATGTAATTAAAAATTAATTAAAAGTGCAAATTACAAAACTTATTTATTTAGTCCAAATATTGATTTAACAATATGAGAAACCATTTGAGGATTTTCTTTTAAACGGCGAGTGGAATAACCGAACCAATCTTCACCAAAAGGAACATAAACTCTTAAATTATGACCATTTTTCAAAAGTTCATTTCTCCTTTCATCTCTCACGCCTAAAAGCATTTGAAATTCGTATTTATCTTTTTGTAATTTGCGTTTTTTTAGTTCATTTTCAGCAAATTGAATTAAAATCTCATCGTGTGTTGCAATTCCCAAATAAAAATCATTATCCAACATTAAGTTAAAAAGTTTTTTATAGTTATCACGGATCTCATCTTTGCCTTTATAAGCAATTTCAGGGGCTTCATTGTAGATACCTTTGCAAAGTCTAACGTTTGGCTTGTATTCGATTAAAGATTTAACATCGCTTTCAGAACGGCGCATATAAGCTTGTAGGACAATACCTACATTGTCTAATCCATCAGCACGTAATTTGCGATATACATCAAGTGTCATATCAGTATAAGGTGAATTTTCCATATCCAACCTTGAACGCAAACCAAGTTCTTTTGCTTTACTTACTAAAGCTTTAATATTTTCGTAACCGAAATCAAAGTTAATTCCTAAACCAACAGAAGTTGGTTTAATTGACAAATAAGATTTTAAATTATTATTTTTGATTGCATCTAAAACTTTAAAGCACATATTGACTTCTTCTAATGCCGCTTCTTTTGTAGTAACAAATTCACCGAGAACATCAATTGTACTCATTCCATTTAATTTCATCAGCTCTTGTGTTACTCTAATAGCATCATTAAGAGTTGGACCAGCAATATACTTTTTAGCAAAGACATAAACAAACGACTTTGGAAAAACGGGTAATACTTTTGCAATTAAACTGCTAAGCATTTCATCACCTATTTAAAATTATTAATATAGTTAATTTATAGAAAATTCTACTTTTTAATAGTAGAAATAAATTCTTCAACTTCTGGGATACCGCCTTGGAAAATCAAATATCCATTACTTGGCTCACGCAACGTCATTTCACCAGCATAAGTAGTTAACATAATATTTTTAACTTCATTTACATCTTGTGTTTGACCTAAAGCCCAACCTAATTTAACATAAGCAACTTCTGGCAACATATTTGCAAGAGGAATGACACCCAGTTCCATTAAATCCCTACCTGTATCATAAACATACATTTGAGCATATCCCCAAAGAGTTTGAACTGTCATATAAACAGAAACACCGAGCTCTTTTGCTCGTTGTAATGCAGGATAAAGTGGTTTATTAACGTGTCCTAAACCTGTTCCTGCTATTATTATTCCTTTATAACCTGAATCAACTAATGTATCGATAATATCCGCTTTCATATTTGGATAATAATATACAATTGAAACACGGTCATCAAAATAAGGTAGCAATTTAAAAGTTCTATCATTTCTACGCTTTTTATAATCGCTGCGTAAAGGCTTTATCATATTTTTATTTACCATAGCTATTGGAATATCGCCGATAGTACGGAAGGTCGAGCGATAACTGGAGTGCATTTTTCTTACACGTGTTCCACGATGCAATAATCCGTATACATCAGAAGTTGGTCCAAACATACAAACCATAACTTCTGCAATATCACTTTCAGCTGCTGTTTTTACTGAATGAATTAAGTTTAATGCGGCATCTGAACTTGGTCTATCGCTTGAACGTTGAGAACCAACCATAACGATTGGGACAGGCGAATTTTGTATCATAAAAGATAATATTGCGGCTGTATGGTGCATTGTATCTGTTCCGTGCCCAATAACAATACCATCTACTCCTTTTTCAATTTCTCTGGCTATTGCCTTTGCTGTGCCTATCCACTGTTCAGGTCCCATATTTTCGCTAAATACTCCATATAGTTTTTCTGTTTCCAAATTGCAAATATCAGCAAGTTCGGGGACAGAACCGTATAATTCACCAGGTGAAAATGCCGGAATAACTGCTCCAGTTCTATAATCTAACCTGCTTGCTATCGTTCCACCTGTTCCAAAAAGCATAACTCTTGGCATTCCCGATGTATATGGAAATTCTTTTTCTGGTATTTTATAATGTGCTTCTTTATGTCCAAATATTGTTATTTCTTTGATTTTTTCTGCCCTAATGCCGATATTATATCCTGTTCTCATCTTTAAAACAATATGATCCGGGTCTGCTTGCTCTGAACGTGGTAAAATTATACCTATAAAGTTCGATGTTACAGTTTTAACTTCAACATCACTCCAAACTAATGCATTAAATGATTTTAGTATTTCAAGGGCTTTGCCACGATAACCTTTATAAAGTTCTTTATCTTCCATTTTTTCTCTAATTCTTTTTATTCTTTTGAAAATTTAAATTAATTATAACTTAATTTCTTTTACTATTTCGTGAAGTTTCTTCCCTGAAATCCGCCCACGCAAATTTTTCATTATTAATCCCATAAATATTTTTTCTTTTGCAGTAAGATTAATAATCTTTATAGATTTTAATTGCTCTTTTGCTTCTTTCAAGATGTTTGTTAATTCATCTTTACTACAAGGCACTGGGATAAGTTCTTCTGTGTATTTCCCATTAGAAATTGAAGCACGAATTATTTCAAGAACGCCTTCTCTAATTAATTTACCGCTTTTGTATAAAGTACAAATGGCAATTATTTCTTGCCCTGATAAAAGCGAGAAATCCAATCCTTCTTTTTTAAGACGTTTCGGGAATTCTATTAAAATAAATGCGGCAAAGTTAGGAGTTATTTTCACTTCATTAACTAATGTTTCAAAAGTATGTGTATACTTTGATAAAGCAAGTTCTTCTGAGATTTTCTCATTTAAATTTAATGAATTATAATAAGTTAATTTGTCCCAGAAAGGCTTAGAAATGTTGCTCTTAATTTTATTGAAGCGTTCTTCTGTAATGACAATTGGAGGCAAATCAGTATCAGGATACATTCTTTCAGGACCTGGTAAAATTCTTTCAAATCCATTAGTACCGTCATCTAAGGCTTGACGTGTTTCAGGAGGAATGCCTATTGTTGCTTCTTTTGCACGGATAATAATTTCCTTTGCTCCTGTTTCGGAATCTTGGTCATCGCCCCAAACAAGCACCATAGTATCATTTTCACTTGCTCCCATAAATTTTCTTAATACACTCCATTCAGATGATGGCATTGATTCGCTCATTGAATCGGAATGAACAATATTTGGTAGTACATTTAAACAAGCAATAACACGAACTCTATCAGATATTTCACGAGAGAAAAATGTGTCTGTTTGTGTTTTCCATCTTAATAAATCTTTAAATCCACGTAAAAGAACACATTTTACTTTCCAGCCATTTGCTACTGCATTGCTAATTGGTTGGAAATGGGATTTCTTCATTAATTTGGTAACATCGTCATATTTAGCAGAAAAAGTATTTTCAGTAATTCCACGATTTTTTAATTCTTCACGTAAGCGTAATAAATTCCACTGGCGCATTGCTTCGTTATATGTTAATTTAGGAATTAATTCGATACGAGGAACTCCTTTAATTTCTATACGAGTACCACCAGTTACAGAAACATTGACGTCTTCACGAGCGGCACCTATGCCAGTGCGAACTTTGCCTGTGCTTTTGACAGTTTTGCTAATGATTCTATTTACATCAGCAACTTCTTGTGGAGTTTTCATCTCTGGTTCTGTTACTGTTTCAATTAAAGGCATACCAAGTCTATCTGTAATATAAACTCGCTTATGTCCAATATCACTTACTTCTCTGCATGAATCTTCTTCAATTGACATTTGAATTAAATTAATACGGCGATTATTTTTATAAGGTAATGAACCACCTACGGAAACTATGGCTGTTCTTTGGAAACCAGTTGGGATACTTCCATCTAAATATTGTTTTCTTGCTATATGAACTTCATCTACGATATTAGCACCATAAAGCATTGCTATTTCTATTGCTATATCTAATGCTTGTTCATTCATCATAAATGGTGGGGTGTCGTCCATTTCATAAGTACAAACAGTATCGTAATTGATCCGATAAATAATTTCTTTTTTTGTCTTAAATTCCATCAACGCTGTACCGTCATATTCGCCTAATTCTGAAAGAGTTGGACGCATATGTCGTAAAATTTCTGCGTTGTATTCCTCCGAATAATGTCCCGCCGGACAACGACAAAACAATTTCCGCTCTGTTAATAACTGTTGATGAACTTCTAAACCTGATTTAAAGCCAATTTTCTCGTAATCTTCTCTTGTCATTTCTTCAAATGGCTTGAAATCAAAATCAAAATAATTAATTTCCATAATGAGTTTTTATATAATATGAAATATGTAAATAACAAAATTACGAAATTAAATCGTCAAGTTATTAAAACTAAAAGCAAGTTTTTTATTTTTTTTAGTTATATCTTATTCACCATAGAAAGAATTCTTTATCGGAATTGAATTAAAATGGAGAGTGGAGAATTTTTTGTAATTTTGTTTATGGAAAAAAGTACTGTTAAAGGTCTAATTGAAGAACTAAAAAAATGTTAATCTCAATCATAAAAACCTCAAAGAAAAATCTAACAAAAAAATAACTCTCCACTCGTCATAACTCTTTGATGTTATTAGCTCAAAAATGTTCTTAATTTCCCAAATTATTTCTTGTGATTTATTCAAATTTTATTATTAAATTTGCAAATAATGATTTATAAGTTTAGATTTTGAGTTTGTTCTAAGTTAAAGAATTATTTTGATGGCGAAAGAGAATAAAAGGGAAGCAAAGGTAATCATTATTAGGACAAAATGAATTAAAATTATGTCATATAAAATATAAATAATAGTATTATAAACTATTATAAACTTTTAAAGGGTTTTTAAACTAAAAATATGTGCTATATTTTATTTATGTGCAAATAGTAATAAAAAAGTTATTCTAATCTTTTGAATAAATTTAATAAGATTTTTTTTGCGGCTTGTGGTACAATAGTTCCAGGACCAAAAATATCAGCAACACCTGCATTATAAAGGAAATCATAGTCTTGTTGCGGGATTACTCCACCACAAACAACTAAAATATCGCTTCTTCCAAGTTTTTCTAATTCTGTTATTAATTCAGGCATTAAAGTTTTATGTCCAGCGGCTAAAGAACTCACACCAATGACATGCACGTCATTTTCTACTGCTTGTAAAGCAGTTTCTTGTGGAGTTTGGAAAAGAGGACCTATATCTACATCAAAACCTAAATCAGCGAAAGCAGTAGAAATGATTTTAGAGCCACGGTCGTGTCCATCTTGTCCCATTTTAGCAATTAAAATACGGGGACGCCGGCCAAATTTTTCTTCAAATTTATCTGTGAGTTCTATAATTTCATCAATTTCCATTTTATTCCCAAATTCTGAACTATAAATGCCACTAATAGATTTAGTCTGAGGCTTGAAACGACCAACCACTTTTTCAATTGCAAAAGAAATTTCGCCAAGAGTAGCTTTTTTTCTTGCCGCTATTATAGAAAGAGCGAGTAAATTACCTTCATTAGATTCAACTGCTTGCGAAATTGCATTTAAAGCATTTTGAACATCTTTTTCATTTCTACTGGCTTTAAGTTGTTGAAGTCTTTGGATTTGATTATTTCGTACTGCGGTATTATCTATGTCCAAAATTTCAATAGGTTGTTCATTTGTTGGTTTGAATTTGTTTACACCGACAATAGTTTCTAAATTAGAATCTATTCGTGCTTGACGGCGAGTAGCGGCTTCTTCAATTTTCATTTTAGGTACGCCAGTGTCAATAGCTTTTGTCATACCACCTAATTCCTCAATTTGCAGTATGTGGTGCCAAGCTTTTTTAATTAGTTGGTCAGTTAAAAATTCAACATAATAAGAGCCTCCCCAAGGGTCAATAACTTTTGTGATATTAGTTTCTTCTTGTAGGAAAATTTGAGTATTTCGAGCAATTCTTGCAGAAAAGTCAGTAGGCAAAGCAATTGCTTCATCTAAGGCATTTGTATGAAGTGATTGTGTATGTCCAAGGACGGCAGCCATTGCTTCAATTGTTGTTCTGATAACATTGTTGAATGGGTCTTGTTCAGTTAAACTCCAACCAGAAGTTTGGCTATGAGTTCGCAAAGCAAGAGATTTAGGGTCCTTTGGATTGAACATTTTAATTATTTTTGCCCAGAGGATACGAGCGGCACGTAATTTAGCAATTTCCATAAAGTAATTCATTCCGATGCCCCAGAAGAAAGAAAGACGAGGTGCAAATTTATCAATATCCAGTCCTGATTTAATGCCAGTACGGACGTATTCTAACCCATCAGCAAGGGTATATCCTAACTCTAAATCAGCAGTTGCCCCTGCTTCTTGCATATGATAGCCTGAAATAGAGATGCTGTTAAATTTAGGCATAAATTCAGAAGTAAATTTGAAAATATCGGATATAATTCGTATTGAGGTTTCGGGTGGATAAATAAAAGTATTGCGAACCATATATTCTTTCAAAATATCATTTTGAATAGTACCAGAAAGTTGTTCTAATTTAATACCTTTCTCTTCGGCAGCGATAATATAGAAAGCCATAACAGGTAAAACAGCACCATTCATAGTCATAGAAACAGAA
>Ga0123519_10014116_pt1 | contig 11399 bp, 10 predicted proteins | sample YelNatPaOPRAMG02_FD_87396 | JGI IMG/M metagenome (GOLD analysis project Ga0123519, IMG submission 87396) | Hot spring microbial communities from Yellowstone National Park - Yellowstone National Park OP-RAMG-02 (version 2) | ecosystem: Environmental > Aquatic > Thermal springs > Hot (42-90C) ... | reverse complement strand
CCGTACGCCTCGGGCACCACGCCTTCGGCGACCAGTTCCTGCGTCACCCGGTCGGGGTTGGCGTCGGGTTTGTCGATCTTGTTCAGTGCGACGACGATGGGCACCCCCGCGGCCTTGGCGTGGGCGATGGCCTCCTTGGTCTGTGGCATCACGCCGTCGTCGGCGGCCACCACCAGCACGACGATGTCCGTGGCCTTGGCGCCGCGCGCGCGCATCGCGGTGAACGCTTCGTGGCCCGGGGTGTCGAGGAAGGTGATGATGCCGCGCGGGGTTTCGACGTGGTAGGCGCCGATGTGCTGGGTGATGCCGCCGGCCTCGCCGGCGGCCACCTTGGCGCGGCGGATGTAGTCCAGCAGCGAGGTCTTGCCGTGGTCGACGTGGCCCATGACCGTGACCACCGGTGCGCGCGGCAGCAGCTCGGCGTCGGTCTGCGCCTGCCCACCTTCTTCGAGAAAGTTCTCCGGGTCGTCGAGCTTGGCAGCGATGGCCTTGTGGCCGAGTTCCTCGACCACGATCATTGCCGTTTCCTGATCGAGCACCTGGTTGATCGTGACCATCTGCCCGAGTTTCATCAAGCTTTTGATCACTTCGGCAGCCTTGATCGACATTTTGTGCGCGAGCTCGGCGACGGTGATGGTTTCGGGCACGTGCACCTCGCGCACGATCATTTCCGCCGGAGCAGCAGGCGCCTGCTGCTCGCTGCGCTCGTTCTTGCCGCCACGCCGCCCGGCGGCCACCTTCGGCCCGCGCCATCCTCCGGCGCTGCCCGTCGGGTTGCCTCGCGGCTTGAGTGTCGCGCCGCGTTTTTTTGCCGCATCGTCCGCCCAGGACGAGGACAGCTTTTCCGACTTGATCTGTTTGTCGTCCTTTTTCGCCGTGGTCGCCGCGGCAGCACCTGTGGCCGCCGGTTTGGCGGCCGCCGCCGCGGGTTTGTGGATGGTGCCTTTGATACTGCCGCTGGCCGCAGCCGACTCCGCGGTCTTGGCCGCGGGCTTGTCAGCACGCAGCACGGTGCGCGGACGCGCCATCATGTCGCGGATGGCCGCCGCCTCGGCTTCTGCGGCGCTGCGCCGTTTCTGGATCAGCGCGAGCTTGGCCGCTTCCTCTTCATCCTGCTTTTTCTGCGCCGCAGCACGTGCCTGCGCTTCGGCTTGCTCGGCCTGCGCCTTGGCCGCCTCCGCAGCCGCGCTGGCCTGTTGCCGCGCGGCCTGCTCGGCCTGGGCCGGAGCGGAGGCCGCCGGCGCGGTCACGGTCGCCGCTGCCGCCGCAGCACGCGCCTGCGCCTCACGCGCGGCCTGGGCTTCGCGCTCGGCCTGCTCGCGCGCCTGACGCTCACGCAATTCCTGCGCTGCGCGCCGTTCCTGCTCGGCAGCACGCTGCGCAGCGAGTTCCTCGGCCTGCCGCGCCAGCAGATCGGCCTGGCGCTGCGCCTCGGCCTCGCGGCGACGCAGTTCGGCCTGGTCGATCACCGCTTCGCCAGCGCTGGCCGGCGGGTGCGTGTCCGCCGGCGGCAACGCCTCATCGCGCTTGACGAACACCCGTTTTTTCCGCACTTCGACGTGGATGGTGCGCGCTTTGCCGGTGGCGTCGGCTTGTTTGATCTCGCTGGTCTGCTTGCGCGTCAGGGTGATTTTTTTGCGCTCGCCGCCCGTGCCGCCGCCGTGCACCGCGCGCAGGTATTCGAGCAGCCGGGCTTTGTCGCCCTCGCTGATGACATCGTCCGCAGCACGCGGCCCGACCCCTGCCTGCTGCAATTGCTCCTGCAACAAGCTCAGGGGTTTGCCGAGTTCAGCTGCGAGTTGTGCGACGGTATGACTGGCCATTGATGGTGTGTCCTAGTACGGCTTGAAACGGGTGACGGCGGATGAAACACCTGCGCGACGCGCTGGCGTCAGGCGTTGAACCAGTGCGCGCGGGCTTTCAAAATCAAATCGGCCGCACGCGCGTCGTCGGTGTGAAGAATGGCGGCGAGTTCGTCGGTGGCCAGGTCGGCCAGATCGTCGAGTTTGAGCACACCGGCCTCCGCCAGCAGCCCCAGCTCCTCGGTGCTCAGCCCTTCGAGCGATTTGAGCGCCGGGTCGACTTCTTCGAGCTTCTGCTCGCGCGCCAGCTCCTGCGTGAGCAGCGCATTGCGCGCCCGCTCGCGCAGTTCGTTGACCGTGTCCTCGTCGAAGGCCTCGATTTCGAGCATTTCGTTGATCGGCACGTAAGCCAGCTCTTCGAGGCTGGTAAACCCTTCGGCGATCAGAATGTCGGCCACTTCCTGATCGACATCGAGCTTGTCGACGAACAGGCGGCGCATGGCTTCCATTTCCTGGTTGCTCCGCGCCACCGATTCTTCTGCGCTGAGAATGTTGATCTGCCAGCCGGTGAGCTCCGACGCCAGCCGCACGTTCTGCCCGGTGCGACCGATCGCCAGCGCCAGGTTTTCCTCGTCCACGGCAACGTCCATGGCATGTTTTTCCTCGTCCACCACGATGGACTGCACATTGGCCGGCGCCAGCGCGCCGATGACGAACTGCGCCGGATCGTCCGACCACAACACGATGTCCACCCGCTCGCCGCCGAGCTCGTTGGTCACCGCGTTCACGCGCGAGCCGCGAATGCCCACGCAGGTGCCGATCGGATCGACGCGGCGGTCATGCGACACCACGGCGATTTTGGCGCGCACGCCAGGCTCCCGCGCGCAGGATTTGATTTCCAGCAGCCCCTGCTCGATTTCCGGCACTTCCATGCGAAACAGCTCGATCATGAACTCCGGCGCGGTGCGCGAAATTTCGATCTGCGGGCCACGCGCCGTGCGATCGACTTTGGTGATCACCGCTCGCACCCGGTCGCCCACCCGCAGGTTTTCCTTCGGGATCATTTCCGAGCGGCGCAGCCGGGCATCGACCTTGCCCGACTCGACGATCACGTCGCCCTTGTCCAGCCGCTTGACCGTGCCGTTGAAAATTTTGTCGTTGCGCGCCAGGAAATCGTTGAGAATCTGCTCGCGCTCGGCATCGCGGATTTTCTGCAGGATCACCTGCTTGGCCGCCTGCGCACCGATGCGGCCAAAGGCAATGCTCTCGATTGGCTCCTCGATGTAGTCGCCCACCTCGATGTCCGGAATCTGCTCACGCGCCTCGAACAGCAGGATCTCGCTGTCGGGCTGCTGCAGCCCGGCCTCGTCGGGAACCACATGCCAGCGGCGGAAACTCTCGTACTCGCCGGTTTCGCGGTCGATTTGCACACGCACATCGGCCTCGCCCTCGTACAGACGCTTGGTCGCCGACGCCAGCGCGGCCTCGACGGCGCCGAACACCACGTCGCGATCGACGTTCTTTTCACGCGCCAGCGCGTCCACCAGCATCAAAATCTCGCGACTCATTTTCGACCACTCCCAAAATCGACCACTGGCACCAGCCGCACCTCACGGACTTCGGCCAGACTGACATTCAATACCGACTCGACCGCCTCACCGCCGGACTGTCCACCCGGCACAGCCGCCACTGCTTTCGCCGCCGGCTGCACCCGCCTGGCCGCAGCCGCCTTGCGCCCCCCGCGGCGGTCTGCCGCCGCAGCGGCAGGCGTCAGCAGCACGGAAAAGCGGTCCTGCGCCTCGCCTTCGCTGCGGGGTTGCAGCACGCCACGGTATTTTTTCCGCCCCTGAAACGGCAGGCGCAAAGTCACATCGACTTCCATGCCGGCGAAACGCACAAAATCCTCGGGTTTGCGCAGCAGCCGGTCCAAACCCGGTGACGAGACCTCCAGCCGGTCGTAATCGACCGCCTCGACCTCGAAGACGTATTGCAGCTGCCGCGTCACGCGCTCACAGTCGTCGACCGTCACCGGCGCGCCATCGGCATGGTCGATGGTCACGCGCAGCAGCCCGCGTGGCAGGTGCTCCACCTCCACGAGTTCCAGCCCCAGCGCGGCCACCGCCGCTTCCACCGCATCTGTGCGCATCGCGCGTTCACATCCCTCAATTGGCGCAGCACGTTTTCGCTGCGAGCAAAAAAAATGGGCGATGAAGTCGCCCACGTTGTTGCGCCAGGCCAAACGCCCGGCACCTTGTTGTGTTGCATGACTGGCCCGACCGCCGGCCCACAGACGACTCCATCCCGCCCCGTGTCGCTTGCCTGTCACAAGCCATGCCAGCAAAGCCGCTCAAGCGCTCCTTCCACCTAGCCGCCACTTGCTGTCGGTCAAAAATTAAATTATAGCGGCCTACTCCCCCTTGCCGCAACCATTCACACGGGTTGACTGTACCGAGCATGGCCCCGCCCGCCATAGGCCATGATCCTCTCCCGCCCCGGACAAGACAGCAACGGTGCCGAGGGGGTTGTTTGATAAAACCAGAAAATTCCCAAAAGCCAAATTTTTTGGCGGAAGCGGTGAGATTCGAACTCACGAACGGTTGCCCGTTGCCGGTTTTCAAGACCGGTGCAATCGACCACTCTGCCACGCTTCCGCTGGCGCGCTAAAAAGCATTGGATTCTAAACGACGGGCGCCGGGTTCGGATCAGCCTGCGGCAGGAACAGTTCCAGCAGGTTGTTGAGCAAATCGAACCCCAGCGGCGTGGTTTGCAGCCTGGCGGGATCTGTCTGCAACAGACCGCGGCTTTGTGCCTGGGCGACGGCGCCGGCGATTGCCGAGGGTGGCAGGCCGGTGCGCTCGACGAACAATTCGGCCGCCACGCCGTCGCGCAGTCGTAGGGCGTTGAGCATGAACTCGAACGGCAGATCGCGGCGGGAAACTTCGGTTTCGGTTTCCACTGCCGCGCACCGCAGCGCCTGTTCCATGTAGCGCTGCGGTTGGCGCCAGCGGGTTTGACGCACGATGCGGTGGGCGAAACTGATTTTGCCGTGCGCCCCCGCGCCAATGCCGAGATAGTCGCCGAACTGCCAGTAATTCAGGTTGTGCCGGCAGCGGTGCCCGGCCGCGGCGTAGGCAGAGACTTCGTAACGTTGCAGCCCAGCCGCTTCGGCCAGATCCGCCACGGCGTGCTGCATATCGGCGCTGAGGTCGTCATCGGGCAGCTGCGGCGGATGACGGGCAAACGGAGTGTCGGGTTCGAGGGTGAGTTGGTAGAGCGAGAGGTGGGGCGGGGAATGCGCCAGCGCGGCGCGGACATCGGCCTGGCAGGCCGCCAGATCCTGGCCCGGCAGGGCGAACATCAGGTCCAGGTTGAAGCTGGCAAAGTGGCGCGCGGCTTCATCGGCCGCGGCATGCGCCTGGCGCGCATCGTGAACCCGCCCGAGGGCGCGCAGGCGGGCATCATCGAAGCTCTGCACGCCGATGGACAGACGGTTGACTCCGGCCTGGGCAAACGCGGCGAAACGGTCGCGCTCGAACGTGCCGGGGTTGGCTTCCAGGGTGATTTCGGCATCGGGCACCAGCGGCAGCCTGGCACGGATGTCGGCCAGCAACTGGTCGATGGCCTCGGGCGAGAACAGGCTGGGGGTGCCGCCACCGATGAACACCGAAATCACCCGCCGCCCCCAGATGAGGGGCAAGGCGGCGTCGAGGTCGGCACGCAAAGCGGCCAGATACTCCTGTTCAGGAATCTGCTGCGCGTCGCGCCGCACGTGCGAGTTGAAATCGCAATACGGGCATTTTTTCAGGCACCACGGCAGGTGCACGTACAGGCTCAGCGGCGGCAAAACGCCCAGCTGCAGCGTCCCTGCGCGCTGGTGGCGCAGCAACGCCTGCGTGGACTGCTGCAACGCCGGGCCTCCAGCCAGACTCTCGGCCATGGTCGCCGGGGCAATGGGGATGCGCGTCTGCTGCATGGCAGGCTGCTGTGCCGGGCGGTCAGACCCGCTCTCTGCTGCCCCAGCGCGTCTGCAGCAGCGGCAGCAAGGCGCGCAGCGCCTGTCCACGGTGGCTGATGCGGTTTTTGTCTGCAGCAGCGCACTGCGCCAGCGTGCCGCCCCCGGGCAGGACGAACAGGGGGTCGTAACCAAAGCCACCATCGCCCTGGGCGATGGTGCCGATGTGTCCGCAGAGTTCACCCTGGGCAATCAGGGGCTCGGGGTCGGCGGCGTGCCGCAAGGCGACGATGACGCAGACGAAGCGCGCCGAGCGCTGCGTCATCCCCTGCATGTGCTGCAGCAGCAGGGCGTTGTTGGCCGCGTCCTGCTGCGCGCGCGACGCTGCCGCTGGCGTGGCGTAGCGCGCCGAGCGCACGCCCGGCAGGCCGCCCAGAGCATCGACACACAGGCCCGAGTCGTCGGCCAGCGCCGGCAGGCCGGTGTGAAAACTGGCGTGTCGCGCTTTGGCCAGGGCGTTTTCGACAAACGTGGGATGCGGCTCGTCGGCCTCGGCGAGATCAAATTCGGCCTGTGTCCGCAGACGCCAGCCCAAGGGGGCGAGCAACGCAGACAGTTCGGCGAGTTTGCCGGGGTTGCCCGAAGCGAGAACGATGTTCCCCGCGGCGGGGACGGAAACGGCGCCGCGCTGCCCGGCTGACATGCTCACAGTCCCAGCGCGGCGCGCTGCAGCGACACCAGCTCGGCAAGACCCTGCTGCGCCAGGTCGAGCAGGGCATCGAGCTGCTGGCGGGTGAACGGCGCGCCTTCTGCCGTACCCTGCACCTCGATGAGCGCGCCGTCGGCGGTGCCGACGACGTTCATGTCGGTGTCGCACTGGCTGTCTTCGGCGTAGTCGAGGTCGAGGCGGTAGTCGCTGCCGACCAGGCCGACGGACACCGCAGCGACCAGTTGCCGCATCGGACGCCGCTGCACCAGGCCCTGATCGAGCAGCCAGCTGCAGGCGTCCCACGCGGCCACGGCGGCGCCGGTGATTGCCGCCGTGCGCGTTCCGCCATCGGCCTGCAAGACGTCGCAGTCGAGGGTGATCTGCCGCTCACCGAGCGCGTCCATGTCGAACACGGCGCGCAGCGAGCGGCCGATGAGCCGCTGGATTTCCTCGGTGCGCCCCTGCTGCCTGCCGCGTCTGGCCTCGCGCTCGCCGCGGGTGTGCGTCGCCCGCGGCAACATGCCGTATTCCGCGGTGACCCAGCCCTGACCGCTGCCGCGGCGGTGCGGCGGCACGCGGTCTTCGACCGACGCCGTGCACAGCACGCGGGTGTGCCCGAATGCCACCAGCACCGAGCCCTCGGCGTGGCGGGTGTAATGCCGCTCGATGGTCACGGCGCGCAGCGCATCGGCTGCCCGCCCTTCACGCACGGGAAGGGAGTTTGGCATGGTTTGTTTCCTGACGGTTATTTGCGCGCCGCACCCTGACGGATGGCGGCGTTGATTTCGGCGATGGAACGCTCGATGGCGGCATCGTCCATGTCGTCGACCTGCAGATCGGCCAGATCGCTTTGGATGGTGGATTTGAAGCCGTCTTTGTGCATGCTGGCGGTTTCGATGCGCAAGGAGGTTTCGAGTTCCTCCGGATCGGCTTCCCACTCGACCCCGAGCGCGGTGACGTTGTCCGAGTCGGCACCCCCTTGACGCAGCGCCATTTCCACCACTTCGGGCACCGCATCGGACAGCACCTGCTGACCGAACTGGCGCACCAGCACCGATTCCGGGATCTGCCCCCACAACCCGTCGGAGCACAACAGCACGATGTCACCACGGCGCATCGCCTGTGGCAACCCGACCTCGATCATTGGCAGCTGGTTGGAACCCAGGCAGGTGAACAGGACGTTGCGCGTCGGGCCGTCGGGCTGCAGCAGCGCCAGACCGTGGGCCTGGTCTTTTTTGTGCAACTGCTCGACATGCGAGTGGTCGCGGGTGCGCGTGAGCAGCGCGCCGTTGCGCAGAAAGTACAGCCGCGAATCGCCCACATGCGCCCAATGCGCCGCGCCGTTTTGCAGCACGCACACCACCACCGTGGTCCGCGGCGAGTCGGCGAGTTTCTGTTCCTGCGCGTAGCGCTGGATCTGCTCGTGGGCGCGAAAAATCGAGCGCCGCAAAAATTCCTGCGGGTCGCGCAGGCTGGGGCGCGCTTCCTGCTGGAACAGATTGGCGATGGTCTGCAGGGCCAGTTGCGCCGCCACCTCACCCCGCGGATGGCCGCCGAGCCCGTCGGCCAGGGCGAACAGCGCGCTGTCGCGGGTGTAGCAATACCCCATGCGATCCTGGTTGGTCGCCCGCCCTCCCCGACGGCTGACCTGGTAGACGGAGAATTTCAATGACGTCCCCTGGCGGCGGGCTTGCCCGGCTCGACAGACTGTACGGCCTTGACCGGAGCGCCAAAGCGGGTGGCCTCGCGCACTTTTTGCACTTGCGATTTGGTGTCGTTGACCAGCTCGTCCAGATGCAGGCGCAGCTTTTCTCCCATGGTCAGGTTGGTGTAGCGCCGCGCGCTCTCGGCGCCGAGTTCACGCTGCAAATTGAACACGCTCTGCGGGCGCGCCATCGGGTCCAGCGACATGCACCACTCGACGATTTCGATCAGATTGTCGGAATACACTCCACGCAGCTTGGACAGCTGCGCCTGCAGCCGGTCTTTTTCCAGGCGCTGCGGCGCCTCATACGGCGGATAGCCGGTCATGCAGGCGTAGATGCACGCGCCGACGGCGTAAATGTCGGTCCACGGGCCGAACGCGCCTTCACGCTTGTACATCTCCGGCGCGGCAAATCCCGGCGTGTACATCGGGCGGAAGCGCTTGTCCTGCTGGTTGAGCACCTCGCGCGCGGCGCCGAAATCGATGAGGATCGGTTTGTTGTCGTCGGTAATGAAAATATTCGCCGGCTTGATGTCCAGGTGCAGCATTTTGTGCTGATGCACCACGCGCAAGCCCTGCAAAATGTCGTCGAACAACGAACGGATGGTCGATTCGCGGAAAATCTTTTTGCGCTTGAGCTCGCGCGCGGTGATGACGAATTCCTGCAGCGACGCGCCCTCCAGGTAATTCATCACCATGTAAACGGTGTCGTTTTCCCGGAAAAAATTCAGCACACTGACGACACTCGGGTGGGAAATCTGCGCCAGCGACCTCCCTTCCTCGAAAAAACTCTTCAGCCCCAGCCGATACAGCGCCAGCTTGTCAGGCGGGACGACCGGGCTGGATTCGCCCGGTGCGCGCTCGACCAGCGACGCCGGCAGATATTCCTTCAGCGCAACGCGCTGGCCGTCGGGGCTGAGCGCCAGATACACCACGCCGAAGCCGCCGCTGGCGACTTTGCGCACGATGCGGTAGCCCCCCACCTGCGTGTCAGGTGCAAGTGGGGCCGGTTTGGCTTTGGACGGGGTCGCCATGGGAACTGGGGGCGCAGCGGGCTTGCGGTTGGACTGTGGAAAAATGCACGCAAAGGGGAAGTGAGTGAAACCAATTTATAGCATGACTGGCTACGGTCAAAAGACCGTGCTGCTGCCTGGCGGCGGCAAAATCCATATCGAGTTGCGTTCGGTCAACAGCCGTTTTCTCGATATCGCCTTTCGCCTGCCCGATGAATTGCGCGTTGCCGAAGCCGCGATGCGTCAAACTCTCACCCAGGCGCTGCGCCGCGGAAAAATCGACTGCCGCGGCACCTTCGAGGCGCCGCAACGCGCCCCCGCCCTACCCGATGCCGCAGCCGCCGCGCCGCTGCTCGCCGCCGAAGCCGCGCTGCGCGCATTGGCGCCGCACCTGACCCCGCTGTCCGTCGGCGAAGTGCTGCGCTACATCGGCAGCGCGCAGGAACAGCCGCCCGACGCCGCAGAGCTCAGCGCAGCGGTCGCCGCAGCGCTGGACGACGCGCTGCAGGCGCTGCTGCAGTCGCGTGCGATCGAGGGCGAGCGGTTGCGTGCCGTGTTGCTCGATCGCGTGGAGCAGATCGCACAGCACGCCGAGCGCGCCCGCGCCATCGTCCCGCTGGCCGTCGAACGCCAGCAGGCGCGGTTCACCGCGCGCTGGGAGGAGGCGCTGCGCGCGCTCACCGCCGCAGACGCCAGCGCCGACGCGCTCAACGAGCGGCTGTTGCAGGAAGCCGCCAGCTTTGCGCTGCGCATCGACGTCGCCGAAGAACTCGACCGCCTCGAAGCCCACCTGCACACGCTGCGCAATTTGCTCGACCAGGGCGGGGAACTCGGCAAACGGCTGGATTTCCTCATCCAGGAACTGCACCGCGAAGCCAATACCCTGGGCTCCAAGTCCGCGGCGCTCGAACTCAGTGAAATCTCGCTCGACCTCAAGGTGCTCATCGAGCAGATGCGTGAACAAGTGCAAAATCTCGAATAACCTGCCAGGCTCTCCCGTGTCCACCCAGTTTCCCGGCAATCTGTTCGTCGTCGCCGCGCCCAGCGGTGCAGGCAAATCCAGCCTGGTCAATGCCCTGCTCGCGCAGGACAAACGCATTTTGCTGTCGGTGTCGTGCACCACGCGCGCGCCGCGCGGCAATGAGATCGACGGCGTGCACTACGTCTTTCTCGACAAAGCCGAATTCGAGCGGCGCATCGCCGCAGGGGAGTTTCTCGAATGGGCGCAGGTGCACGGCAACCTGTACGGCACGTCCAAGCGCTGGCTGCAAGAGCGCATGGCCGACGGTCTGGACGTGTTGCTGGAAATCGACTGGCAGGGCGCGGCGCAGGTGCGCGAGCAGTTCGACAATGTGGTGAGCATTTTCATCCTGCCGCCGTCGTTCGACGAATTGCGTCGCCGGCTGGTCAGCCGCGCCGAAGATTCGCCCGACGTCATCGAGCAACGGCTGCGCGAAGCTCGCATCGAGCTCGCGCAGGCCAAAAACTTCGACTTTATAATTGTGAATCAAGACTTTACGCGAGCGCTGGACGACCTCAGACAAGTCGTCGGCGCGCAGCGTCTGCGCTACGCGGCGCAACGCCTTTCCCACCCCGAGGTTTTTCGCGCCCTCGGCATTCTTTGAACTGCAAACTCTGACATCATGGCCCGTATCACCGTTGAAGATTGTCTGGAAAAAATCCCCAACCGCTTCCAGCTCGTGCTGGCCGCAACATACCGCGCGCGCATGCTCGAACAAGGCCACTCGCCGAAGATCGAAACCAAGGACAAGCCCGCAGTGACGGCGCTGCGCGAAATCGCCGCCGGCCTGGTCGGGCTGGAAATGCTGAAAAAAGTCCCGACCTGATTTTTGCCGTCACCCGCCGTATGCGTAGCAGTCCCGCCACCCCCGCCAGCCCGGCCCCCTTGGCTGCTGCCGGGGTGTTGCCTGCTGCGGAGCCGGCATCAGGCAAGCGCGCACGCGCGGCAGCCACTGCTGCCAGCGCCTCGCCCGAACCCGAGCCTGCCGCGGCGGCAGAGTCTGCTCCGGCGCGGGCGAGCACGGTCAGTCTGGCGAGTTTGCTCGCCAAGCTGCAAACCTATCTGCCCGAAAGCGACTTGCAAAAAGTCCGCGAGGCCTACCGCTTCGCCGACGCCGCGCATCTCGGCCAGTACCGCGCCAGCGGCGAACCGTATATCTCGCACCCGGTGGCGGTGGCCGAGCTGTGTGCCGACTGG